>ERZ650310.78-NODE-78-length-28306-cov-6.094864_pt1 | contig 28306 bp, 38 predicted proteins | sample MGYA00376246_ERZ650310 | MGnify/ENA primary metagenome ERZ650310 (study PRJEB26733, sample SAMN07839286) | wastewater metagenome | biome: small river; feature: stream; material: water | place: USA: North Carolina | collected 2016-03-01 ...
CATGCTGCTATTCCTTTGTGTGACAGTTGTCGATGGTAAGAGGTGAGGACGTGATTAGGCGACCGCGAACATATCGGGGCGGAGCTTTGCGACCTTGAACGCCATTTCGTCAGCGGCGATTTGAGCACAAATCTTGTTTGTGTAGGTGCAGGTTTCGAGGCGCGCGCCCTTGGGCGTGTACGATCCGACCATGCGGCCCTTTGCGCCGCGAACGGTAAGCATGGGAATGAAGGAAGAGCCGAGGGCCTTGACGGTGGGATGGACGCGGAAAGACATTGCAGTGGTCCTTTGTGGGTGGATGGAAGCGAAGCGGGTAGAAGCCCTGATAAGCGCCTATAGCGGACCTATTGCAAGCGGTAATTCGTTGACAATAGGTAAGTGAGACAATGTGTCGCACCCTAGGGAACCGATAGGCCCGAAGCGGACCTAATGAACTCCTAGGAAGCCCGTGGGCGCGTGTGCGAGCGAGAGCTACATGGGTAGCGGGCAGGGTGGGCGAGGGCTTCCTGAGGCTTCCTAGGGCTTCCTAGGGCCTAGCAGGATCGGACGAAGCGAAACCATCCCATTCCCTCAGGCGCAATTATGTGCGGGTCGGTACAATAATATCAGGCCCTTAGGACGCCCAAGACATCCCAAGAAATCACGATAGCCCGAAGGGTGCACAGGCCGTGAACCGCGCGCAGCACATGAACGGCTATTTGATCCGATGATATCCTAGGTGTCCCAAGGGCTTAGGGGCACGTGCGGGGATATGTGCGGGGAAATTAGGGTCCCATATCGAGCGGGACCCCTATTCCAGGTTAATGTGCCACTTTAACTTCAAAACTTGGGGCCTTTAGGCATTTTTCGGCTCGGCTTGCGCAGCGCTTGGGACTCCCGGGAAATCTTGAGGTTCCGCGGGTCCCATCGGGCCCGGTTCCATGGAGCACCAGAGTACCAATGATTACCTTGGGAACATGAGCGTTCCTGTTTCGTCCATGGGGCCCCCAAAACACGAGCAAATGGTACTTTTCCTTAGAGTTCTCAAGGACATAACCTCGTAGCCCCCTCACTCTTAGAGGAGAAGCGCCCTGATGCGCCATACGGACGCCAGACGTCGCTCCTCTCCCGCACCTCGCGCCTCCTAAGAGTTCCCAGAAGCTCTCAAGGATCAATAACAATAATCACTGTGATCACTCACTAAGAACCTCCTAGGATTTCCCAAGATGGCCCTCGAAACGGGTAGCTACATTTCCGACCTTGTGGCCTCGAACCCTGTGGCCTCGGACGGTCTCGGACAAGCAGACGATCACCTGAGGCTTATCAAGGCCTCTCTCAAGAATACCTTCGCTGGCTTCACGTCAGCTGCGGCCCTCAATGCTACCCAAGCGCAACTAGATGCAGCTGTGGCGGCAGTGGCGGGCTCTACGGCCCTCCCGTTCAAGGCGGGCACCGTGGCGCTCCCGGGTCTCTTCCCCGTTGGGGACACGGATACGGGCATCTACGCGCCCGCTGCGAACCAGCTCGGCCTCGCGGTCGGCGGTGTCGCTATCGCGAACATCTCCTCGACCGGCATCAACGTCACTGGCGGTGTCAACGCCACGGGCAGTGTGGTTGCCGCAGGCGGCGTCGCTGGTGCGGCCATTGCGTCCACCGGGGCGTACTCAGGCGGCACAGGACAGCTTGTGCCCATCGGCGGAACGCTGATCTGGCACGAAGACGCTCTGCCTGCTGAAGGCGGATACTGCTGGGCCAACGGCGGCACGCTCTCGCGCACGGGTTACCCGCTGCTGTGGGCCCGCTGGGGCACCAAGTACGGCGCGGGCGATGGCTCGACCACGTTCAACGTCCCGAACCTCTGCGAAGTCGTTCCTGTAGGCCAGCGTGCCATGGGCAGCGCATCCTCGCGCGCCCTGCTTGCCACGGGAGTCCTGGGTACCTCTACGCTCGGGGCGGCCACGGTGTCCCTAGGCATCGGAGACCTCCCGGCTCACACCCACGCGAACACGCTCACCGACCCCGGCCACGGACACACCTACAATGGTATGAACGGCGGCGGTGGTGGCTCCATCGCAACAGGCGGTGGCTACCAGACCGGCTCTGGCTTCGCTACGAGCACGGCCACCACGGGCATCACCATCACCAACGCCAGCGTCGGCAGCGGCACGGCGCACAACAACGTGCAGCCCTCGGTCGCGGTCAACTTCATCATCCGCATCGGATAGCCGCGCTCCGCGTGGCGATAATTCACACCACTATCGGCAAGGGCACCTAGGAGCCCCTAGGGAAACCCATGGCTAAAATTCCTGTGCGCGAACTCGCGAAGTTCGGCATCGTCACTGACGTTGACCCGTACGACCTCCCGAAAGAGGCTTGGTCATTCGGCGTCAACGTCCGCTTCCGCAACGGCAAGGTCTCGCGCGCTCCGGTCTTCCGAGGCGTCGCAGAGATTAGCGCAGACCCGCGCTTCATCATGACGTCCAGCTCGATCACCGGGCTCGACAGCGTCTTCCTCGCGTACAAGACAGGCGAGGTGAAGCGCATCTCAGGCGGCGTGCAGACAGACTACTCCATCTTAGGCTACGTCCCTGCGTCCGCTGAAGCCCTGTACACGTCCACCTCGCTCGCTGGCGTTCTCTACGTCAACCGGCCCGACCGTGAGCCGTGGTCGTTCGTCTCAACAGGCGTTCGCTTCACCACGCTCGCGAACTGGAACAGCGCTTGGCGCGCACAGCTACTCCGCACGTGTGGCGGCGCGCTTGTCGCGCTCAACGTCACCAAGTCCGGCACCGCGTACCCGACACTCGTCAAGACGTCCAGCATCGCGCTTTCTGGCGCTGTGCCTGTGTCGTGGGACGAGACTCTCCCCAGCACCCTTGCCACCGAGAACACTCTCGCTGACATGGAGGGTCCGATTACTGACGCCACTCCCTTCGGGACCTCGCTCGCCATCTACGGCTTGAACGAGACGTGGCTCATGACGCCTGATCAATCCCAGCAAGTCTACAGCTACCGCAAGCTACCCTTCAAGAAGGGCGCGCTCAACGGCAACTGCTCGATACAGATTGACGGCAAGCACCTCGTGTTCGGCTCAGACGACATCTGGACGCACGACGGCTACTCCGAGGTCAGCCTGTGCAACGGCGTGACCCGTGACTTCATCTTCCAGAACCTCAACCTCGCGAAAGCGAACCGCTGCTTCGTCACTCACAACCCGAAGCTCAAGGAAGTTCACTTCTGCTACGTGTCCGCTGATCGCGGCGTCGCATTCCCGGCTCAGACCGAGGGCTGCAACCGTCAGGCCGTGTACAACTACGGCAACGTTCCGCCCACGTGGACCTTCGATGATCTTCCGATGGTCTACGCTGCGGAGATGGCGAACCTCGACACGCCCGTCACGTACGCGACCGTCACTGAGACCTACGACTCCGTAGGCAGCACCTTCGCTGACCAAGACGACGGACTGAAGCGCACGCTGTGCTACGTCGGCAGCACGTGGGCTCCCAACAGCCTCACGGCCAAGCTGTACGCGTTCGACTTGTACGGCCCCGGCTCCAACGTTCTCTACGCTGTGGACACCAACGCCACGCGTCCGCTGACGCTGGAGAAGGAAGGCATCGACATCGATGGCCTCACAGACCTCTCAGGCTACAAGACGCTCTCGTGCATCTATCCGCAGGCGCGGATGGAAGTGGACAGTGAGCCGCTTACGTTTGAAGTGGGCGGCGCTGACTACTTTGGTGCGGCGACGACCTACGACACCACGCAGACGTACGACGGACAGTCGCTCTACAAGCTCGACTATCGCAGCACAGGCCGACACCTCGGCATGCGGATCACATATCCCGGCTACAACGCGTTCAGCCTAACCGGCTTCGACTTCGAACTCTTCATCACAGGCGAACGATAATCCCTAATGTCTAAATCACTCAACACCAAATTCAGCACGTCCCAAACTGTCGTTGCCACGACGGCCACACCTATCGTGGCGGAGCGTTCTGGACGAGACACCGTAGTCATCGAGAACCACGGCACCACCAATGTCTTCTTAGGCAACTCTGGTGTGACCACCTCGACCGGACTTTTGCTTCCCGGCGTGGTCGGAGCGAGCGTTGCTATTGAGACCACCGAGGCCATCTACGGCATCGTGGGGACTGGTACGCAGGCCGTCTCGTCTATCGAGAACTTCTAATGCCTACGTGGATCATGGTCCCGGGGGCTCCTTACGTTGGGCCGGTTCGCCTGCGGGTATGGGGTACGGGAGCAGGGGCAACGCCCCCTCCTGATCCAGTCCCGCCCACAAGCGCGTCAATGGCGTTCAACGCCGCCGCTAATTCTCAATACCTAATCCTTCTAGAGGACATCTAACACTATGGCTACAATGAACGTCCTCGACGGCGCGGGTAGTACCGTCGCAGTCGAAAAGCCGCTCGCCCCCGGCTCGGCTGCGGACTCGGCCTCCCGCCCGGTTGCTTGGTCAACCGAAGGCAAGGCTCAGATCGGCGATGTTGCCGAAACGGCCCCGGTTTCCGACACGGCCTCTTCGGGCCTCAACGGTCGCCTGCAGCGCATCGCGCAGCGCATCACGTCTATGATCACCCTCTGGGGTGCCGCGACGGACGCCAAGGCTACCCAGACCGACGCCACCTCGCTCACCTTCATGCAGGTGTTCAAGCAGATCAGCGCGAGCGTTCAGACGCTGGCCGCAGGTCTGGCGACGCTGGGCACCTCCTACGACATCCTCAACAACGCAGGCGGCGCGCAGAAAGTCTACCTACCTACGGACCAAGTGGTCCCGAACAAGGTACAGTCGCAGGACAACGGCACCACGGCTTCCCGTGTGAGCGCCGCTGCCACCACGAACGCTACGAACCTCAAGGCGGGCGCGGGCGCTATCTACAACATGGACGTGTTCAACGTCGCTGCCTACGACGTGTTCTTGAAGTTCTACAACAAGGCCAGCTCTCCTACGGTCGGCACCGATACTCCCGTCTGGACTATCCCGATCAAGGCGGGCACAGGCTACGCACGCACGTTCCCGAACGGCAAGTGGTTCTCTACCGGCGTGTCCTACGCCATCACCAAGCTGCAGGGTGACAGCGACACGACTGCCTTGGTGGCAGGAGACGCAACCGGCTCGATTGATTGGAAGTAACTCATGTGGGGTAACCAAGGCGGTTGGAGAACCGTCAATGGCTGGGCTCGTCCCGCAGCGGCTGGTGGCGTAGGCTTAGGCCTTCGCACAAACCTTTCCGCGTTCTTTGAACTCAGTGCTGATGGCTCAGACAGCACCAGCAACATCACCAACCTAACGAACAACGGCGGTGCGACGTTCGTCTCCGACACCATCGGCGGTGTTGGTGTAAACGTCGCCGATTTATCGAGTGCGGGCACGCAATATTTTAGTCATGCGAATAGCTCGCTACTGGCTGTAAACGGTTCTGACCTAAGCGTTTCTTACTGGGTCAAATTTCCGGGTGGGCCCCCCGGCAGTTGGTTGGGTCAAGTAACAACCTCCTACCCTCAGCAGGGTTGGTTTATGGATAAATATTTCTCAACGGCCAATTTCTTCAGAGGGTCCGTTATAAACAATAACGGCGATGCGGCCGTTGCGGGAGATAGTACGGCTGCAATTTCCAGCAGCACATGGTATCTTGTTGTCTTCACGTTTAACGCGACCACCCTAATATCTAGCATTTCTGTCAACGGCGGTGCTCTTCAGAGTGGAGGTGCGATGGGGGCGGGTCTTCCCTCGGGAGAAACAGGGACTTTTTACATAGGAAATGACCCAAGTGGTTCCTTTCCAGTAGAAGCCCGTTTTGCTCGGGTTGGGAAATGGACAGGGCGGCTTTTAAACTCCACTGACATTGCTGCTCTGTGGAATGGCGGTGCTGGTCTAAACTACGCCGGGATGCTGTAATTCGATGACCGTCTACGACATCAAGACGGACTTCGGAGCTACCGGAAACGGTATCGCTGACGATGCTCCCGCCTTTGTGGCCGCAGGCTTGGCCCTTTCTGGCACCAGCGGTCATACGCTAACTATCCCCGGCGGCACTTACCCGTTCTTGTCAACCGCCGCTTCTGGCGGCAAAGACATCTCCATCTGGCCTCGTGGTATTAAGCAACTCACTATAGCCGGTGCCGGATCGAGCTTAACAACGATCCGGTTGAACGGTAGACAAAACCAGTTCGCAGGACAGGGACAAATCCAAGACGGCAGCCACTTCGGCAAGATTGCCAGCGTCTCCGCTGGTTCTCTTACAGCAACTCTGCTAACGCCAGCAGATGCTGCGATGTTCTCTGTCGGCCAATGGGTGCTTGTCGCGGGTCTAAACATCCAAGACATCTACTCTCCGCCTTCGATCCCCTCTGGCTACGGCTACCCTGCCAACCTTACCGTCTTCGAATACGTCCAGATTTCTGCCATCAACGCGGGAGCGGGTGTTATTACGTTCTCGACCGCCTTGACGAAGTCCTACCTTTCGACTTGGCCTCAGATCAACATCGGAAATGCTTTAGAAGTCAACGCTGGCGGGCCTGCGGGTATTTACTCTCTCCCATCGACGTGGGACACGGTCCTTGAATACCAAGGAATCCGCTTCGAAGACGCGGTCGGCGGCAACCAGATTTATGCAAACGGGCGTAGCGTCACGTACCGCGATTGTGTGTTTCCCAACGTCCCTACGCCCATCCCGACGCAGAACCAGACTTGGGCGTGCTACAACTGCACGGCTACCGGCGATACCGAAGTCGACAAGCTGATCACCTACATGATCATGGATGGCTGTAATTGGGGTAGACTATCCTTCCAAAGCTCAAGCGTTCAGCTTCTGACTCTGACGAACTCCACGATTACTGGGCTCAACGGCTCTGCAATCGACTCCGTAGTTGACAATGTCGTGGTTACCCCGGGCTACGCGCAGCCGGGGGCCTACGCCTACGGCGTCGCTAACAGCCTGACTATTTCGAATTGCTCTGTAGACGAGTGGCGTATCGGCGGGGCTGGCGCTTACGGGGCTAGCTCCTTAGGCACTATGTCCAGCGGCGTCATGGCCTTCCCGAACGGCACCGAGGTCTCGGCTATTACTGACAACGGGGCGGGGAAATCCCGCTACACCGTAACGAGTTCAGCCGGATACACGGCGGGTAAAATGACCGTGGTTGGGGCTGCTGTCCAAGAGCTTGCCGCTACAGCCGCCACCACGACCGGCAACAACGTTCTGACAGTGGCGTCAGTCCCGGGATGGATCGTTGCGGGTCAGGCTTTGTACGGTGCCTCTAACGGCTACGGCTCTATCCCGGACGGAACGACTGTTGTATCAAAGACCTCGACGACGATTACTCTGTCTGCGAATGTTCTTTCGACGGTCAACATCGGGGACAAGACTGCATACAGATCGGTTGCTTTAACAGCGGGCCCGTTCGACACCCCGAAGACCATCCTGTCTATTGTAGACTCCACCCACATAGACATGGACATCCCGTTCCCTACGGGGTTCGTTCTCTCTTACGGCGCTACTCTTAATCCGGGCGGCGCTCTGTATTGGGCTCTGCCCGGCAAGACGCTCTATTGGACGAGTGCTGAGGGCTACTCCGAAAGCTTCAAAATCCTAGGCGTCACGCAAGACGCGGATAAGATGTACGTACAGACCGATCAGTCTGGCGGCTTTCCAACCATCGACGGCGGGCTGCCGTATGTAAAACCTGTTGGCGTCCAGAAGGTCTACGCTTCTGGCCTGACCGGCTCCTCGCCTTACAACGAGCAGCTAATGTGGTCGGGCTCTCAGGGCAAGCCTATGGGGAGCTACTTCAAGCACACGTACACAGGGGTCGATCCCGGTAACGCTGTCAGAGTGACCAATTTTGGAAGGCTGGTCAGCATCACGGTCAATGTGACCAAAGCTTACTCGGGAGCTCTCGGGCCTCTTTGGCTTCATCCAACAGGCCAGTTCGACAATGGCGTGTTCTTGGTCGATGGCGTCGTAAATCGCATCGGCTGGGCTATTGATCTTGCGACAGTGGGAACTCGGGTAATTCTCCCGACCAACACTGTCACAAACGCGACGAAGCAGACGAACGATAGCGATTTGCTCGTACCTGCTTGGTCTTCATCTCTTTGGATGAACACTGCCGCAGATTACGCCTTGAAGAACTCTTCAGGCATGAACAACGGCTCCGTGGTTGATATCAGCGGAGAAAGCTCGTCCGTGTGGCCTTCGGTTACTATTGAAGTCATCACGGATCAAGGCGTTGATACTGACGTCACCAGCTTAGTTATGCCGCTTCGATTTAGGCTGCATTCCTAGCCTACAAAGGGCTCACACTTCAAATGACCTCTTCAGACCTCCTAAAGTCGTACAAGCCTGAGCCGTACCCAACACTCCCCGGCTCCGACCCTCGCTACATTCTAATAGAACTGCAGCGAATCGCGACAGCCATGGAGGTGCACAACACGGTGACCAAAGACTTGGATGCACGCCTCACAGCCGCAGGCTTCTAACTTCGCACTGGCCAATCAGCACGAACTGGTGGTCAACGAAGACTACGCACTTCACCTAGACGAATACAAGCGGGGGCAGGACACGTGCCTGCTCCTGCACCTACGCTTTACCAAATGGACACCCTCGGTGCTCAAGAGGTTCTCCGCGCACTGGCGCACTCTGCGTCAATGCGTGACCGCTCCGCTCTTCGCTCTCGGCGAGGTGGACGACGACAAGTGGCAACGCTTCGTCACACGCTTTGGCTTCACCTATCTCGACACAGTCAAATGCGCCAACGGCGAAAGCCGCCGCCTCTTCATTCACACCGGAAGCTAATCCATGTCCTTCTTCGACTCCAAAAAGACCGAGACGACCTCGGGCAACAACCACTCCACGACTGATCCGTGGGCCCCGCAGGCTGCGGCGCTCACCGACGCGTTCGGCAAGGCGCAGACCGCCTACGGCAACGCGAGCACGATCAAGGCTCCCACAGATTTCACCGCGCAGTTCACGCCGGACCAGCTCAACACGTTCCGGTCGATGATCGCGCAGGGTGGCAACACCGCCATCCCCGACGCGAACGCAGCCACAGGCGCTGCACTCGGGACCGCTGGCACCGCCGCGACCCAAGGCGCGCTCTCGACCCTCTCAGGGTTCGACCCGACCAAGAACAACGGCGTAGACAGCACCATCGACGCGGCCAACAAGTACGTGGCCGGTCAGGACATCGACGCGCAAGTCCGCAACGCGATGCTCAACGCAACGCAGACGGCTCGCGACGTCACGATGCCCGGGATCACCCAGAACGCCGCAGGAAGCAACAACCAGAACTCCTCGCGCACCGGCATTGCCGAGGGCCTCGTCCAGCGCGGCCTCGCACAGCAGTCCGCAGACCTGGGTGTCACCGCTCGCGACAACGCGTTCGCCCGTGGCCTCCAGCTCGCGCAGACGCAGGGCAACAACAACAACGCCGCGTCGCTCACTGCGGCCTCGAACGCAGGCAACATCGGCAACAACGCCGCCAACACTGGCGTGAACGCCAACAACGCCTCGCTGAACAACCAAGGCGTCCTGAACTCCACCGCAATCACGGGTGGGGCAGGGATGCAGGCGGCTGATCAGGCCAACCTTACCAACCAGAACCAGCAGTTCACGAACGGCACCGCGAACCAGTACGCGAACCTCCAGCAGCTGATGTCCATCATCGGCGGCAAGCAGTGGGGCTCCGAGACCACTGGCCAGACTAGCGGCACCTCGACCGCCACCAGCTCCCCGTCGATGGCCAGCAACTTCAGCAGCATCATGGGCGCGCTCTCGGCGTTCCTGTAATGCAGAACTACTTCGACTACGCGCGCGGACGCGAGAGCGGCGGCAACGACAACGCCAAGAACCCGCTCTCGTCCGCGACAGGACGCTACCAGTTCATCGACAGCACGTGGGACGACCTCGCGCGCCGACGCCCAGAGCTGGGCCTGACTGACCGCCTCAACGGCGACCAGCAAGAGCGCGCGATGAAAGCCTTCACCGCTGAGAACCGCGACGGCCTCGCAGCCGCAGGGCTCCCCACGGACAACAACAGCCTCTACCTCGCCCACCGCTTCGGGCTAGGTGGAGCCAAGCGCGCCTTCGCGGCGGACCCCAGCGCCCCGGTGGCCTCGGTATTCCCCGAAGTCATGAAGGCGAACCCAGACCTCAACGGCAAGCGCATCTCCGACATCCTCGGCGGCGCTCAAGCCTCGGCAACCCCACGCACCACAGGAGCACCAGTGGCAGACTATACACAAGCCCCGGTCCTCGGTGCGACGGCCCAGCTCGGCAACGGCGTTCTCATGCCTGCGGCGGGTCCTCAGGCTGAAGGCGGCTACGATTGGCGCTCGCGTCTCACTCAGGCGGCAGCGGCTCTCGCGAGCAGCTCGAACCCCGATCAGTCCAAGGCACTCCTAGCGGGCAACGCACAGAACGACAAGACGGGCACGTACTCTACGCACGTGGACCCGCGCACCGGCATCGGCCTGCGCATCAACAACAAGACCGGCAAGGTCGAGCAGTTCAAGGCGCACGACGCCAAGGAAGACCCCGCCGACATGAAGGTTGATCCCTCGGCTCTCAAGGCGGTCGGAGAGACTGCCGAGAAGGCGAACAGCCTGAGCTTCACCGCGCAGCGAGCCCAGTACTTCAAGGACGCAATCGACAAAGGCCAGCTCGACCCGTCGCTCGTCGCGCGCGGACAGGCGGCCATCGAGAGCGCATTCGGCAAGGCCTCACCGCAGACGCAGCTCTACAATGAGTTTCAGAGCTTCAAGACGCAGATGGCCAACGACAGCCTCCGTCTAAACTCGGGTGTGCAGACCGAAGGTGACGCGCAGCGCGCCATGAACGAGTTCGTCAACGGCTTCGGCACGTATGACGGCAAGACCACGGCGAAGTCGCTCGACAACTTCATCAACAAGGCGGGCCGTTACGTCAACGGCACCGCGCAGCAGCAGCTCGACAGCTACTCGGCTGGATACCGGAACCAGAAGCCCTTCGACGTCTACCGTCAGGGCCTCAAGGACCACCAGAACTTCTTCACCGAGTACGGCAAGCGACCCGCCGCTACCGAAACCGCAACCCCCGCAGCAGCCGCACCGCCCAAGACGTTCAAGACGGGCAACGGCACAGTCTGGAGCTACCAATAACATGCCCACACTCACCGTGAACGGGCGCACTGTTACCGTGGACGACAGCTTTACGAAGCTCTCGCCCGAGGAGCAGAACGCAACAGTCGATGAGATTGCGAAGTCTCTACCGGCTGAAAAGCCCTCCGGTGTAGTGGCTGGCGCAGCTCAAGGCTTGGCCGGATTGATTTCCGGTCCTGCATCGACAGGCAAGCGCATACTCGGCCTCGACACGTCCTCGATGGACGCTGCCGCCGAGAAGATTGCGCCCAAGGACTACAAGTCAGCGCCGGTGCTCGGCCCCGGCAGCAAGTGGTACGACCCGACCAGCTACAACTGGAAGAACGTGCCGCAGATGGTCGCCGAGAACGCACCGCAGATGGCCGAGAGCATCGCCGCCGCCAAGATAGGCGCGAAGGTGCATCCCATCGCGGGACTCGTGGCAGGCGCTGTCCCGTTCGCGGTCAATGCGCTCGGCGACACGGCCAAGAACAACGCAGTCAACCGCACTGGCGACACCGCTGCAGAGCCCGACAAGGCGGACAAACTCCGCGCCGCTGGGACTGTGGCGGCTCAGTCGATCCCGCAGATGCTCGGCGTCGCACGCCTCGCCAACCCGGGCCGCGTCGCTGCCGTAGGAGGCAAGGGCGTCGCTCAGTCCGTAGGACAGGCCGCGACCACCACGGGGATCGAAGGCGCTACAGGCGCTGCGCAGGAAGCCATCGGCCAGATCGGCAACACGATTGGCACTCCGGGCGGAGTCAAGCTCAACCCTGACGCAATCGCGGAGCAGAGCGTCGGCAACGCAATCCTGGGAGGTGGCTTCGCTGCACCCAAGATGGCCAAGAACGCCGTGGAAGCGCGCAAGTACGTCCGCTTCGGCGGCGACAACGAGGGCGCAACGGAAGTTGTCGCCAATCGCATCAAGGAAGCGGCTGACGGCGCGAACCTCAAGGACGTCAAGGAAGGCTTCAGTGCCGTCCGACAGGTCCACGAGGACACTATCCGCGAACTAAAAGCCGCTGCGAAAGCTGCAGGACCAGCGACCCCTGAGACCACTGCAGCGCTCGAACGCGCGTCCAAGCGGCGCGAACTTACGGATGCAGACCTCAATGAGCTACAAACGAACTCCAGCCCCGACGTTGCTCGGCTTGCGCGTGAAGCGCACGTTACGGCAATGCTCAAGGGCATGGGAGACTACCAAGGCGACAAGTTTATCGGTGGCGTCACACACGGCATCGGTAAACACATTCGCGCTTACAACGCTCCCATATCTGCCGGTGCTTCCGCTGCACTAGGCGCTGCCACTGGCGGCGGCCACGCGACCTCGCTGTTCGCCTACTCGCCTGAGACCCTCTCGGCTCTCGCGGGTGCCTACGCTGCCATGCGCGGCGTAGACGCACTCACGGGCAACCGGAGCCCAGCTAACCAGTTCGTGAACAAGTTTGGAACGGATGCCCCACTACCGACAGCAGCGCCGCCTCAACAGCCGCCCGCCGCACCTCCTCCGACTACCTCGGTGCCTCAAGTTGCTCCTCCGTCTGCCCCTGCGCAGCCGTGGGGCGTTCCGTTCCTTCCCACCGACATTCCTTCCTTCCTGCCGAAGCGCGCTGCGGATGTACCAGCAGCTTCGAACGTGATCGAAACGATGAAAGCACGCTATCCCGTGGCGGCCCAAGCGGCTGCGCCCGACGCGGCTCCCGAGAAGATCACGAAGAAGAATGGCAAGGTGAAAGAGAAGGCGACCCAGGCTCCCGTCGAGGAGCCCATGCCTGTGTACGAGGACAACCCGTACCCGCAGAAGGTCATCGACAAGCCCGCGCCCCGCGACCACGTCGCAGAGCGCAAGAAGCTCACGAGCCACGAAGCCGCAAACAACTCATACGACCTAACGAATGAGTACGTGCCCCTTCAGGCCCACGAGCTTCGCGGGAAGCATTGGACCCACGAGGAGTTCGCGAAGAGCGAAACTGCCGACAAGCTCGGCTCCGGTGAACTGGAGAAAGAGAACGCGCAGAAGTATCACGACGCGGTCGTAATGGACCGGAAGAAGCGTGAGCGCGTCCTGCAAGAACTCTCGCAGTCTTCAGTGAGCGAGCACGACACGCCCGCACTGCAGGCGCTGCTCGATCAGCTGCACCACATCAGGCGCGGCTCGACGGCCAAAGCGGCTATCTACCACTACGCGAGCCTAATGAGCACGCCTATGAGGGCTAAGGTCCTCAAGCGTCTCGACAGCTCGTTCGTTCACAGCATGTGGAGCAAAGAGAAGTAATGCCCAATCCGAGGTCCCCCGGGACGAAACGAAAGACCTCCCCCCGGGGGACCACAGGCCGCAAGCGACCGGACCTAGCCGCGCTCCAGAAGGCGCGCTGGCAGGACCCGGAGTACCGCGAGCGGATGACGGCGCAACTCAACGCCAACCGGGGCAACCGCACGCGCGTGCCTGACGGCATGCGTAAGGCCCAAGCGAAAGTGCTCTGGGCGAAAGCAGAAACCCTAGCAGATGGATTTATAAAAATGTTGGAAGACGAGGGCGTGTTGCCCGCCGTCATCGTTCCCGGCTCCGACGAGGAGATGGCCACGCGCGCGCTCAAGGAAGCGTTCGTGCTCGCCGTATTCCCGGGAGACCAGAAAGTTCAGACCGCGAACATCCGCACCGTGTTGGAGTGGACGCGCGCGAAGCCTGAGAGCAAGTCGAAGGTCACTGTAGAGAAGTCGGAAGACTGGCTCGCAGCTGCCCGCGCTGACATGGCGAATGGCGACTGATCTAAAGGTTCGCCGCCGCCTGCTGGAAGACTTTGAGTTCTATGCGCGACACTGCGTCAAGATCAGAACGAAGAAGGGCACGATTGTCCCTCTCGTTCTGAACCGCGTGCAGAAGCGCTTCCTGAAAGCCATCGTCGCGCAACAGCAGCGCACGGGCAAGGTCCGCTTCATCGTGCTCAAGGCCCGCCAGCAGGGCCTCTCTACCGTAATCACCGCATGGCAGTACTGGTGGCTGTCGCAGCATGAAGCCCAGAAGGGCCTCGTGATGGCGCACGAAACCGACAGCACGATCACGCTGTTCGACATGTACAAGCGCGTGCACGACAACGTCCCCGAGATGCTTCGCCCTCACGCGAAGTACAGCTCACGCGGAGAAATGCAATTTGACAAGCTCGACACAGGCCTCCGCGTTGCGACTGCAGGCGGACGAGGAGTGGCTCGCGGTGAAACCCTCACTACGGCGCACCTCTCGGAAGTTGCCTTCTGGCCGGTAGCGTTCGCTAACAACAACTTCAACGGCCTCGTGCAGGCCATCCCCGAAGAACCAGGTACAGCCTGCTTCCTCGAAAGCACCGCCAACGGCATGACGGGTAAATTCCGTGAGATGTGGGTTGGTGCTGACCCGACTGCGCTGACGCCCAACGGCTACGAGCAGTTCTTCTCCCCGTGGTTCGAGAGTGACGAGTACCGCGAGACCGCCCCCGACGACTTCGTGCGAACGCCCGAGGAAGAGGAGATGATGGTCAAGTTCGCTCCGCTGCTCAACAGCAACGATCAGCTGTTCTGGCGTCGGCGCAAGATAGCCCTCAACGGCGCAGCGCTCTTCAAGCAAGAGTATCCTGCGACCCCCGACGAAGCCTTCCTCTCTACAGGCCGCCCCGTATTCAACCCAGACTACCTGAACGAACGCCTCTCTAACCCCAAGCAGCCCTTGAAGCGCATGGCGGTCGAAGACGTTCCCGGGGCACCCATAGGCGTCGTCAAGGATCACCCTGTCGGTGAACTCTTCGTCTATCACGAACTCGACCCCAAGCAGACATACGTCATCGGCGCGGACGTGGGCATGGGCCTGCGGGCCTCGGCCTCCATCCGCAAGGACAGCGATCCCTCGGTCGCCCAAGTGCTCGACAGCGAGCTGCGGCAAGTCGCCGTGTGGCGTGGGATCATCCATCCCGACGCGTTCGCCAAGGTCCTCATGACTCTTGGCTACCACTACAACTCCGCCCTAGTCGCACCTGAGCGCAACAACCACGGCCTCGTGACGTGCGTGAAGCTCCGCGACCTCGACTACCCGTACCTCTACACGGATTTAGCCGAGGGCACCCTTGAGGCCCAGAAGGACACGATCAACCTAGGCTTCTTCACGTCGGAGCGCACCAAGCCGCTGATCATCGACCAGCTGCGCGCGTCAGACCGCGACCGCGACATCGAAATCAACGACCCGCAGACCCTGCGCGAGATGCTCACCTTCGTGTGCACCGAGACGGGGAAGATGCAGGCTGAAGACGGAGAGCAGGACGACTGTGTCATGTCGCTCGCCATCGCGAACTACGTCCACGAAGGCAAGTGGAAGCCCGTGGAAAGTTCAGACGACTTTTACACCAACGCAATCTAGGAACTGAATGGCCACCAAGCCCACAATCATGACGGACGACGAAATCGTCACCCGCGTCTCCGCCTTGAGCAGGGAGGCGGTTGGTTGGTTCGACAGCAAGCTCTCGCGCGAACGCGAGCGCGTCACGAAATACTACAACGGCGTCCTCCCGGCGCGCCAGCACGAAGGCGCATCGAGCTACGTCTCCACCGACGTCTACGACGCGGTAGAGATGGCCAAGGCTCAGGTCGCTGAGACGTTCTCAGGCGGCGAAGAGATTGCGCAGTTCGACCCCGACAAGGACATGGACGTGGAGGAGTGCCGCAAGGCGACCCTCTACGCGTCCCGCACCATCTACCGGCGCAACGGCGGCTTCAACATCTTCACGGGTGTGCTGCACGACGGCCTCACGGCGCGCAACGGCATCGCCAAAGTCTATTGGGAGAAGAAGGACGACTTCAAGGACGAGGAGTTCGAGAATGTCCCGTACGAGCAGGCGCAAGCGATTGCGGCTCATGACGACGTGGACACGTTTGATGCAGATCACAACGGCGACGGCACCTTCTCGGGTTCGCTGTCCCGCCGCTACGACTGCTCGGGCGTTCGCATCGACAACGTCGCCCCTGACGAGTTCCTGATCGTCCCGCGCGCCACCTCTATCGCCACCGCAGCCTACTGCGCACACCGCACGCCCAAGACGCGCGCGGAGTTGCTGGAGATGGGCTTCGACAAGAAGAAGGTGATGGAGTGCAACGACGAGGCTGATCCCACAGCGGACACCACGGAAGCTCAGGCACGCAACGATCCGTTCGACAGCGGGCAGGGCGCAGAGCCCATTGGCGAAGAAATGCGCCAGATGCTCCTGTATGACGAATACGTTCGCATGCAGATCGACCCGGCCAAGGGTGTTCGCCTCTACAAGATTTGTCGCGTAGGCAACGTCCTGCTGGACAAGGAAGAGGTCGATAAGGCCCCGTTCATCAGCTACGCGCCGCTCCCGGTCCCCCACGTGTTCTACGGCAACAACTTCGCCGCGCGCGTGATCCCGGTGCAGAACGCACGCACCGTGCTGGTCCGAGGCATCCTAGACCACACCGTCATCACCAACAACCCGCGCTGGCAAGTCGTCAACGGCGGACTGTTGAACCCGCGCGAGATGCTTGAGAACCGCCTAGGCGGCCTCGTGAACGTGCGGCGTCCCGACAGTGTCACCCCGCTGCCCCAGACGCAGCTGAACCCGTACGTGTTCACCACGCTCGGCCTGCTGAAGGAGGACAAAGAACAGTCCACCGGCATCAGCTCGCTGTCGCAGGGCATGAACAAGGATGCCATCTCCACTCAGAACTCCCAAGGCCTGATGGATCAGATGGTCAGCCTGTCTGGCCAGCGTGGCAAGATCAGCGCCCGACACTTCGCCAACAACTTCCTCGTGCCCCTCATGCTTGAGGTGGTGCGTCTCGCTATCGTCAACGAAGCGCCCGAAGAGACCATCGAAGACAAGGATGGCTCGGCGCTCGACATCGACCCGAAGCGCTGGACGGAACGCACCACGTGCACCGTCTCCATGCACCTGGGTTACGGCGAGAAGGACAAGGCCGCTGGCGACCTCGCTGGCGCGTACAGCATACTGGCACAGGATCAGTCTCTCTCGAACATGTTCGGGCTTCCTCAGAAGTACGAGATGATCCGCGACTGGATGAAGCTCAAGGGCCTCAACCGCGCGCCCGCCTACATCGCTTCGCCCGACAAGGTCGAGCCGGTGCAGCCTGATCCGTTCAAGAAGCGTGAGCTGGACATCAAGGAGAAGCAGGCCGACGCAGCCCTCAACGCCGCCAACGCTGCGCAGACCAAGACGGCCAAGACCATCGCTCTCGACAGTCAGCGCCTCGACATCGCCAACCACGAGCTTCAGCTCAACGCGATGGACAAGGACCGCACACACAATCGCCAAGACCTCGACACCGCCGCCCGCATTTCTCAGGGCGAGGAGCAGCTCGATATTGAACGCGAGAAGGTGGAAGTCGCCCGCAACAAGCCAACAGCAAGGCCTCAATGACCGACCAACTAAGCGGAGGCCTTCCCTTCGCTCCCCAGCCTAAGGGCCTCGGCTCTCTGGCTGGGGACTATCTGCACAAGGCCCGCCTCTGGATGGACGAGCACACTCCCGGCATGGGAATGGCCACGTCCTTCATGGGCGGCTTGGGTGCTGCCGCGCCCGCAGCTGGCATCAACCAGCAGGGCGGCATCCTCAACGACCCGTCTACCATCTCTCGCATGCAGGGCTACGTGAAGCAGGCCTCACCGTTCGGTGGCGCAGCTGCGGGACCCGCGGCGCTCTTCGGACCTCCCACGTATCCCGGCACGCCGGGTATGATGCAGGCCGATAGCTTCCAACCGCGCGCTGCGGCTCCTGAGGCTCCTCAGGCCGCCCCGGCGCTACCAGAACCCACCGTGGTGGGCGCAGGTCGCGTTGGAATGCCTATGGCTCCTAGGCCGTCCTCGTTCGAGGGCCCGACGTCCGTGGGCGGCGCTCCGCTTCCCGGCATGTCTGGCGTTACGCCTCAGGCCGCCCCGCGCTCTTACGAGCTGGGCGCGCGAATGAAGGCTGCCGGGGGACACCTAGGCGGAGACGGAGGCTTCGGCTTCACCTCACGCAACACCGCGATGATGCGCGACCCGGTTACGGGAGACTTCATCGACCCGCAAGCTGCAAAGAGTGCGGACGCAAACGGACCTGACCTCATCAAGAAGTTCATGAACTACCTGCACTCCAAGTGACACCAGAACTGATCCAGCGGCTAGGGGAGTTTTCAAACGCTCTCCTAGCCTCTGACGAGTTCAAGCAGCTCAACCTCCTGTTCGAACAACAGGTGGCTGTGGACATGCTGAACACAAAACCGGACGACGCCAAAGAGCGCGAGCGCATCTACGCGACCTTGCAAGGCTCACGCGGCTTCACTTCGCACGTCGAGCTGTTCGCTCAGGCCTACGTGCGCTCACTGCCATCCACCATCAATGCCGCTGCACAAGGACCAGACGAAGACGATCCGTCCGTGCACGACATCAGCTTTGAAAGCAACTAACTACCAATGTCTACCATCCAATCGGACGTAGCTGAAAACGATATGAACGCCTTCCTCGCCCCCACGGGCACGGACGGTGAAGACGCATTCCTAAAGTCCTTTGCTGACCCTGAAGACGACGCCAAGAAGCGGCCATCGTCGGACAGCGAGGAAGACGACCAGACCACCACAGACGACACCAACGACACCGAGGGTTCCGACGAAAGTCCAGATGAACTCGGGGACGATGATGAAGCTGGGGAAGATACCGAGACCGAAGAGAAGGCCCCTGCCAAGACGTACGTTGATGACGACGGTCATCTCGTAAAGATCAAGGTCGGAGACGAAGAGCGTGAGGTTGCCGTCAAGGACCTCAAGCGGCTTTTCGGCCAAGAAGCTTCGCTCACCCAAAAGTCTACCGAAGTTGCAAACGCCCGCAAAGCAGCGGAAGCGGATGCAGAGAAGTACGCAACCTCACTGAAGGTGTTGTTGCAGCGTGCGACCGAGAAGGCTGAGCCTTATCGCAACATCGACTGGCTTGCCGTGTCCAAGGACACCTCCATCTCCCAAGAGGCCGCCTCTGCGCTCCGCGCGGAAGCTCAGCGGGCTCTCGATGACGAGGCATTCCTGGGCCAGAACCTCAACGCGTTCATGAACGAAGTGAACGAGAAGAAGGCCGTGAGCCGCGTCGAAGAGGCGAAGGCTTGCATCAAGGCTCTCACCACCGCACCGACCGACAGCGCTCCTAACGCTGCCTACATCAAAGACTGGAACCCCAAGACGTACGAAGACGTCAGGGCATTCGGCGTCGAGATGGGCATTCCGCAGGACGCAGTGAACACTCTCACTGACCCCGTCGCCATCAAGATCATGCATATGGCCATGCTGTTCAAGAAGGGCGCGGCGAAGGTCGTGACCACGTCGGTCAACAAGACCCCCAAGAAGATTGTGAAGACCTCCAGCTCCCCTGCTGCACGGACCTCCAAGGTCACGGCGGACACGGAAAAGGCCCTCAAGACGCTCAAGCGCTCGGGCTCCGTGGACGACGCGACCGACGCGTTCCTGTCGAGCTTCGCAGACAAATAACCCCCAACTCACCACTCGAAAGAACATAGAGCACTATGCCTACCTATCAGACGTTCCAGACTGTCGGCATCAAGGAAGACATCTCGGACATCATCTCGAACATCTCTCCGACCAAGACGCCGTTCCAGACGTCGATCGGCAGCGAGACCATCGACAACACCCTGTTCCAGTGGCAGGAAGACGCGCTGCGCGCAGTCGCTGCGAACGCTCAGGTCGAAGGCGCGGACGCGACCTTCATCACCGCCGTGCCGACCACGCTGCGCAACAACCGCGCTCAGATTTTCACGGAAGCCGTGCAGGTCTCGGGTACGCTGGACCGCGTGTCGAAGTATGGCCGCGCGAAGGAAATGGCCTACCAGATGGCGAAGGCCTCGGCTGCGCTGAAGCGCGACCTTGAGAACGCCTTCGTCGGCACCATCACTGCTGCGTCGGCTGGCTCCGCCGCTGTCGCCGCGACGATGGCTGGCTACATTCCGCAGATTGCTGCCGCGAACACGACCTACATGGGCGCTGTCTCGGCCATCACGGAAGCCAAGCTGCTGACGAACCTGCAGGCCGTCTACACCTCGGGTGCCGATCCGTCGATCATCTCCGTGACCCCGGCGAACTCGCTGGTCGTTGCGGCCTTCGCTTCGGCGGCTGGTCGTTACCGCACCATCGAGACCGGCGCGAAGTCTCAGGGCGCAATCGTCAACGTCGTGAACCTGTACGTCTCGCCGTTCGGTGAGTGCAAGGTCGTGATCAACCGCTTCCAGCGCACCACGAACGCGGGCGCGAACGGTTACACCCTCGTGTACGAACCCGACATGTGGAAGAAGGCCGTGCTGCGTCCGTGGTCCCGCGAAGTCCTCGCGAAGACCGGCGACAGCACCAAGCAGATGATCGTTGGCGAGTTCTCGCTCAAGCATAAGAACTATGCCGGTTCGGGCCTCATCGTCGAGACCGTCTCCACCATCGTCTAAGCACTACTCGTTGCGGGCCCCTTGGGAAACCTTGGGGCCCGTTTCGTTTTCCTCAATCACGAAAGCTCAATGACCGCTCCCCACGTTCTCGACACTGCTCTGACGTTCCACGACGACCCGTCAGACGACAAGCTCGGCTTCCTCACCCAGCAACACATTCCGGCTGACTTCGTTGCGAAGCTCAAGGCCGACAAGATGGACAGCGCACGCCGTCCGACTGGCGAATTTCTCCACATGTGTTCGATCCCCGTCAGCGTGGTCGAAGACCTCATGGCGCAGGGCTACGACGTCTACCGAGAGCCCATCCGCGAGACCATCAAGATGCTCCGCGCAGTCGGCCTCGACGCCTTCATCACCAGCGACAAGCAAATCTAAGGACCTCCATTGACCCTCGGAGAAATCAAGGCTGACTTCACGGCCTTGCTCAACAGGCGCGACCTAACCACCGCGCTGACGACCTCGTTCATCAACAACGCCATTCTCCGAGTGCAGCGAACCCTTCGTATCCCGGCAATGGAGAAGTCCATCCGGGCTACGGTTGGCAGCCTCTACACCAGCGGCCTCGACGTCCCCGGAGACCTCCTGCAGTTCATCTCGCTCTCAGACGAGACCGACCCACACAACGTGGTCGAGCTGTCCCGGGTTTCCCTCGCTCAGGTCATGGCCATCCTCAACACTGGCGAGACCGGGCCCTCCCGCGTCTTCGCGCGTCGAGGCTCCAAGTTTGTCATCGCCCCGGAGCCCGCCGAGGGCACCGTGCTGCGCATCGACTACTACGCGACCTTCCGCACGCTCAGCGCTGACGCGGACACCAACGTGCTCACGGACGTTGCCCCTGACGTGCTGACGTACGGCGCGCTCTCCTACGCTGCGTCCTACTTCCTCGACAAGCGACAGGCGGACTTCGAAGCCCGCTTCAAGCAGATCATGGAAGACCTCGACATTCAGGCGCTCCGAGACGAGCTGACCGGCAACGCTCAGGTCGCACCTGCAAGCTTCTATCCCTCAGATTGGTAAACCATGACTGACAACACCGTTTACGAGGTCATCGACCGCGTCGATACTAGCGCTGGCGGCGGGCCGACCAGCTCGTTCTACACCAAGACGGACACCGTCGAGAGTGTAGGCTCCTCGACGCCCGACGATACCGCGTACACGGTGGTTGATCGCGTGGACACGCAGGCGGGATCGCCTACGTCCAGCTTCTACGAGGCGGGCACTGTCTACGAGGACCTGGTTCTCTCGGACGGCGTGCTTGCTGAATGCGAGGCCGCGCGCGACGACGCTGTCGCAGCTGCCGCCTCCATCGTCCCCACGGTCAACGCCGCCGTGCTCGTGGAGACCAACAACCGCATCGCCGCCGACGCCGCTCTGCAGACGGCCTACATCGCCGCCGACGCAGTGGTCTCCGCAGCCTTCGCAGACGCAGACGCTCTCAAGGCACCCTTGGCCTCCCCGGCGTTCTCAGGCACGCCCACGGGCCCCACGGCCACGGTCGGCACCAACACCACCCAGCTCGCCACGACCGCCTTCGTCCTCGCCAACGGCTCCAGCGTCCCGCCTGCGACCGTCAATCCGCTGATGGACGGCACCGCTGCGGTCGGCACCACGACCAAGTACGCCCGGGAAGACCACGTCCATCCCACGGACACCTCGCGCGCGCCTCTGGCGTCCCCGGGCTTCTCAGGCACTCCTACGGCTCCCACGGCGACCGCAGGCACGAACACCACCCAGCTCGCCACCACGGCCTTCGTGGACGCGGCCCGGGTCATCCTCGTAGCCGCAGACGACACCAAGGCTCCGCTGGCGTCCCCAGCGCTCACAGGGACTCCCACAGCGCCTACGGCCAGCCCGGGCACCAACACCACCCAGCTCGCGACCACGGCCTACGCGGACGCTATAGCGGCTCTGAAGGCCAACCTTGCGTCCCCGACGTTCACGGGTACCCCAGCGGCTCCCACGGCCACCCCGGGCACCAACACCACCCAGCTCGCCACGACCGCCTTCGTGCTCGCCAACGCTGCCAGCTTCCCGGCCACCACGGCCATGCTGTTCGCTCAGACGTCCGCGCCGACTGGCTGGACGAAGAGCACCACGCACAACGACAAGGCGCTCCGCGTCGTCTCGGGCACCGCATCGAGCGGCGGCACGAACTCGTTCTCGACCGTGATGGCGCAGACGACCGTTGGCGCGACCACGCTGACGACCGCACAAATCCCCGCGCATAACCATCCGACGTACGCCGACTCTGGCGCGCGGGCGGACTCGGTAGGCGGCACCACGTATCCGCTCTTGACCCTCACGGGCGGCAACACGGGCAACAACACTGGCGGCGGCGGCTCGCATAACCACTCGATCACGATGGCCATGCAGTACGTGGACGTCATCATCGCAACGAAGGACTAACATGCTTCCCGACAAGGACATCCGTTGTCCGGCTACTTGCTTCGCCAAGAGCTGCCGCGAAATCATCGCGGAGCACACGTGTCCGAAGTTCGTTCACATCCTCGGCCTCGATCCGCAGACGGGACAGCCCGTTGACAAGTTCGGGTGCATCGACAGCTTCATGCACATGCTGCTCATCGAGAACTCCCAGATGCAAAGGCAGACCGGGGCTGCAGTAGAGAGCTTCCGCAACGAGGTCGTCTTGGCCTCGCAGAACGCGCTGCTCGCGCCCCCGCCTGCGATGAAGCTCATCAACTAAGGAACTCCAATGAACCTCAAAGCGCTGCTCATTGCCGACTGGCAGTGGGTGCTCAAGAACTCTTGGGCCCTCAGGCTCGTCGCGCTGTCCGCAGCGCTCTCGGGTCTGGAGGCTCTCCTGCCCAACTTCAGCGACAGCATGCCCCACGGCGTCTTCGCTGTCCTTTCCATCCTGACGACTGCGGCGGCTGCGGTCGCGCGCTTCATCGTACAGAAGCGAGACGACACCGATGGCGATTAAGAAGTCCCACAAGGTCACGGGCTCCATCGTCGGAGCTGCCATGATCTGCACTCCGCTGGTCGCTCAGTTCGAGGGCCTGTGGACTACCGCCAAGCCTGACAAGCTCGCCTACGGACTGCCTACGGTCTGCTACGGCGAGACCGAGGGCGTCAAGGTCGGTGACACGTACACCAAGGCCGAGTGCGATGCCATGCTCGCCAAGAAGCTCCCACGCTATCTCAAGTCCGCTCTGTCGTGCATCAACGTGCCAGTCTCGGACAAGCAGCTCGCAGCGTACGGATCGCTCACCTACAACATCGGTGAGAAGGCCTTCTGCCGCTCCACCGTCGTGAACCGCCTGAACTCCGGGGACTACATAGGCTCGTGCAACGCCATGATGTCGTGGGTCAACGCAGGCGGCAAGCGCGTCCAAGGCCTCGCCAATCGGCGCGCCAAGGAACGCGAGCTGTGCCTAGAGGGCATCACGGACACGACGCCGCTTGAGTTTCCCAAGGGTCACAAAGAGCTGGCCGACGCGCCCGACAAGCTCAGGACCAACACGTGGTGGGCCAAGATGCTCCACTTCTTCGCGCGCTGGGGTAAGACATGATCGCCGCCTACTCATACATCTCCGCTCACTGGTTTCTCATCATCAGCGTGGTCGGAGGCACCGCAGGCCTCGTGGCCTTCGCGTGGTTCACCAAGAATTGGAAGGCGGCCCTCGCGGCTGTCGTCCTCGTCATGGCAGGCCTTGCGTATCAGTCCGCAGACCTGGGCGGCTACAAGCGCGCCCTAGACGAACAGAAGTCAGCCGAGATTGAGTTGCTCAAGAAGCGGCTCCTCACGGTCTCCATGGTCACTGAGCTGGACGCACAGCGTGCCCGCCTCGACCAAGAACTCACGCTCAACCTGAAGAAGCTCTCCAGTGAAACGCCTGTTAACACCGCTCCCTGTCTTGATCTTGCTGCTGCTCGCCGCGTGCGGGCCATCAACATCCCGTCCAACGAACCCCGACCAGCTGCCCAGCGTCCCCGTTGACATTCAGCTGTGCTTCAGAGCCGCTGCGGGCTTGCCTGAGAAGGCCTTGAACGCCGGGGAGGTGGAGGCACTCTGGAAGAATGACCGCGTCCGCGTGGCTGTGAACGCCCGCTGCGGCGCTCGTCTGCTCCATTGGTACGAGGACGTGCGAAAGAACTGGCGATGATGGACCCCAACAGTCCCCTGACGGACACCTCGGGAACCCTCACCAACATCACGGCGGCCTTGGCCGTCGCCAGTCCATGGCTAGTCACCGCCAACACGCTAGGCCAGCTCCTCCTGACGGCGCTCGGTATCGCGTGGCTGGCCCTCCAGATTTACCTGAAACTGACTGAACGAAAGAAACCATGACCACTGCAAACCTCGAAAGCGCCATTGCGCTCCTCGAATACGACGTTGCCCAGCACGTTGCGGCCCTCGCTGCGGCCCGGGCGAAGATGCTCGACACCGCCATCATCGACGCCCTCACGGATCGCGTTGTAGCGGCCACTGAGGCGCTCGCGCGCTCCAACGGCACCGAAGTAGCCCCGGCTCCTGAGGCCGCTCCTGAGACTCCTCAGGCCCCTCTACCGGCCTTCCTGACGGCCCCTCAGTCGGCCCTCGGCTAATGGCGCGGCCCTCACTGCTGCGGCGCGCCGTGGCGGCTCCTGAGGCTCCCCCGGTCCCCGAGGTCGCCCCCATGGCGGCCCCTGAGGCTCCTAGGGCCCCTGAGGAGAACTACGACCACGTCGGCGCGGGCCTGATCCGCGACCAGCTCCCGCCCGATCCCGAGGCGCACATTGTCACCTCGATTGAGGCTGACGTTGCTGCCGAGACCGTGCGGCTGGAGTTCCTCAAGCTGCGGCCTGAGGTGAACTCTTGGCTGATTGAGCTGTCCGAGAAGCGCCTTGCTGACCTGACCCAGGTCTAGGCCAAAAAAAACCTACAGACGTCCCTCGCGGGATACCTGTAGGTTTTTTTCGAGTTAGCGGCCCGCCTGATGCAGGCGCTCGCGCAGGAGGTAGCCCTCCAGCTGCCAGAGCTGCTTGAAGGCGTTCTCGTACGCGTAGCGCTGGCCAATGTCAGCGTCGTGGTTCTCGGGGCTGGCCGCAGCCGACACACCGTGCACCATGAAGCCGTTCTGCATCGTGATGACGCAGATGGTCAGCAGGCCGTGCTGCAGATAGTCCACCTTGTAGATGCCGTCCTTGATGGACTGCTCGGTGACGCGCGGCGCGGTCTTCTTGGACACGGCCAGCTGGGCCTGTCCGAGGGAGAGCTTGGGCTCGTTCATCGTCGCTTCTTTCCGTCCATACCGCGCGCTTCTGCTGCGACGGTTGGCGTGAGGGTGAGTGTGGGGCGCGCTATCTCGATCAGCACCGAGAGCTTGGCGCTGATTTCCCTCAGGATCACCAAGGTCTCCTGCGCTGGCGTGAGCTGCGCGAGGAAACGGTCGATGTCACCTTTGTCCATTGATGGTCCTTTTCCAGTACAGCGTCTCGGCCAAGGGACCCCAAGGGTGCCTAGGCTTGAAGAGCTTGTAGCCTGCTCGAATGAGCGTGTTGGCGGATGGTGGGTTGTCTGTGGTGTCGGTGATCACGTACGACCACCCAAGCCGCTTGGCGTAGGCTTCGCGCACGCGGATCATCCTGAGCTGCAGGCCGCGACCACGGTGAGGCTCAAGCACTCCAGCGCGCTTGAGGTATCCAAAGTTCTGGGAGTAGGAGGACTGCGTAAGACCGCAGAACCCGGCGATTTCTCTGTGCTCGTCGTGCGCCAGCCACCAGTACCCTTTAGCTGGGTCTATCTGTGGTGCTGTGTCGTAGAACGTGAGCCAGTGGAGATGCTTTAGGGTCTCTGCGGTCTTCGCCTTAGTGCCGTCTACTCGCGAGAGACGGTAGGTCAGACGGTCACCACCTCACACGCTCCGCTGTACGGCGCGAAGCGGTAGATGATCGCGGGTGGCAGCGCGTCGGAACGGAACGCTAAGTATTGGCTGCACTCGTACTTGCGAGAGAACGCGGCCTCGGGTGTCATCATGCCCTTCGGCATCACCACCCAGATGTAAGGGTCTCGGGACATCACAGGTCTCCAAAGAGGTCTTCGGTTTTCTTGGGCTCTACCAGCTTCCAGCCGTCGTACTTCGCCTGAAGGCGCTCGTAGCGCTTCATGGACTGTTCGTGCTGGGCCTCGGTCGGATGGGCGCGCGTGTAGGTGAACGTCTTCTGCGACACGTCACGGCAGAACGCCGAGGTCATGTGCAGCTGCTTGCCGTCGTAGGCAATCTGGCAGATGCCGAAGTCGAAGCGGTTGATCTGGTCCCACGGCGTGCAAGCGTAGTCCGAGACGTGAACCAGGTTTACCGGGGTGAGGTCGTGGGTGTCCGAAGCCCACAAGCCGATCTGGCGGACCTCGCTGTCGAAGATCATGTACGGCTCAGGCACCTGATGCACGAGCCTCGGGCGGTCCAGTTGCACGACGCTCGTGGCATCCCCGCCCTTGTCGGGCACGAAGATGTCGAGGTCGTTCACAGGCCGTCCGAGGTAGTGGTCGCGCAGTGCGCCTCCTGCGATAATCGCGCGCGGCTCTATCCGCTGGATGCGGTAGAGCAGCATCTGCCACTCGGCAGGGATGCCAGTCGTGGTGAAGTCAGGCGTCATGGCCTTCCTTTGCTATTTGCTGATCATCTCCAGTGCTGCGATTAAGCGCGGCACGCTGGAGACACTGAAGTTGATGGAGGCTACAAGGTCACCTTTGTCGCCCACGACTGTGAGCGTTACGGTGTCCTGTTTACGCGAGAGCTTTAGGTCGAAGGGGCCGCCGCGAACTGCGTACGGCTCGGGCACTTCACTCACGGCGTCTTGATTGCCGTGGCGATTGCGTGCAGGAGGTCGTACGCCTGCGCCAGTGTGAGCGTGAGAACGTCGGCACGGTCTGTCGCGTTCTCCTGACGGATGATCAGGTGCTCGTTATCCTTGAAGGCAACGTCTCGGTCCCACCACACGTCTATCTGCGGCGCGCCGTCGATCAGCTTGCCTTTGATCTTCACCGTGTTGGCGGCAGGGACACGCCATAGCGTGCCATGGGTGTCCCTGATCGCTTTACAGGCCACTGGTGCGAGGAGCTGCGTTAGCTGCTGCAAGCTCATGCTCTATCAAGAGGGCGATGTGGTGCTTGGCTTTCTCAAGGTCCTTGATGCCGCCCTTGCTGCGCCAGCGCGTGACGTACTTGATGATGTTGCCTTCGCTGAAGCCGAGGTTGTTCGCCCAGATGTATTCGATGGGCTGTATCTTGCAGTCGGTGTAGTGCGATCCGCCAACCTGGGTGCCTAGGGCGCCCGGGGTCTTGGGGGCGGGCGGGGGCATTACGGTAGTCTTCGGTATCTGGAACGCGTCTTCCTTCAGCAGCTTTGCCGCTTGGTAGGTAGCTTCGTCAGTGCGGCGCATTAGTGTCGGTACTCCATTTGATGTAGGCACGTCCGTGGATCACGAACATTGCGATGTTGACGGGCAGGAGGCCCCAGAGGCTAGATTGCACCATGATGCTCCACCAGAACACCTGACTGATCAGGCCAACCCGGGGACCCCATAGGCTCTTAGACCCGTAGAGCCACATGCCAACGATGGTGCTCAGGGACGCGAGGGACTGCAGTAGAAACGCAGCAGTGACGAAGTCCGGCATCATCATCATCATGCGCCGCGCGTCAGTGCAGGCACGCACCACGCGGTGACCTTGGCTCCCTTAGGAACCCTCATGAGATCGGAAGAGCGTCGT
>ERZ650310.79-NODE-79-length-28265-cov-6.395463_pt1 | contig 28265 bp, 44 predicted proteins | sample MGYA00376246_ERZ650310 | MGnify/ENA primary metagenome ERZ650310 (study PRJEB26733, sample SAMN07839286) | wastewater metagenome | biome: small river; feature: stream; material: water | place: USA: North Carolina | collected 2016-03-01 ...
ACGCCGCCGCCCATAAGCGACAAGCCGAGGTTGCGCATTTGCCCGTAGCCCTGCGTATAGGCCGGGTCGGTGTAGACCGCCTGCTGCTGTGCAATGCCCGTATTCATCAGCGGGTTCATTGCATTGGGCTGCGCAAGCTGGCTTTTGTAGGTGTTTTGCACGTCGCCCAGAAGTGAATACATATTCTTTTTCACTTCGGGGTCGATTTGCATTTGTGAGCTTGTGGAGCCTCCACGCGATGCGCCACCGAGCAAGCCACCGATGACGGGGGCCGCGATTGAACCTAGTAATTCCATGGTCATAACTCCTTTGACATGGTGACGGTCCTCAATTTGTAGTCCGTCAATCGTTTCATCCAACCCTTGCGCCCGGTGAAATAAACCCGGTTGCAACCTGTGGCGCGGCCAAACTGTTCTATTTCGTCAAACAGGGCTTTGTCATATTCACCGGCCATGCCCACAATATGAAGCGCCCGCCCTGTTTTGGTTTGCTGCACTTCGGTAATTGCCCAATATGCGCCTATATTCCAAACCTGCGCCAGATCATTTCTTGCCCTGTTTATCCAATATTCAACAGTATGAACCTCGGATAATTCAAACGCTGGTGACAAACCCCTGATTGCATTATCTCCAATATCATCGGGGTATATCACCATATATATTCACCCCAATTTTACCCACGCGCCGCCATAATATCCATAGTATCCCGCGCCGCTTCCTGGGTTCCAGCTTGTTCCGTCTGCCAATACCACCATGCCCGCCCGCAGTTTCTTGGGCGCGACATATTGAGTTTCAAGCAGTAAATAATCCTTGCCCAGATTCAACTGTTGAGTAAGCGAAGCCAACTCCGTCGCAAGGAATGCGGGAATATCTTTCGGGTCGGTGGGTATATTGCCGGGGATATACATGACAGTTATTCGCCAATCTTTTTGCCGTTGCGCTCCAATATTTGCAGCAAACCCTCGTTGCCGGGGAAAACGACAAAATTTGAAGTGCCGGAACCTGCACCACGGGAACCGCCGTCTAGGTAGCGGATTCCGGGGATTCCTTGTTTTTGGAGGAATTCTGTTGCGGCTTGCTGGCTTCCAAATTGGTCAACCAAGCTGTTGTAAATATCCATGCCGCCTTTTGGCGTGTTTCCCCGGTATGGCAACTCTTTCTCTTTTGCCACTTGCTTGTACAAATCTGATTGCATGGTCATGGGCTTATCCCAATCCAGCATCTTGGCAATGAGTTCGTCAGGGAGGTCTACTTTGTAGAGGGTTGGCGTTGCCCCTTGGCCTCGCTTCGCCATTTCCATTTGCGCTGCGTTTTCTCGCATTGCTTGGGAGCGCAATGGCCCTTGCATGGTGGCTTTTATGTTTTCAAGTTCTGCCTGCAATTCGGCAACTGATTTACCGTTTGAACGCATGGCAAGATTCTTTGCGTAGCCTTCTGCAACGTCTGGCGTTTCCGCGAAATACAGCCCATGACCATAGGCTTGATTTCCTTCCCCCGTACCAATCTTGGAACTATCGAACTTGTCAAACTTGTGCGGCGAACCGTGCCAGACGGTAGCTGGTTGAATCATGCCGCTGTTAACCATGCGGTTTTCAATCGCAACGCGCCCCATGTCCATCGCCTTGTCGTCCAGCGACAGCAGTCCTTTGGCAATCTGCGGCGCTTTGGCTGCAATCATCGTGGGCGCAAGCAGACCCAGGGTTTCGCCCGCTATCTGCGCTGATTGGGTGGGCTGCGGGCCGTTGAGTAGCCCCATGCTTTTGGCCCAATCGGAGCCACCCACGGGGGCCGCAGGGATGGGCAATCCAGCTTTGCGCAGCGCCCATGCCGCCATATCCACGGGGCCGGTGACGTTGGACGCCACAGCATCGGACGCGGCTTTGCCGAGTTGCGCGGTGTTGTCGGCAACGTCCGACCAGAACTGCTTGTCTCTGAATGCGTCGAGTAAGCCCATGTCAGTACATCCCGGAGGTTTCGTATTCGATATCGAAACTGCGCACGCGCCACGGGTCGCCACCGACTGACGTAAACCGCACAGCAATAAACCGGCCCACGGCGAAGGCGTCTGCCTTGTAGCTGGTGCCAATGGTGTAGGTGACGCCGGTACTCCACGTTACCGGGCCTTCTATGTCCATCTGTGAGCCGATTTCAATGGTCAGCGTCTGCCCTGCCGTGCCATCAATGCGCGGCCTGATGCTCATCACGGTCTTGACGCTGTGCGGGTCAGGGTTGCCCCTTGCGTCGCTCAGAACCATCCCGGTGCGTTCGGCAATGGAAGTAATGGCCGTGCCGTTGAAGCTGGTTGCGGTGTTGATGGCGCTGATCAGCGGGGTCGTTTCCGTCACCAGTAGCGTGGCCTGCGATTGCCCGACATCAGAGGCGTCCCATGTGCCAGAAGTTGCGGCCCAGGTTGTTGCGGTGCCACTCCATGTGCTGATCGAGCCGTAAGCCGCGACACCGACTGAGCCATAGGTGACGTTTGGCAGTGAGCGAATGCCCCATGTCTGGTCAATCCAATTCCAGACGAGCGCCTTTGTGCATGCCGCTTGGGACGATTCGGGGAAACACACCCACACTTCATTTTTGCCGGGATTGGTGGCGACAAATGCCCGCTTGTAGTTGGTCGCATCAATGTTCGCAAAGAGCCATTTGCGCAACTTGGCATTGATGATGCTTTGCGTGCCTTGGCCCTGGTGAATCACAACGTCACCCTGCGTCAGCACCACATGGCCCGCTGGTGTGTCTGCTACACACCCACGGTTCAAGATGCCCACGTCACCGGGAAGCCGCTGGAACTGCCAAATAAACGGCTGGCCAATGAATTTCATTGACCACATGGAGCGCTCTTTGTAGATGATGCCAACGTCACCCAAGGGAAGCAGATCAATCACCGGGTCAGAGCCGGATAAATCCTGCTCGCCCGCGTCCTTGGTGGCGTCGGTTTCATCCCACGATGACGGGATAGCGCCGGGATCTGCGGCATGGCTCCACTTGACCATGTTGCGATAGCGCGTGCCTGACTTCGTAATGTCCAGAGCGACGGCGTAATTCCGTAATGGGCGAATGCAGGCGGCTGTCCAGTTGACATTCCAGCCGGTCAGGGTTTGGCAAGGTGTGGCGACGTTGCCAGCCCAGTAAACGGGCAGATTCGCGCCATTGTTCAGCAACAGAATGCCGTTAAGGCTCCCGCCCGACCAGCGATCATCTATCGCACCTGTAGGCGCACTGGCTGCGGTAATGTCGGTACGGGTTACGCCATCATCGACATAAACCTTTGTCAGGCCGCAATGCACCCAGAATTTAGCCGTCGAGGTCTGGAATGCCTGCAGGTAGTACGGCGTGACGGCAGGCGCTGCAAAGGCTGATGCGTAGCCGCTGATGCGCTCCACGGAGCCATCCCGAAAAGCCACGTTTTGCGCGGTAGTCCACGCATTCAGGGGCAGCTCTTGCGCGGGCGTGTCTTTGTTCAGCCCGTACTGTCCCGCAAGCGGTACGGTGGTAATCATGGGCTACTCGTAATAGATGTTGACGCTGCCGTTATCGAACGTGTCCGTCCCATTGGCCGTGGTCAATCGAACCCGGTCAAGCACGCCGCCAAGCGTGATAGCACCGCCGCTGATGTTCACGTAGTTGGTATCGGTGTTGCCAACCGTGCCAGCCTCAACCCAGACATTCCCGCCAATGTGCAGCAGCGTGACAAGGCCGGATGCTTGGCTGGTTGAAGTAATCGCAGCAGTTATCACGTAAGCGGATGAATTGAATACGGCGGTCGTGCTCATGCTGACTTCGCCGGAATAACCCGTCGTGGTGAACGAACCAGAGCCAATCTGAATCTGCAGGTTGCTGCTGGTTCCGCTGGTGCTGACGCGATTCAGCGCAATGGTGATCCTGCGCACCCATGAGGGAATGCTGGTGAAGTCTGCCGTTGTTCCGCTGGTGGTGGCGAGCGCCGTGCCTGCGGTTGGCGCTTGCGGTAGCACCGGCTGCGAACTGAACGTTTTTACCCCGGCAATGGTTTCCGAGCCTGACAATCCAACATAGCTCAAAGTTCCCCACGTTGGAGCGCCCGCACCGCCAGATAGCAGAGCTTGCCCCGAAGTGCCCGCAGCAAGGAACAGCGTTGTACTGCCTGCCGATTGGTAGGGAATGGAACCCGCCGCGCCACCCACAATCGCGCCCGCAGCCAGCCCGGAAGCCGACCCGGTGCAGTTGGTCAGCACACCACTTGCAGGCGTGCCCAGGGCCGGGGTTGTGAACGTAGGCGATACGCTCGGAGCCTTGGCGTTGATCTGCGTCTGTATCGCACTGGTGACGCCGGTCACGTAGTTGAGTTCCGTGTGCGACGGCGTTGCAGCACCTGCCACGTTGGGGAACGTGGCTTTGATGGTGCTTTTCAGCAGGCGAATGTGATCATCGCCCTCGCTGATAGCATCACTCGCGCCCGGATTCGCCGAATTCAGGCTAGAGATGTAGGTTGCCGCTTCGATGGTCACGGGCTACCCCTCACGCGCCAGAACTGCCGGTATTGTTGTTCTGACCAACGTCCATGTATTGCAACATCCGACGATGCGGATCGACGTTGCCGTACTGGCGGTTGATGTTGCCGATGGAGCGGTCATAGAACCGCTGCCACACATCAATGCGGGTATCGGCCAGCAAGAAGGGCGACGCCTCAAGCAACGAGCCATACAGCAGCGCGTCAGGCACGTTGGTGATGTACCAATTGGTGGTGGTTGAGTCAGAGAGCTGCGTTTCTTTCTTGTAATAGCTCAAGCTCAAATTGCCGCCAGCCGTCCAGGATGGGCCGACTTGGATATTCTGTCCAAGCAGGGTATAGACCCATGGCGTACCGGCTCCGCTGATACGGTCAATCGTGTCCGGGGGAACGTAGCTCAGTTCGGCACCCGATGCAATCTGGCAATTCACCAGTTCAAGGAAGCCGCTAGGCAGTGCAACAGAGTTACCCGCTGCCGAGATGGTCACGCTTGAAGTTGTGATGAGTTGCTGCACGCGAAGATCACGGGCCACGCGCCATTCGGCCATGGCGATAAAGTCAGGCACATTAGCCGTCAGGTCGCTGCGATGCAGCCATGAAGAGACTGCGGTTTTCAATTCGCCGTAAGTGGTGATTGCCATGGTGTTTACTCCTTATCGGTTTACATCAGTGCGGACGGTCATCGAGCCGCCGCTGTGCCAATCGTTCAGGTTCACCTGATTGATGGCGTTTTGGTATTCCTCGCGCCACATGGGTGCGCGGGGGTCGTTTGCCATGTACGGAATCGCCTCGCAAAGCGTGGCGTACAGGTACACATTGGGATAGCTGGTCAACAGGAAGTTAGTCGGCGCAGCGTCTGTCAGGTTGGCTACCTTGGCCTTGTAAGCAAGGCGCAGCGAGTACACGGCATCAGGCACGGGGGCCAGGTAAATCAACCCGCCGATGACGGTGTATTTCTGCGGCTTGCCCGTGGTGGTGTAGGCGTAACTTGTCGTCAGCGATTCGGGCGACAAATATTCAATCACCGTATAGGGGCTGGTCGTGGCATCAATCAACCGGCGAACGTTGATCACGTCAGTCGGCAGCGATACGGTTTCCGTGTTGGCCGTGGTGGTCAGCGTGGACTGCGTATCCTGTTGCCGCGCATCAAGTTTCGTATTGATGTTGGCCTCTGCCGTGGCGATCATGTCCGGGATGGACGCGATCAGGTCCGAGCGCTTGAGGATGCCAGCAAGCGTGATTCTCAGATTGGCAAGGGTATCGAGTGCCATTTACAGCGCCTTGTCCCAGATGCGAAAATGGCTCAGTGCCGGGTCGGTCAACATGGCGCGGACGTGAACCGGGTTATTGGCCCACTCCTGAAGCGTGATGCCCTTGTCGTTGCAGTATTTCTCCACAAGCACAGAGGGGAGCCGTGCAGCGTGGCGCATCTCGCTTGAGCCGTGAAAGCCCTCACGATGGCGGGCCTTGGCATCTTCCGCGATAGGCGTGCAGTCCTGAATCGCCTCAAAGATGGTCGCGCCATCTTCCTGGTGGATTCGGGTCTGATAGTCCATCACATGTTCTCCAGCGGAATTACGTTGACCTTGCCAGCCGCAGTACCTTGGATGTACGCAATGTGCGTGGCTCCGTTGACAGCAAACACAGCCGCATCTGCGGGCTGAATCAGAACGTCATTGGTCGTCGCCGTGACCGTGGAACTGCCCAGCTTCACATACGTTTCATTGATGGCCGCAACTCGGATATAGCGCGGGTTCTCTGCCGCTGAATTGGCGGGGATGGCGATGCGTGCCGATGCCGCGCCCGTGGTCTGTGTAGAGCCAACGGCAAACGCGGTAATCGAGCCACCTGCATAGGTGTTTGACATAAAAACCTCCAGCGCTTCGCAGCGTTAAGAGTGAAAACAGCGGGGGATTTACACCCCCGTCGCCTTTAATTGCTCGGCGTGAGCGTTACCGTGATGACACCGATTGCCGAGGTCGGCGTGCCGGTAATCACGTAGCCAATCGAGTTACCCGCAGGAATCACCAGATTGGCCGCAGTCGTGGAAAGCGTCAGCGATTGGTTTGCAAGCGCCGTGCCGACCACGTTAAATGAGCCGGTGTGCAGCAAGGTGCCAGAAGCAACCGCCGTACCGCTGGGAACGGAGTACAGCGAGATGGTGCAAGCGCCACCCGTGCCGGCCACGTTCACGCGCCCGCGAATGTCTTGGACGATGAAATTGCGCGATGCCGTGAACACCGGGGCCGTAGCCGCCGAGGTTGCGACATAGGGGATATTGACGGGGATGAACTCGCCCACACCACCTGTAGAGCCGCCCTCGAATCCTGCTGAACCGTCCGGATTTTGTTTCAGGTTGATTGACATGTATTTCTCCAGAATGAAGGGGCCGAAGCCCCCTCTTGGTTACAGCAAATCGAAGATCGCCCCGTGAGCCTTGGGAGCGCGGCATTCCAGCGTGTACTCCACAACCAGTTCGCGCTGTTGTGCATCGCCCGTGGTCGCCAGTTCGATGGTCTGGAAGGGGCGCAGATAGGCCACTGCAACCTTGTCGGACTGAATGACGAACGCATCACGCGAGCGCTGGAAGCGGTTCGGCATGATCTTGAGTTCGCCAAAGTCGGACACGTAAACGTCAATGGAGCTATACAGCTTGGCGTCTTCGCTCTTGTCCATCCGGGTCGCGTTGCCGCTGAACGTGGAGAACGTCTGCTTCTGAGCCGGGCCAACCAGCACGGTATCAGGCTCGCCGCCAGCGGTGTAAATCAGTTGGAGAACCGATTTCAGTTGCGCCTCGGTGAAAGCACGCTGCGTGCCGTCAGTCGTGGCCGTGGTTCCGTTGCCGGTGTAGACGGAAGGGGCTGCGTAGCTGGCACCCGTGGACACGTTGTCAACAGCGTAGCCGCGCATGCCACGCAATGCACGCGGAGAGGTGGCAATCACGTCCGACTGCATCAGCGAGGACTCCATGTCGCGCTTGAGTTCGAGCGATGCCATGGAAAGCTGGTAAGCCATTTCGTCTTTGCGGCCTGCCGGGTTCATGGCTTGCTGCGTACCGGACACAATCACAGTCTTGGTGCTGATCTGGGTGCGGTTGTTCAGGCGAACGGTAGGCGTGACGGTCTTGGCCGATGCGTTGTCGCCTTCAGCCTGCGCGTTGGACGCGGAAGCCGCTGCCAGGTCTTGGGTCTGCCATTCATGCGTGGTGTTTGTGGCCTTGCCTTTTGCGGCCAGGTTCAAGAACGGGGTGACGGTGGGCGAAATCCGATAGATGATGTCGGACAGGTCTTCACGGTTGCCGATAGCCGCCGTGGTCAAAAAGGTATTAGTGGGTGCGGTCATGATTTACTCCAGCGCTTCTCAGCGTTAAGGGTTCAAATGATTTGGGCGAACAGTGCAGCCGCATCTTCAGCACGTCCCGTCCTGCTCAGTTGTCTGAAACTGGCCTGACGTTTGTCCATGCTGGTGTCTTCGACTACACCGGGTCGCATCACCTTCTGCGGCGCTGCTGTGACCTTCTTGGCCGCAGCGTTTGCCTTTGCCATCATGGCGTCGTAAAGCATGGCCTTACGCCCGATCAAGACGGCTTTGTGGTCGGTGATGCTGTTAACTGATTCTTTGTCAAAGCCCTGGTCAACCAGATACTTTGCCAATGCGGTTTGTTCGGCTGTGGCCTTGGCCGGGTCTTTCCATTCCGGTAGCTTGGCGAGAAGTTCGTCCCGCTGCTGCGCAATGAATGACTGTCGAGCCTTTTCCTGTTCAGCCTTGGCCTGCTCTGCGAGTACCTTCGACTGCTCCTGAGTCTGCTGATATGCGGCTTGCCTTTGTTGAAAAAGGTGCTGCTGTTTCAAATACTCAACAGGGTCGGACTCAAGCAATTGCTGCCAATTGATCTGCGATTGCTCTTGCAATGCGCCCTCAAGCTGTGCGCTGAGCTTCTGCAACTGGGTTGCATACTGCACGCGCTCGGCCTGAGCTTTTGCGGCCTCTGCTTCTGCCGTCTTCTTGATTTCAGCCGCCTGCATGAAGCGCTCGGTTGAAACCTTGTCCTTCTGGTAGCTGTTTTTCAGCTCAGATAACGGGATTTCAACTTCTTTGCCGTCAATCTTGACCGTCACCATCGGGTCATCCGATGTTTCCGCGTCAGTCTCTTCGGCGGCCTCTGCTTCGGGCTTTTCGTTACCTTTGGTAAGGTCTTCGATAACCTCGGCTTCTACATCCTGCGCTGATTTCTCGGTTATCTCTTTGGGAGGTTCAAGAAAATCAGCAAATGCAGCAGCCGCGCTATCGGTATTCAGCGCGGTATTGGGTGTCTCGGTGGACATATCCAATTTGCACTCCTGTCTAAATCTGTTTCCAGATTCCGGCGCTTCGCAGCGGTCGGTTATTTGCCCACTTAACTAATATTCATACTCCGTGGGCATGAGTTGAATATGTGGATTGTATATATTCCAAAAAGTTTTGCAATATCACAAAAATATTTCTTGACCGCTGTTCATTTGAATGCGCGGCGCTCCAGATACTACGCGCACCCAGCCGCATTGAGTTTCAATAGCCTCCTCTGGCGGGTTTGGGAAAAATGCCATGGCGACGCTGTTTTTCCAGCTTTTGTACGATTGCACGGCCTTTTTCAGTTCGTTCCAGGTTGGTACTGAATTAACTGCCGGTGCTGTAGCTCCAGTTTCGCCAGCGTGCCCGTTTCCAGCGTGGTCGTGAGCCTGCTCTTTATCTTGTCCAGCATTCGGAGGTATTGCCATAACTTTTCGCGGCCTTCCTGGTCCCTTGCGGGTGACTGTTTCCATTCGTTCATCAACTCCTGCTCAATATCGGCAAACACGGCCACAAATACCGGGTTTTCAAGTATTTCCTTGGCCCTGTCGCCCTCATAAATCCGGGTTTCAATTGTTGCCATTACATCGCCATCAATAATATTTCAATGTCCTGTTCATCCTGCCAATCTTCATAGGCTTTGAGGATGGCCTGATATTCAAGAGCGCGTAGCTGGGCCTTGAATTGTTCCAGTGCCTTGGTATTTGGCGCTGATACTTCAATCTGCGCCAATGGTATATCCAGTTTCGGCGCTGGTAAAGGCTTTTTGGGTTTATTTGATACTACGGGCTGAATATCATCCGGGGTATCGTCCGGCTTATCTGCAATATCTGGCTTGATATTGTCGAGATACCTGATTGCAGCCGCTTTGGAGCCAAACTCCAATAGTCTGCCGTCAACTTCAATAATGTGACGCCTGCGCTTGGGCTTTGGTTCGTCATAGTTGCCGCTGCCCGTACTTGCTGCGCCGCTGTAAGTGATGGTTGCGTCAACCCCTGCCAGCGAATAAGCGCCCGCGCTGGCTGCGACAACCTTGCTCTTGAGGATGGTTGCGGGTTGGCCGGTTAGGGCATACGAACCCGCCGCAGCATTCAGCACATAGGAGCCAGCCGCTGGCGTGTAAGTGATCGTTGCGGCTTGACCTGTAACCGAATAGCTGCCATTCGCAGCCAGGATCACCTTGTCTTTGAGTATCGAAGCCGCCTGCCCCGAATAGGCATAGCTGCCAGCCGCCGCGCTGACGATGCGCGTCTTGAGTACCGTCGCCGCTTGGCCGGTGTAACTGTACGAACCCTGAGCCGCTGCAACAATGCGGGTTTTCAGGATTGTTGCCGACTGCCCCGAATAGCTGTAACTGCCTGACGCTGCCGAGACAATCCGCGTCTTTGTGATGGTCGCAGCCTGACCAGACAGCGTGTAACTGCCCGATGCGGCTGTGAGCGTGTAGCTGCCGCTGGCCGCTGCCGCTGGCAGGGCTGATAACGGGGTGTCAGCTAGTGGCGAAAAGCCGAGCATTTATGTCACCCTAGATCACCAGCAAGTGATGACGCAAAAAGCCGGGCCACCTTTACCCACCACGCCTGCAGCCGAGCCGGTCAACGCACCACCAGTAGCACCACCGCCGCAGCCTGGCGCACCATTGCCGCCTGATGACTGTTGCAAGCCTGCGCCTGTGGCTGTGCCGTGCGTGCTGCCGCCGCCCGTGCCGCCGTAGTAGTAAAGCAGCTTGGAGATGGGGCTGTAGCCGTGGGCTCCATTGCCGGGCACGGTGCCTGCAGCCGCTGCGCCTGCACCGCCCGCGTGGGGCGGGAAAGCACCAGCAACGGTGAACCCGCCGCCATTGGTGCCTGCAGCCGCCGCAGCGGGCAAGCCACCACCACCAAGACCACCCGTGACGAACAGCCCAGTGACTGGCAAGGTGAGCGCAGCGCCAGCCACTGCAACGCCGCCGATGATGCCCGCCTGGCCGGTCAATGCACCATCGACCCATTGCCATCCTAGCGGCATGCTTGACGCCGTTGCCGCGCCAGAGTTTGTGCCCGCTGCGCCCGCCGTTGCGCCGGATGCGTTGCCGCCGTTTCCACCCGAAGTTGCGGATAAAAAACAGTCGTTTGCAACACCCGACGTGCTGATCGACACGCGCGATTGCGAGTTCATGCCGCCGTCAAACAGGATCAGACTGAGCGCATCCGGTATTGCCCACATGGGCACAAGGATGGATGTTTGAGCGCCAGACGCACCACCACCACCGCCAGCGGCTGTGCTGTTGGCTCCGATGGCCCCATTCCCGCCGTTCCCACCATTGCCGACCAGCAGGATGTGGCACATGCTTTTCCCGCGCGGCTTGAGCCAGGTCTGGTAGCCCACCGTGCCGCCCGTGGTGGTAGCGCTGCCGATAAAGGTCTGCACATTGGCCAGCGGGTAGGCCGTGGGCAGGTGCGAAAAATCAAGCATTGAGAATCTCCGCAGCCCGGCCCGGCGCGATCAGCTCGGCAGCCTCGATCTTGGCGAGTGCATCGACCACGCGCGGGTCGTCCAGGTCAACACTGGTGCCGTCAGGATCAGGCGTGGCCCAGTCCAGCATCTTCACAAATAACTCAATCTCGACGCTGCTCTTGGCGGCCGTCAGGATAGTGGCAAAGTCGTTGCCCAGCCTGCCCACAAAAGCGAGCTTGGTGAGCCTGCGCGGTGCAGGGGGGGGGGGTGTTTCTGGCGCGGGATCAGGCGCATCCCATGCCGGGGTTGCTGGGTTGGCATCGATGACGCGGGAGCCGCCCGTAACAGTGACTGCATCGCCCGCCGCATTGCGATAGGCCACCACTTGGCCCGCACTGACGCACTGGTAGACCTGAGCGCCGCCATCAAGCTCGATCAGGATGTACTTCATGGCTCAATACTTCCCGGCGATCGGCGTCATGATCCAGCCCGCAGCCACTGCGGTGCCAAGCCCGGCATAGATGCGAAAGCCCGCAGGCAGGGCCAGGTTAAAGATGTAGTCCAGTTCCTGCGTGGCTGCTGTAGCGATGGCCGTGGTGACAGGCAGCGATATTTCGCCGTAAAACGAGTTGTTGGCCGCCGTGGTGTTGGCGCTGCCGTTGTTCACAAAAAAGCGCATGACGCTGGCGACGTTGGTGCCTGCGGCCTTGAGACGCACGCGCTGCAAGTAGCCGCCGTTGGTGGCGTCAGCAGTCCACACCAGCACGTTATTAGCACCCGCGCCGGTGTAGTCATTGGCCGCAGCCGTAACGGCCTGGCCCATGCCGGTGGTGGCGTTGGTGGTGACATCACCCTGGCGGGAATATATGGGGTCTGTGTTTGCAACCAAAATGAATCCTTATGGCAGCGCGAGGCCGCGAATCTTGGCGTCAATCGCGCCCGAATTGACATCCATCACAAAATGGCCGATGACATCGACAAATACATCTTTGGTGCCAGCGCTGAAATTGACGGCAGTGTTAAGCCCGCTCGATCCATCTGCCACCGATGACCGCACAAGCGTGGTGCTGGCGCTGAGATAGCCCTCGCCCGTCTCCCACTCCGCGCCACCTTGGGCCACGATGGCGTAGGTGAAAAGCTGGTTGACGGCGTAGCGGTTGGCAAAGGTCTGATAACCCGTAGGCGCAGAGCCTGACAGGGTGATGTCGCCCGTGCCTGTGCTGGTGCTGGTGTCCTTGACGCGGTCAAAATAGAAGGGCATCAGGTCACCTGGAACACGCCGTTCGTACCGTCAAGGCTGACGGTGACGGATTCGCCCGCTGCCACAGCCTGCGAACTTCCGTAATCCCAGTAGCCCACTGGCGTGCTGGTGGTCGAGTCGTACAGGATGGCGTAGCGGAAAGTGAACCCGCCGCCCGTAGCAGTCCACGCGCTTGGGCTGGTCAACACCAGCTTGTAAACGCCGCCCGATTGCGTGGCAGTCGATACCGTGGCCGTGTTGCCGCCTTGGGTGTAGCCGCCGCCCGTAGCCAGGTCAGTGGTGCCAGCTACAAAGGTTGTATCGGCTGCGTTGATCGTGTTGGAAAGAGCGACCTTCCACGTATCAGAGCCAGCATTGATGCCTTCGAGCAATGGCTCTACGCCTGCGGTGTATTTGTTGTACGTTGCCATGGGTTACTCCTTGGGCTGGCCGCGCTGCACGCCGACTGCGCGTCCATTGGCGTCGCGGATGATGACTGCGGGTTGTGAAAAGTGATCGAACAACTGTTTGACAGTGTTCTCGACGCTTGAGTTATCGGCTGGCATGCGCTTCATGTCGGCCACAGCCATTTGCGTTTGCGCTGCAAGGTCGGCCTTGTATTTCTCCAGTGCCAAATCTGCTTCTTTGTGTCGGCTGGCCTGCTCTGCCTTGAGTTGTTCAAGCTGGGCCTGCTGCTGAATCTCAAGCGTTTTCTGCGCTGCTTCTGCCTGCTGCCGGTTGTTGTCAACCTGCGCTTGCATGTTCATTTTGAGTTGTTCCAGAGCCATCTCATGGTCGCGCTTCAACTGGTCAAGCTGCGCCTGATGCTGCAACTCCATGGCCTTCATTTGGGCGCTGCCCTGCAGCTTGGCCTGTTCAATCTGCATCTGCGCCTGAGCCTTGGCCTGTTCGGGGTTGGGTGCTGGAGGCGGCGGGTTCTTGATGGGGTCGGTGAAAAATCTTTCATCGCCCTTGAATCCGAGTAGCTTGGTCAATTCCGAGCTTGCTTCATACACATTGCGTGGCGTCGTCACTCCCAGCGGAAATGTCATTTGCTGCTGCTGAATCAGCGCCATCAAGTGCTGAACCTTTTGATCTTTGTTGCCCATGCCGATGCCGACATTGATGGACACGTCAAACTGGTTGCGCCATTCGCGCGGGTCGATACTTGCCCAACCGCCCGACAATCGCACCATGGCTTCTTTGTCCTGGTGCTGGCAAATGAGCTTCAGGATGTACTTGAATAGCTCTGTGTACCCTTCTGCGAACTGACGTGCAATCAAGTCAATCCGCATATCGGCTTTGTTTGTAATGACGTTAATGCCGGTAGCTGTCTGATTCAGCCCCTTGGCGTCATTGCCCTGCGAGTAGCGCGTCCAGCCGGTCTTATTCTCCAAGTCCTGCTGCATGTACTCCATGATGGCTTGAGCTTCGCCGAGATTGCCGTTCCCTTGGTCAAGCCTGCCCGCCATGCCTGGTGCATTCATTCGCACCACGCCGCCCGGACGCGAGGTCAACAAGTCGTCAAGGTTTACTTGACCAGTGACCGCGAAGTACCGGCCATTGACGGACAGATACATGTTGTCCAACTGGCTGCGCAGAATGCTGGTCTTGGTGCGCTGCGACTCCATTGCCAGATCAGCAACAGACAACCCGAAGAACGTATGCGGCAGCGGGACCGGCGTGATGGATACAAACGGGGTGAAGTCAACCTCTTCGTTATCCAGCATCTCATTACCGGCTACCGTCACCTTGCGTAGCTCGGAAATGCCGTCGCCGTCAAAGTCGCACCTGACGTAGCTTTCCGTCACCCACACGCGCCGCTGCGATTCGTCGCCGCTGGTTATTTCATCGCTCAGGTAGGCGTTTTCATCATTCCAGTTCAGCCGGGTGATGCGCTCGATATTGACCGCCTGCGATTGATCTTCGCCGCTGATCTTGTCCACGTTCTTGTAGCCCATGGACTTCAGTTCGCTGATCGTGCGCTGCACGCGATGCCCGACGAACTTTGCAGTCTGAATGTCCCGAGCATTGCGCGAAATCAGGAACTCTTCGGGCGGCACGTTCTCAATCGTGATCTTGCCCTCGCCTGCCACACGCTTGCACGTCACGTCATAGCACAGCACCGGGGCCGCGTTCAGGATGGCCTCAATCTGCGTTTGAAACTGCATCAACACCTGCGGAGGAGCGCCCGATGCCTGGGCCTGCTGCGCCTGCGCTTGAAGCTGTTTTATCGCTTGCTCGCGCTGGTCTTGGTCGTAATCGTCCGGGTAGCTGGTCTGGTCGATTACCTCGATTTCGTCATCTTCAAGCAACTGCGCCAGTTCTACCTCGGACATGCCGCGATAAGACTCTTTTTTCTCTTCGCTTCGCGTGTCCCACCAGATTTTGACGATGCCGTTCTTTTGAATCAGCGCATCTTTCATCCATGTGTAGGAAACCTTGTGCCCGTTGTTTTTCTTGAAAAACAGATAGTTGACGTAATCAGTCGCCAGCTTGGCCTTCTGTTCGTCGTCCGGGTTTTGCGGCTCGAATTCCGCTATCTTGTCGCCGCCCGTGAATGTCACCATGAGCTGCGGCAGCATGGCTTCTACGGTGTCACGCACGTCTGTGCTGACTACGGATGATCGTCCGTCAATCTCAGGTGGCGACAGGTCGCCCGTCGCCAGCCCGAGATAATAGATTTCGGCTTTCTGTCGGGCCGCGCTGAGTTTGGACGATGAATATCCAAGGGACTGCCGCATCTCGCTCTGAACGAGCGCTTTCAATTCATCCTGCGACATTCCTGCCATATTTACTCCAGCGTCATCACGACGTTAAGAATCTGTGGGCTACAGCACTTCAAGCCACCTTATCGGACACCCGACATACTCATGCGGCCCTTGCCCGTCAAACTTGACCCATGCCCCATCTTTGCCAGCGCCGCAGACAACATTGCCTGTTTTGCCGTGGTACGCGAAATGCTCGCCATTCGCGCCCGGATACTGCATTTTCGCTATCTCAGTATCTGGCACTTTCAGCCTGACTCTGATTTTCTCCACATAACCCCATTTCAAGTGGCTTACCCACTAGCACGGCGCTCTGGTTTCTCAGTTGCCGAAGCTGTCAGGGGATGCCCGTTTATTCCTTCGCCACTTTAAACAGGCAGGCCATACGGAGTATCACCAGATTATCCGCATTCCCAGCGAATGGAAACCCGTGGTGGTTTCAAGCATTATATAGCTTAGGATATTTAATAGTATCTCCATAATCGTCGTTCGTCAACTGGTCAGATACTACGGCCATATATCGCGCACAATCCGCGCCATGGCTGAATTCATCGTGCAGCGGCTGGCCGGGTTCATTTGTCGTCTGGTTTATCTGGCGTCGATACCTCTTCAGACATTCCACAAGCCTGGGAGTTCGCTCTTTGTTGAAATAAAGCCGTGGGAATATCTCGCGCAGCCGGTTAATCCCCATTTCAACGCCAATTTGAGGCACGGCAACCACCGTCCAGCCAAGCTCCCGCATTACGTCAGCGTCTGATTTACCCGTCTGGTGCCGTGTTGCAAAGCCATCATGGGGCAGATACACCTTGCCCCAGTTGATCGGCTGACCGTCAAGCCTGAGCGCCTTCAGGTCGGCACTGTAATCCGGCAATGTTCGCTGATTGCCCTCGATATAGTTGATGATTCTGATCTCGGAGCTGGCCTTCTGCGCCAGGATGATTGCCATGGAATCATTGAACCCTAGATCGAATATGACATGGGTTTTCAACAGGCCGTCATGCGGAACATGTGCAATCCTGCCGCCCGCTTGGGACATTTGATCGAAGTAAATAGCCCCATCAACCGCAGGTTTACATGCTCCTTCCCATATGTGGTTGTATTCCTCAACCTTCATCGTTGACTTGGAATGCAGCCGCTCGGCCTCCAAAACATCAGGAAACCACGGGTTATCGGAGTAATTGACCTGCACAGACACGCAATCCGGGGGCGGCTGCGACACAAACCGGATATAGCTGGCGTCTGTGTCCAGAACCGGGTTCATCGTCACCCATATCTCGCTGTTGGGCTTGCGAATGGTCGGAATTAACACTTCAAGGGAGCGGGAACTGACAACCTGCCCCTCCTCTATCCACACAATATCGCAGCCCTCGAAAGACTTGATTGACTCGATTGTGTGTGTCGCTAGGCCAGCAAAAGCGAATTCCGAACCATTCTTGCCCCTGATCTGGGTTTCCAGCACTTCATAGAACTGGCCCAGCCCAAGCGCCTGGATTTGGTCGCTAAGCAGCTTGTGTACCGAGTCTTTGATGCTCTTCTGCACTTCCCGCGTGCAAAGTATCCGCAGCGGCCTCATGCTGGCCTGAATCAGCAAAGCGCGGGCGAAACTCCACGACTTAGCCGAACCGCGCCCACCGTAGGCGCATTTATACCTGTGCGGCTCAAACAGGAATTGAAGTTTGTCCGGAAACTGGACATTCATTTCGGCTTGACAAACTCAACCGACATATTGAATTTCAGCGGGTTATCAGGATCACCAGCCACCTGTAGCGGCATAACCTTGCCCAATAACGACAGAAACGCTGATGCCGTCCTCGGGTCATTCGCCCTTGCCACAAGATAATCCACGCCGCCCGCCTGATGCAGGGCTGCGTTAATCATGTCCTTGATTTCTTTGGTATTTTTAGCAAGCGCCCCTTTGGGCTTGCCTGAGTTCCCTTTGCGGAACTTAGTATCGTTTTTTTCCGTATTTATCGGATTACTCATTTGGGTTCACCTTGGTGATTATCCTGCGGTCATTTTATATTATCTCGACATAATATGAAAGATACTCAAACCCTATCAACAGTAACCGTTATTACCCTGTCCTGATAACGCCTGCGAATCTGACCTATCTTTGTTTTCTTGACAAGCCAGCCGCCATGCACGGTAGCCCTCCCATCTTGTCGGCCCATCAATAATTCCATTGCCCTGCTGTAATAGGCAATGTCGGTTTCCTGCAAGCCCTTGAGCGCCGCCGACAATACAAGCCTGCGCTGCGTTGTATTCAGTTCACCCAATGGTGGCAAATGCCGCCTTGCGGCTTCACATGCGAACATGAAGTCGTCAATTGCCTGGGCTTGAGCGCGGTAGTCTGGTTTCTGTTTCATGCCAGCGCCCATACTGAGTTAACAAACCTTTTCGGCATCGCGGCTGGCGTCCTGTCCTTCGACTGCTTGATAGCCCGCACAGTCCTGACCTTGATCTGTGCGTCCAAGTCGGCCAACACATAGCGCCAGTTATCCACAGCCTGATATTTAGCGGGTCTGCGCCTGTTGTCCGCTTCGATTAGCCCCATGCCGATAGCCCTGATGCAATATTTGTAAGCGTTCTTTTTATCAATCCCAATCTGCCGCGCAATGTCGGAATAGATCAACCCTGGTTGACGGTCCAGCACTTCCAGCACTTGCTTGATTCTGTTTCCCACTGGCCTCATTTCAATCTCCCTATCGTTTCATTCAAAACGCTCATCTCCGTCTTTTTCTGCCATGACCGCGCCTGACCATGTATGCCGGTAAAGCTGCCGGTGTGGCAGTCTGTGCATAGCGGTATCGTCAGGAAGTGCTTGCCCTGTTCAATGTGATGGGCCTCTGATGGGCCAGCCTGCCCGCACACGCCGCACGAAAGCTCTTTGACGGCCAGCATGTGGGCAGACTCTGCGCGGGTGATAGTTGCGCTGTTTTTGCTACGCATACTCAACCGCCTGCAGTTCAATGTCGTGGTCGGCACAGTAGGCCAGCGCGTACTCGATCAGGCTTGCGCCACGCCTGACCGACATCAGCGCTGTCGATTCGCGGATGTTGACAAATTCACCCTCAAGGCCGGGGATGATCTCCGCTTGTTCTTTTGTCGCCACGGCATGCCCACTGACCAGCAGCACCTTCCATTGCGCCGCCGTTCGTGGCTTCCCAGCCCACTCTGCGCCAGCCTTTGCCATGTCGCTGCATATTGCGTGAAACTTGGCGTTTTGATCGTTGTTCCTGGTCGCCTCTGCCACCGTCACGACATAGCCGTCTGGTGCCGTTTTGCAGTCCTCTGCGGCCCTCCTACGTGCCTCTGCGTGGACTAGTCGATAGATGCGCTTCATTCCACACTCCTATCCAGCACGCCCAATGCCCGCAGCGCAGCGTCTACGCCGTCCACCACGGATAGCGGGTAGCCCGCCCATATCGTGTGCCAGCGCTCCTGTGCCGTGGTGAGCTTCTGTGCGCTTTTCACTTTGTTTCCGTCCTTCACTTCCATCAACATCAACCGGCCACGGATGCCCACCAGCAAGTCAGGCACGCCGTTACCCACAGCCGCGAGGGATTGCACTGTCGCCCCTGCTTTTCGCAGCGCTGCCACGATTTCAGCGTGATTGGCGTCAACCTTGGCGGCTCTCATCTGCACATTTCCTCTTTCCAAATCACGCGCATGTGTGCCCTGATGCGTTCACCAGAACCCTTGCCGTAAGTTCGTTCTGAAATCTTCAATGCATTCACCAGCCATTCCTTACTTTTGAAGTTGTGAGCCAAAACCCTTGCTTCAGCTTTTTCCAAAATTTCCCGATCACCCTCTACTACTGTTATTACTGTCATTACTTAAAACCTGAAATTGCCTTGAGCTGGACAGACCTAGCCATTCCTGGATAAGCCTTCACATGAACTTGCCTCTCGCAGTTACATGACCCGCCAGACGTTCGATGCACAGGCTCTGGCTTCGCCACCTGTTCCCCTGTTTCAGCACCTTTCCAACAGTAGGGGACTCACCCTGCGCCGCTGCCGTTAAACCATTACCAACCAGCGCAGTGAAATGAATTGGTCGGTCTACGTCATACGCACCCGCATCAACAACTTCGCGGCCTCTACCAAACCGGCTCTTGCATGGAGGTCGTTGAAATCCTCTCCCAATACGGGTGACATGCAATAAGGCAGATTGGTTTTCTCGGCTGCGCGTTGTCCTGCGCCCGATTCGTCGTTATCAGCGCACACATAGGCACGCCCCTTCACCATGGACGCGACATGCACCATGTTTGAATCACTGAAGCAAATCAGCACCGCCGCGTTTAAACGCATCAGGCGGGCCGCAATGTCGATGGATAGGCCAGTGGCATACCCTTCGCAAAGAAATGTCTCCTGCGCCGTTTTTGGCCCCATCCTGAGTGCGCAACCCTTGGCCCTCATTCCCGGCAGCATCTTCTTTTCGTAGCGCATTTCGTCTGGCAACCAACGAATCAATTGCAAGCCCTGCAGATCGTTGGTTTTGTGGTGACGCATCGGCACCAGCAATTCATTCTGGTCATTGACCAGACCAACCGAATCACCCAAACCCTTGTAATGAAGGTAGTCATGGGTCTTTAGCTCGGTGTCTCTCAACATCAGGCTGGCCTGCATCGCCGCGCGGCCCCATCCATCCTCCTGGCGCTGCTGGGTGGCCTGCTTGCGCTGCGCCCATGCCTTGCGGTCAGCATCTGTCCATTGCTTGGCCTGCGGGTTATCAAACCAGTGGATTTCCCCACCTTGCGCCCAATCACTTACCCAGCCCCTGAACCCGTCCCAAAACCATGCGCCGTTCTTGCTGCGTGGCTTGTCCACTGTCGGGCAGCGCTGCACCTTGTCGGCAGGATGCAAATGGTTGATGACCAGCCCGTGAGCCATGGCAAAGGAATGGAAATCGGTCATGCCGCCATCCTCGACTTGGCGTAAGCAATGTTCTTTGCCTTCACCTGATTCAGGAAATTCTTGGACATGGGCACGTTCGGCGTGTCCACCAAATTCCAGCCCTTTGGCGGCTCCCGGCCTGCCATATCCTTGAACAGGTAATACGCCCTAGCCCGTTGCTTCTCGGGCGCACTGTGGGCGCGTGCATACGTGCATGCCTGCTCCCACAAATGCCGGGAATCGTCAGCAATCTTCTTTTTGCCCATGGTGATTTCCACCATCTGACCCGGCACGGACTCAACCAGGCTAAGAGACTGCTTCTCATACCCGCAGACCATGCAGCGCTTATGAAAAGGCGTGTACCCGCAAGCTGGGCAACCCTTCTTCACTTCTTCATCGTTGTCCCTGCGAATCGCCTTGTCCAGCTTCTCGCCCATGTCCAGCGAGTTGAGGCCGTTAAAAAAGATTTCCGTGTAGTCCTCAAGGAACCGGGTGATGTTTCCGCTGTGGTCAAGCAGCAGGCAATCTTTCTTTCCAGTATCTGGCGATGACCGAAGCCCCCGGCCCCACATCTGGATGGCCGTGGACAAACTCTTTCGAAGTGGCCTGCAATCCACCACGCAACCAACATCAGGCACATCGAAACCCTTTGCCAGCGCCTCTACCGACACAAGCACTCGCAATGCTGAATCCTGCTTTTTGTATTCCTTAAGCAAGAAATCGCGCTCAGTCTGTGTTGTCTCGCTGGTAAAGACTGCCGCCATCACGCCGATTTCATTGAATTGCCTGCACAACTCTTCGCAGTGCTTGATCGTTGATCCAAAAACAATCGTTTTGCGGTTCTGGCCGTGTTTCACCCATTCGGCCACCACATCACCAATAATTTCCATTCCGCGCTCTTCGGCGGCACGATCCGTCCACTCTCCACCAGCAGTGGCAGCGCCGTCCATGTTTGCAACCGTGCATGACATGACCCGCATGGGAACCAACACGCCAGACTCAGTGAGCGCATGCATCGTGGTGGCGTTCACCAGATTGGTAAACAGCTTCCCAAGTCCTGCGCTGAATGGCGTTGCAGACAAGCCCACCACCTTGGCGCGACAAGTCGGAATGTGTTCCACCCATGCCGCCATTTGTGTGTGCGCCTCGTCAATCACGATCACATCGGCATCGGGCCACTGACGCCGCGCAATCGTCTGCGCAGAGCAAATCTGAAATGGCAGCGAAGCATTAGCCCGCCAGTGGCTGGCCTGCATGATCCCGTGCGAAACAAGGCCGTATTTGTCTGCGGCTTCACTCGTCTGATTAATCAGCGTCGTGCGGTCACACACAAATGCAGCCTTGCGCCCCTTCGCAAGTGCCTCATGGATGATGCGCAAACCCAGGTACGACTTACCCGCACCTGTTGGGGCCATCACCATTTGATTTTTGTGCCCAGCCAATACGCCAGAGCGTAACGACTCATGGGCAGATTCTTGAAACGGGCGCGGTGGCGGGAACGTAACGCTCCCGTATTGCACCTCGTCAATGAACAAATCGTTCACGCTGCCTGCTCCAGTTTCTTGAGCTTGGCCTGCAGGCTCTTGATGGTCTTGATCTGGTGCGTGGATTGATTTTGCAGACCCACAATCCGGGCGCTCAGTTGCTCAATCTGGAGCAACGCCTGCTGATATTTGGCGGTCACATCGGCCAGCGGTTCATCGCTTGCTAGAAGCAACCGCATTGCAGCCATTTCCGCTTTCTCGGCTGCGGCCAAAGAATCAAACTCGGCCTGATCCGGTGCGCCTTCGTCGTCAGCCGGGGCTTGCTTCACTTCCACCGTTATCGCTGGCTTTGAGGCTTTTTCGATGGTTCCACGGGCCACCTTGGCGGCTTCGTTGGCAGTCATCGCGCCAGACTTAACAACATCGGTCAATCCGGCCTTGTGCGCCGTTTTTGCGTCCCGAATAGTGCGGTCAGAAGTGCCTGCAACACGGGCCATTTCCTTCTCTGTTTGTAAACCGGAAATGGTTTCCGGTTTAGCTTTTCCAACGGGTCGCCATTGGGTACAAGCAACCACTGCTGCAGCCCTCTGTGAGGCCGTCAAATGCCTGCGGTGCAGGTTGGAACTCATGACAAAGGAAACCGGGTCATCGCCCTTGAATTCAAACTTCGTCACCTCCATTCCAAGGCTTGTGCAAGCCCGGTAGCGGTGCCATCCGTCCAGAATCATCCCCTCAAAAATCATCACAGGTTCGCGCTGCCCGTTGTTGTCGATGTCATCAACAAGGGCTTGAAAATCCTCGTCAGACATTGATGGGAATGCAGCACTTAATGGGTGCTGTGAGTAACTCATATCGCCCGTCCTTTCTTCAACTTGGAAACCTTTGCCGCGTGATCCTCACCTTTCATAGGTGCGCAAAATGCGTGACCGACATTGCTGCGCAGGTCTATGCCGCCGCCCTTTTTCACATTGGGTTGCGCAAAGTCGGCAGCTTTCAAATAGCGCGGATATGTGCGCCAATCGAAGGCGTTCGCGCTGCTTTTCGGTGTGCGTTTGTCGGGCCAGAAGCTCATTTTGCCACCTCATGGATATGCGGGACAAATTGCCGGACTGTTTCAATGCCCGGATTTTTGGTGATCCCAGTTCTGATTTTCCAGAGCGTTGTGAATGGGACACCGGATACACGCGCCAGCTTTTGAACGCCAGCGTGTCCCAGTGCCTCCAAGCTTGCGCGGACTTCCGCGATGGGTGGAAATGTTGAGTTCATTTCCGCAATGTACCGCATACGGCATTCACTGTCAACCGGATTTTGTATAGGTATTTACCCTAGCTATTGAAAGCACTCTAAGGCGCTGGAAGGCGCTGCAAAGCGTTTTTATCCGGCGATCATTGTGGATAGCGGTATTTTTGGCATACAGTCTCAGGCGGTAAGTTGCTCAATTTTCATTGCCTTGTGCCCTTAACCCCCATACTTTGCCGAGCATGGGGGTTTTCTTTTTTCTAGGTGTTTTCCCTAGTTTTGTAAAAATAATGCCGAATTCGGTTGACGTGGCATGCCGCATCCGGTACAGTACATCCATCGCAGCAAGAAACCCCAGCCCTAGCGATACGAGGGCTAACCAAACAGGACGCAGACGGGGGGTTAGGAACAGTGTTCTGACGGTGCGATGTAAACGCCGCAAGGCACAACCGGAGATTGAAGATGGCAGTTATTTATGAATGGGACGTTGAAACAGTCACAGCCATTGACTCGGAAAAATACGAGGAAAACGAAGTCCTGGATCATCATTTTTGCAAGAGCTATCGGGAAGCAATGGAGGTATCCAAAGCCACCCCGCCCGATGGATGCAGATTTGAGATTGTTCTGGTCCGCGATGATGACAAAAGCAGGGCATGGGCTTACATCGTAGACGGCAAATTGCCTAAATTTGCAGAAGATGCATACGGGAATAAATGGCGCCTTGTGCCCAAGCGCTACCACGATGAAGTTATGGCGGTGGCAGCATGAGCTACTACGACAAACTGGAAAACCAAGCATCGGCACACGCTGCCGAGCGTGCTTGGCAAGAGTATCAGGACGACATAGCAGCCACCCCGGCATGTGCATGCATCAGGGCCATTCGTGAGATTGATCTGACGCCCGGTGTGCTGCGCCAGATTCTCGCGGCTTTGTCGGCCCGCGCTGCGAAGGCGAACTTTGCGCATGTAGATGAAGCAGTCGCCGCCGTGGAGTATCTGGACGACGCGCAAGAGTGCTTCGGGAGGGTCGCATGAGCAAGTACGTATTTGCTGACGACGACATGCAAATCTCCCGCGAGATCACCATTGAAGCCGACACCGAAAAGCAAGCTCACCGTGAATCGTGGGCAATGTTGACCGACGAAGAGAAAGACGCCTGCGGCTGCTGGACTTGCGTTGATGAGGTGCCAGCATGAACCACATCCCCCTGAATGTCCTTCTCGACGCTCTTAGCGCATTGGAGATGTTGCGCAAAGTGTCGGACCACATGCTAACAGCGCCTCAATACTTGCAGGCTCTGAAAAGCTGGTCAGCGCTTAACGCGCATGTTGCCGCCATCACGCAAAACATTGGCGTTGAGGTGCCGGCATGATTTCACTCGACGAAGCCACAAAAGACTGGGCGCGTGATGGCATCTGGAAGATTGCGCCAGCCGGGCTGAATTGGATTAAAGAAGGCGCATGGGCGCGCATCGGCGAAGGGGCAAGCATCGGCGAAGGGGCGCGCATCGGCGACCGGGCAAGCATCGGCGAAGGGGCACACATCGGCGACCGGGCACACATCGGCGCATGGGCAAGCATCGGCGAAGGGGCGCGCATCGGCGACCGGGCAAGCATCGGCGACCGGGCACACATCGGCGAAGGGGCAGAAGAGTCTATTGATCTTGGCTGGGCAGACGGTCACAGAAAATGCATTGCTCAAGTAAAAGGCGTTGCATATATCGGGGCTGGCTGCAGGTGGTTCACCCTTGCCGATGCTTTGAAACATTGGGGCAGCAAGCCGAATCGTGAATTGACCATGTGCCTGATGCAGTCGGCAGTGTTTATTGCTGGCTACAAGGGCTGGCTTCACGGAGATGAATCATGAAAACCGCCCTACTCGCATTTTCATTCGGCCTCGCACTCTGCGCACTTGGCCCGCTCTTGGATGGCCACGGCGAAGAGCAAGAGCAAGCCCGCGCACTTGAGGACAGCATCAAACAGCAGGAGGCGCAAGAGCGCTTCGAGCGCCGCGCACGGCTGGTCTGCGGCGACAACGCTGGATTCAGGCAGACGGAGAACGCAGGCGAGATTGTTTGCCTGACGAAGCACGGTAAGACGCGCGGAAAGGTGCAGCTATGACCGCATCAATGGTGTTCGTGTTCATTGTGCTGGCGTGCCTGTTTTTCGTGCTGGTCGGGCTGGCTGTGGGCTTGTTGGTCGGCGGCATGGCGAAGGTCAGCGATGACCCGCTTTATGACGAAGCACTTGCAGACAGCGAGCAGGCTGAGCTGCTGGCGATGGCAGATAAGCAAGTGCAAGAGCGCCGCCGCGTAAGGAGCATTTGACATGCGTGACTTCATCAACCTTTACCGGCTTTATCGCGCATACCACTCGCGCCGTTATGCCGCCCGGATTGCGTTCGGCATTGCTTTTCGCGGACTACCTTTTTGATTGGGGATTGATATGGACAACATGAAACTATGGCAAAGCGTGTGCGTCACCGCGCCTCATGCCGTCAAGGCCATTACCGGCAAACAGTACAAAGGCAATTCACCAAAGCCGTATTGGATTATTCAACGAGCGACGGAAACATTCGGCCCGTGCGGCTTGGGATGGGGAATCAACGTGCTTAACGAGCGGTTTGAGCGGTTTGGTGACGAAGCCCTGCACGTTGCATCGGTTCGGGTCTGGTATGTGCTGGACGGCAAGCGCGGGGAAGTTGAACAAATGGGCCAAACCCGCGCCGCTTACACAACCGCAGCGGGCAAATACATGGTTGACGAGGATGCGCCCAAAAAGTCAGTCACCGATGGCATGGTGAAGTGCCTTTCAATGCTTGGCTTTGCTGGCGACATTTTCAGCGGCCAATGGGATGACTCCAAGTATGTCGAGTGGGCCGCGCAAGAAACTGCACGGCGCGAATCGCCCACCATAACCGACAAACAGGCCGCAGACATTGAGGCGCTGATAACCGAGGTCGGAGCCGACAAAGTGGCATTTCTGTCCTGGGTGTCTCAAATGGCCGGGCAAGAAATCAAGCGTGTGGCTGAAATGCCAGAAGCAGCAAGCAAAAAGGCAATCGCCGTTCTCGAAAAGAAACGTAAACCAGCAAAGGAAACAGCATGAATGTCATTACCGTCGCAGGCACCTTGGGCAAGGATGCCGAAATGCGCTCCATGCCTGACGGCACGCCCATCGCATCGTTTAGCGTAGCCGACAGCCAGGGCCGCGAAAAGCCGACGATCTGGTGGAATTGCCAAATGTTCGGCAAGCGTGCCGAATCGTTGCAGCCATACCTTGTCAAAGGCGCGTCCGTCACCGTGTCGGGAACCGTCACCGAGCGCGAATGGACGGACAAGGATGGGCAGAAGCGCAAGAGCATGGATGTGCGCGTCAACGATCTGGCCCTGCAGGGTGGGCGCAAAGATCAAGCCGCCGCGCCAGCGAAGCAAGCCGCGAAGCCCGTAGCGGCTGGCAGTGGGTTCGATGACATGACGGACGATATTCCTTTCTGAAATACGGGGCGAAATCCAGTACCGAAGTGATATCCAGTAGCGAAGAAAAGTAGCCCCACCCTTTTACACAACAAACCATGAACAACATTCTCACCATTGACATCGAAACGATTCCGTCCCAGCGCGAAGATGTCCGCGCCTACTTTGCAAAAACAATCGGCAAAGACACTCATGAAAAACTCGCATCAGTACGTGTGCCAGCCAATTACAAAGATCAAGCCAAGATTGATCAGTACATCGAAGATGCCTGGAAAGCCCTGATTGATGGCGAACAAACTGCCATTGATGAAGCCGTCAACAAAACAGGGCTTGATGGCGCATTCGGACAGGTCGTGTGCATTGGCTTGGCGATTGACGATGAAGACCCGGTAGTAATTTCCGGGATGAATGAAGCCGAAGTGTTGCACCGCCTGATAGGCAATCTTGCGCCGATCCCACCAAGCCAGCACCTGTCAACGTCTATCGTTGGCCATAACGTCAGCAGCTTTGATCTGCGGTTCCTGATGCAGCGATTCATGGTGAACGGCATCAGGCCACACCCAATTATTCGACAAGCAGCAGAAGCCAAGCCATGGGAACGCGAGAAAGTCTACGACACGATGGTTCAGTTCGCTGGTGTCGGCAACCGCATCAGTCTAGACAAGCTGTGCATGGCTCTTGGCCTGCCAGGAAAAGGCGACATCACGGGCGCTGATGTGTGGCCCATGGTGCAGGCTGGTCGGCTGGAAGAAGTTGCAGCCTATTGCGCTGATGACGTAGCCAAGACGCGGGCAGTCTACAAGCGCATGACGTTTCAAAACTGACAGGCTGGCACTGAAATGACCGAGCCACTATACAAGAAGGCGGGGCGCAAGTATGTGCCTGTTGTCGGGACATGGTACGAAGACCGCTGCACCGACCAGATGAAGGTCGGCACTTTCCGGCTGGTGTACTGCTATGCCGATGGCGCACGCCGTTACGAATACGAAGTGACGCCAGCCACAGCTCCAGTCATGGCCGCAATGCAAATAGCAAAGGTGGCGATGGTAGAAAAGATTCGGGATATGAGCCAGATGCGTCCGTCGGGAGTGATGCCGTACAACGAAAGGCAGTTGGCATTATTCGAGAAATTCAAGAAAGACATGGGCGGGATGTACCCAAGTCACTGGCAACAGAACAGCGCAGAAGAAATAGCAGACGCCGCGATCAAAGCAGTATTGGAGTACAGGCCATGAAACACCCACACGCCGAGGCCATGCGCCTCTATGCCGAGGACGCGATGGAGACTGAGACACCGTGGGAGCGGTGGGGGTGCGCGCAGGTCGTCGGACTTGGATGGCGGTCGCTGAACAATCATCCTCTGTGGGAAACGGACTATTTGTACCGCCGCAAACCCCAGCCCATCAAGAAGCCCTACATCCGCATCGGCAATCGCTGGGTGCCTGAGCCGATGCGAGAGGAGCCTGTGGCTGGAACGAGCTATGTCATCGCATGCACCATGCTGCAAGACTCAGTTTTCGAAACCCAATGGAGAGGCGGTTCTTTCGATAAAAGATTTCTCAAATCCGGCATCTGCCACCGCACCCCCGAAGCCGCCGAAGCCCACCTCGCAGCGCTCCAAGAGCTGCACGCGCAGCCTGCGACGCTGCTGACAGACGAGGAGGCGAAATCGTGAGACTCCGATTCTCAAAAGAACGCGATTACTATTTGTCCCGAGTTTTTGGGCGGGATGGCGAGATTGCCTACGCAACGCTCGGAATACATGGTCTACAAGCTGAAATCGAGTTCCCATCAGACTGGCATGAACAACGTCGCGCATGGGTTCGCTTGGGACTCGGCATTGGCAAGATCGCTTTTTCATTCCCTTGGAGCAAGGTTGTTCCCGACCACTGCCAATGCTCAGGTC
>ERZ650310.80-NODE-80-length-27990-cov-8.666798_pt1 | contig 27990 bp, 50 predicted proteins | sample MGYA00376246_ERZ650310 | MGnify/ENA primary metagenome ERZ650310 (study PRJEB26733, sample SAMN07839286) | wastewater metagenome | biome: small river; feature: stream; material: water | place: USA: North Carolina | collected 2016-03-01 ...
TGCTCTTCCGATCTTCTATATATATATTATAGAACTTGAGTAGGGTCAAAAACAAGCAGTTATGAAAAAACAAATAAAAACAAATATTGAAATACCATTAATTTTAGAAAATAATAAACATGGTAAGGCTGAATATTTAAGACTTTATGATGAAGTTTTAGGTAGTGGCAAAGTTGAAGCAAAAGAGCAATTCGCATTTATAACTTATTGCGCTGAGTTAGGTAATTATATTGATTTTGAATTAGCAATTCAAAAAGAGGGAACTACAATTTTTGCAGGTAATGGAACTGAAATACCAAATCCTAAACATGCAATGAAGCAAAGCAGTTTTAATGCAATGTATAAAGCAGCTATGCAAATTGGAATAACTCCTAAAAGCAGAATTAAGGGAACAACAAAAGCTAAAATGAGTATGTTAGATAGTTTAAAAGAAAAAGCTAAACATGGATAAAAGAGAAAAAGAATTTTGGGAAGATTTTAAAAATACTTGTGTAACTAGGCCCCCATTAAAAATGGGTAATACAAACTATACATATATTTTAAATTTAGATGCTTTTTGTAATTGTTGTAAAAGATTTTATAAAGATATGCCTGAATGGCAAGCAGAACTAAAAAAACAAAACGAAATCAATAATGGATAGTAATTTTATAAGCGAAGCAAAACAGATTTTACAAAAAAATAATTCTGATATTAAATACATACAAGTTGTAATTGAAATATATGAGAAATATGTAAAAGCTAATATTTCATATGAAGTAAATAAAACAGCAAAGACTTTTAGTTTTGTAGGTTTTGATTATTTCGAATTAAGTACTTTCGAAAAAATAGAATTAATATAATGGCTAAAATAGAAACTGAACTTTTAAAATACTGCAATACTAAAGAAACTCAATGTCAATATGTACAGTTGGCAATAGATAGGTATTTGTCAGATTTAAAAAGAACAGATATTTATTTTGATACAGAAAAAGCAGCGTATGCAATAGCATTTATTGAAAGTTTAAACCATGTTGATGGTACTCCTTTTATTTTAGAATTATGGCAAAAGTTTATAATAGGCAATTTGTTTGGCTGGTATTATAAAAATGGTACTAGACGATTTAAAACAAGTTATATTGAAGTACCACGTAAGAATGGTAAAACAGCATTAGCGGCCGCAATATGTTTAATCGGATTAGTTGCTGATACTAGAGATGATGCACAAATTTACACCTGTGCAACTACACGTGACCAAGCTAGTTTATGTTATAAGGCAGCCAAACAAATGGCGCAAAAATCATGGCTTATAAATGAGCAAGCAGTAAGAGTTAAACAATACGAATGCTATAACTATGCGAATGGTTATGAGGCAGGAATGATGAAAGCCTTAAGTTCAGATAGTGTTACACTCGATGGACTTAAACCTTACTTCGCTATTATTGATGAGTACCATGCACATAAAACAGATGAGGTTTACAATGTAGTTAAGAGCGGAATGGGTGCAACAATCAACCCACTACTATTTACAATTACGACAGCAGGATTTAACAAAAGTTTTCCATGTTTTAACGAGCGCAAATATTGTTTAGATGTACTTAGTAAAAAGCTAAAAGATGATACATTATTCTCAATGGTTTTTACTATTGATGAAAATGATGACTGGCAAAATCCTAAATCCTGGGCGAAAGCAAACCCAAACTTAAATGTTAGTGTTAATCTTGATTTTTTAAAAGCTGAATTAACATCGGCAAAAAATGATGGTAGTAAAGAAATAAACTTTAAAACTAAATACTTAAACGTTTGGACTGATACTGCTACAACGTGGATACCAGATGACAAATGGAATGCAAGCGGACAACCATTTGACATTAGCATTTTAGAGGGTAGGGAGTGTTTTGGGGGTATGGATTTAAGCAAGTCACAAGATTTTAGCAGTTTAGTTTTAAACTTCCCACCAGTAGGCAATGAAACGGATTTTAAACAACTTTACTTTTTTTGGATACCTGAAGAGGTAGCCAAGGAACGCCACAAACGAAACTATCACAATTATGTAAATTGGAACAAAATGGGGCTAATTGAGTTTACAGATGGAGATGTAATAGATCACCAATTAATCCGAAAGCGAATAAACGAACTAGCAAGTAAATACAAAATTCAATTTATAAATTATGATGCTGTTTTTGCAACTACATTAGTAACTGAATTAACTGAGGATGATATTAAACTACACCCATTTAGACAAGGCTTTATGAGTATGGCGGCACCAACTGCCGAGCTCGAAAGGTTAATTATATCTAAGGAATTAAATCATGGTGGCAATGAAGTTATAAGGTGGATGGCCAGTAACGTGTTAATTTTGCGAGATGCAAGCGGAAACATGAAAGTAGATAAGTCAAAGCCAGAAAATAAAGTTGATGGAATTGTAAGTAATATAATGGCAATAGCAGCTTATATGCAATGGTTAGCGGAACAACCAAAAGAAAAAGAATACACATTTTTAAAACTATGGTAAAATGAAACAAAAACTAACAAAAAAACAATTAAAAGAAATAAGGGAGTTTGCAACAACTATACCTGAAACTTACTACATAGCAAATCAAAAAGTAGTTTTAACTGCTAAAGAAATTTTAGATTTAAAAGATGCAAGTCCTTCCATTTTAGAATTGCAGGAAAAAATAATTAATGAAAAAATAAAAGATGAAACTAAGTTAGTAGTTTTTAAAGAAGTTTATGAGAAAGTAAATCACTATAATAGACTTAAAAAAATAGCTTATGAAAGTGGCGAAAGTGGATGCAGGAAGTATATTGACGAACAAATAGAACTCTTTACTTCACAACCTGAAATAGATTTACATTCAAAAATTATTTAAATGACAATAGCACAATATTTTAAACGATTTTACGAACTTTTGCCAAATTATAAAAATGGTGAAGAAACTTATAATGCTTTAGAAGCTGAATATTTTGAAAAATATAAAGTACATCGGTTTACTTCTTATAATTCGTTTAAAGTGTCTAAAAGCTACTATTTTGGACAATATTAAAAATAGTTAAGATTAATATAATGTGTTTGCTAAATCTTTGTGTAAGAAATGGCAAACGCATTAAGTAAAATACTACAAACAATAAATTTTAGGGCTAAACAGCCTAAGAGTTTAATGCCTGCCAATACTTATGGACAGTTTCCATTTGCTAATTGGTTTAGTTCTGTTTCTAAAAGTGGTGAAAATGTCACTGAAAAAACAGCTAAAAGCCTAGCTACTTATTATGCTTGTGGGCGCAATATGTGCGAAGACATAGCAAAAATGCCCTTTATTACAGTTAAAAACGAAAAAAACGGTAATAAAACAAGGCTTAAAAATACTCAAGCATATCAATTACTTAACGTAAAACCAAACAATTACGCAAATCCATTTGATTTAATCTATACAATTTTTAACGAAGCTATTTATCGTGGTAATGGGTATTGGTATATTGTTAGAGATGGTGGTGGCTTACCTAGCGAACTTCACTACATTGATAGTAATTTTGTAACTCCTCAATTTGACGTTGATATGCGTTCAATGTGGTATCTTGTAAATTATCCTATCTTAAATCTTAATAGATGGTGCAGTCAAGATGAAATTTTCCATTTGAAAGGTCCAGGAAACGGAATGATTGGTCAATCTGTAATTAGTTACCAATTAGAAACATTAGGCAAAGCATTAGCGGTTCAAGATTATTCAAATAACTACTTTAGAGACGGTGCAAGTATGAGCGGATTACTCTCTTTTGCAGGTGTTTCGGATGAAAAAAAGCTACAAACGTATGTAAATATGTTTATGGCTAGTTTTCAAAAAGGTGGAGTAGGTGCAGTTCCTGAGGGAGTGACATTTCAATCTATGAATAATGACCCTCAAAAATCACAATTTATAGAAACTGAGAACCAAATTAGGGGCGAAATAGCACGCATGTTTCGTATGCCTTTATCAAAATTACAAGATTTATCGGATACTAATAACAATGCTTTAGAACAAGTTAATATTAACTATGTGACTGATTGTTTAATGCCATGGATTAGACGATTTGAGCAGGAAGCTGATAGGAAGTTATTTGCTATTTATGAGCGTGAAACTTTAGATGGAATGTTTGATACTGAGGTTCTTTTACGTGGCGATAGTGCCGCAATGGAGCGTAAAGTTAGAACTATGTTTATGGCAGGAGGTACAACACCAAACGAAGTACGCAAAATGTATGGTGAAAACACTTTAGACAATGAAGCTAGTAATATAAATTATATACCTAGCAACATGATGCCAGCAAGTGAAGCTATACCATTTTGGCAAAAACAATCAACTATAACAACAACACCAACAACAACTGAACCAATAGGAGGTCAACCACAATAATGGAAAGAAGATTTAATATAAGAGCAGCCGATGTCGTAAGCGAAGAGGGGCGAACTATTAAAGGCTATGCGGCAATTTTTGATAGTAAATATGTAATGTGGGAAGGCTATGAAGAAACTATTGCTAGGGGTGCTTTTGATGGTGCTGATTTTAGTGATGTAGTAGCTTTATTTAACCATGAAAGCGAGTATTTATTAGCACGTACAAAGGATGGAACAGGTACATTAACATTAAAGGTTGACGATAAAGGACTATACTTTGAGTTTGAAGCGCCAAATACGACTATTGGTAATGATGTATTGGAAAATGTAAAACTAGGCAATATAAGAGGTTGCTCGTTTGCTTTTACTGTTACAGAACAAAAGGTTGAAGACTTTGAAGACGATACTTGTTTAAGAACGATTATCAAAATAGGCAAATTGTATGATGTGGGGCCAGTAGTAAACCCAGCATACGAGGAAACCGAAATAGAAGCATGTAAAAAAAGAAATAGAGAATTTATACAACCAAAACAAGTAAGTGAAAACTACTATTTAGCACAAAAATTTAAATTTAACTTAAACTAAAAATAACCAATGAAAACAAGTGTAGAATTGCGCCAATTACAAGCGCAAAAAAGAGCCGAAGGAGCTAATATAGTTTCTAAAGCTGAAAACGAAAAGAGAGAATTAACAAGCGAAGAGTTAGTTAGTTTGCGCTCAATCGAAACTGAAGTAAAAACATTTGATACTGAAATTTCAAATGCTGAATTACGTGAAAAATTTGCGGCTGATAAAGTAGCAAATAATCCAACTCCAATTGCAACTCCTAATTCAGAAAAAAGAGAATTAGAAAACTTTAGCTTTGGTAAGTTAATCCGTGAAATGTCAATTTCAAGAGGTGACGAAAACGGAGTTACTGGCTTTGAGCGTGAAATTTTGCAGGAAAGTGCAAAAGAAAAAAGAGAATTAGGATCAATGGGCGATGGTTTGTATTTATCTAACAGATTTATGCAAGTTGAAAAACGTACCATGAGCGCAGGTAGTTCAACAGCAGGTGGTAATTTTATTGCTACTGAAAAAGTAGGTTTCTTTGATGCTTTGTACGCTAAAACTGTTTTGCCTCAATTAGGAGCAGTAAAATTAGAAGGATTGGCAGCTAACACCGACTTAACTGGATTTAGTGCAGGTGTAACAGCTGGATGGGCTACTGAGGTTGCTGATGCAAGTGCAGGTGACCCAACAACTGCAAGCCGCTCAATTACTCCTAAGCGTTTGACTGCTTATGTAGATTTATCTAAACAGTTATTGTTACAAAACAATTACTCAATTCAACAATATACTACTAATTCATTCTTAAAAGCATTTGCAGTAGCAATTGAAGCAGCAGCAATTAATGGTTCAGGTTCAAGCGGACAGCCTACTGGTTTATTAGGAATTAGTGGAATTGGTTCAGTGGCAATCGGAACTAATGGAGGTGCGCCAACTTTAGCAAAGATTTTGGAATTAATCCAAGTTGTAGAAACAGCTAATGCAGGAATGAATGGTAAATTCTTAGTAAATCCTAAAGTAGTAGCAAAATTGAAGCAAACTGTAATCGATAGTGGTTCAGGTGCAATGATTATGCCTTACATGAGTTACTTTATGGGGCAACCTGAACAAATTGCAGGTAAAGAAACTTACAGTACTTCAAATGTTCCTAGTAATTTGGTAAAAGGCACTTCGGGTTCTGTTTGTTCAGCTATCATTTTCGGAGATTGGGAAAACTTAGTAGTTGGCCAATATGGAGGAATTGATTTAGTAGTTGACCCAGCTTCACAAGCCATTGGAGGTAAAACTAGAATTGTAATGAATCAGTACGTAGGTGTAGCGGTTAAACAACCAGCAGCATTTGCAGCAATATTAGACGCAACAACTACTTAGTAGTTACTTAAGCGTGAATGGAAGTAGTGGGGTTCGATACCCCACCACGCTTCAATATGAAAACAATAAAATTTATAAAAAGTCCAGTAGGTTTTGGATTAGGTTATCATGTAGGCGAATTAGCTGAAATTAACTCAAACCAAGCTGATGAATTAGTTGAAAATGGCTTTGCAGAAATAGTTGAAAACAAAATTGAGCAAGCAGTAAAAACAGAACCAAAAGAAATTAAAAAAGCAGTAAAAAAATAAATGGAAAGCTATTCAGTAATAACAGCACCAACAACCGAACCGATAACACTTGCAGAAGCTAAACTACATTTAAGGGTTAACAATACCTTAGAAGATAGTTTGATAACTGCATTGATTACAGCGGCTCGCCAATGGGTTGAAAATTACTCAATGCGTCCATTAATGACACAAACATTGCAGGCTAATTACGATACTATTATTGATAAAGAAATTAGATTAAATAAGTTTCCTATTCAATCAATAACATCTGTAAAATACATTGATTTAAACGGTACTGAACAAACAATTGATAGTAGCACTTATACAACTGATTTAATAAGCCCAATTGGTAGAATTTTATTAGAGAATATACCTAGTATGAAAACTACCTTAAATGCTTTTAAAATTAGATTTGTTGCAGGCTATACAAGTGCTGATTTGGTACCTAAAACATATAGAAGCGCAATGCTTTTGTTGATTGCTCATCTTTACGAAAATAAACAGCAAGCACAAAGCCAAACATTAACCGAAATACCTTTTGGAATTAAAGTATTGTTGGACATTGACCATAATAAATATAATAGAACATAAATATGAATAATCTTTTAGGCTCAAAAGCCATAGCAGTTACCCCAAGCGATACGAATTATATTACTGATACTATTCCAGTAGTAGTTCCATGGAATGACCAAGTAAAAAAAACAATTACAGCGGCTGTATTAGCAACTGATTTATTTACAGTTGTAGGCCATGGCTATGCAGCTAATGATGTGGTAAGATTTGATAGTGTCGGTACTATTACTGGTATTGATACATTGTCACGCTATTTTATTGTTTATGTAGATGCTGATACGTTTAAAGTTTCAACTAGTTTTAATGGTAGCGCAGTAGATTTAGGCGGTGCAACAACAACACTACCAACAATTGTAAGAACTAGAGTTCAGACAAGCGTAAGAGTGTCAGGAACTTTATATGTAGGAGTTGCAGGAAACTTAAATGTGTTATTAAGTGACCATGAGGACACAAATACAACAACAGCGGCTAGCAATGGTGCAACTTTGTTTTCAAATGTTCCTGCGGGGCCATTCCCTTACCAAGTGAAGAAAGTATTTTCAACTAATACAACTGCAACCAATATTGTTTGCGCTTATAACTAAAAATGAATATAATAACTGGCAAATTTGATATGACTTGTGAATTATTCGCACCTACTATTAATGAAAATAGTAGTAGTGGAGAAATTACGCAAACATATTCAGAAACTGCCACAGCTACTATATTTTGTTATGTGAATAACAGAGCAAATAATGAGGTTTTTAACGACATGCAGCGACAATCAAATACTACTACTACAATTGATTGTAGATATAGTGATATTGAAAGTTTAGAAGTTAAATTAAATTGGTTAATGCGAGTTGAGGGGCAGATGTATCAAATAAATTCGATAGTAGATGCAACTGAATTTCAAAGGCGAACAGTGACAAGGTTAAGCGGTATTGAAAGGATTGGATAATGATTGAAGTAATTAAACCAAATCAAGTAGATAATTATGTTAAGTATCATTTAGATAATACATTTAATAGTGCAGATCCGAGATTTCAAAAAATAGTTTCAAAATTAGCAGCTGAAATTGAAAGCGAATTGCAATATGCGGCACCTGAAAAAACATCAACACTAAGGTTTAGCATAAAAATATTTAAAAGTAGAAAAAATAGATATTTTATGTGGGTTGGTCCCGAATATACTAATAGGCGAAGTTATAATAAAGGTGAGGGCGGTAATCATGCGCATTTAGTTGAATATGGAACTAAAGAGCGATACATGAAAAAAGGATTGTTAGCAGGTGGATTTACTCGTGAAAGTGGCGGAACTGTAACATTTAAAGGTAAACATAAAAATATACCATATGCAGGTAAATATACTGGTAAAATGGGAGCAAAACCATTTATGAGGCCAACATATGATAAAATGAATAACTATATTATTAATTCTTTAAAAGAAGCAACATTATTAGCAGTAAAAATAGAAGCTGAGAAAAACGGATTATGACAGTAAGCGAAGCAGGAAATATAATAAGGTATAAATTAGCTAATAGTGGCGAAATTAACGACTTGCTAGGCACTAGAATAAGACCATTAAAGGCAGCTGATACTGATGTTTATCCTTATATTATTTATGAAAGCATATCAACACCTAGTGAACAGTCAAAAGATGGTAATGTTCAGTGGTATAAAATGCGCTTTCAGATTAGTATGTTAGCTAATTCGCTTGCAACTGTTCAACAAATTGCAGGATTGGTAAGGCAAACACTAGACGACCAAAGCGGAAATATAGCAGGATTTGCAGTTCAAAGAATTACATTTGAAGATGAGCGTGATATTTTCAACGATAATAGCGCAATAGATGGAGTTTATATGTTACAACAAGATTATTTTATAACAATACAATTATAATATGGCAGTTAATGGAAATTATTTAGGATTATATGTAGGTGGCCAACGTATAGCATTGACTAAATCAAATGATTTTAGCCAAAAAGTAGCAACCGAAGATATGACTACAAAAGATAGTCAAGGTTTTAAAGAGGTTTTACCAACTTTAAAAGAAGCGAGTTGTTCAATGGAAGGAATTTGTACTGCTAACTTAACCAACTATTTACAATGGCCTGAAGCATTTAATAATGCTATTTGGGTAAAAAGTGGTACTGGTAGCATAAGTGGAACAAAAGTAGCTAACAACGATAATCAATTATTAGCGCAAGTATTAACATGGGGTACTGGCAATGCTATTACCCAAACATTAGGTAGTACTAATTTAGTCGCAGGCAATACTGTTTATTTTTCAGTATGGTTAAAAGGTAGTGGCAGTGTAACTATTGAAGTTGGAGATGATGATGCAAGTACAACATCTAGCACAATAACACTTTCAAGTGAATGGTTTCGTTATAGCGTTAGCCATGTTCTTACAACAGCTGGAGATGTATTTTGCAAAATCAATAAAGTAAGTGGAACAACAGTAAGTTTATTTGCACCACAACTAGAAAAGGATATTTTAACAGCTTACAAGGGTTCAACTGAAACATTAATAGACTTACAAACAATTGCAGAAAATAGAACAAAAGTAAGTTTACTTTATTCAGACTATTTTAGCGGTTCATTTACGACTGCTTATGAGGGCTTTATTACTGATGTAAGTGTTAAAAATGCACACGATAGTATAAGTACTTTTACTTGTAATTTTCAATCAACTGGATCAACAACAATAACAACAATATAAAATAATGGCAACTAACGGAAATAACGCACGATTAAAACTAGATAGTAAACTAGTTAATCAAGAAACAAGCTCAGATTTTGGGTCAAAACTAAGTCCAATTGAAACCACATCAAAAACAAGTGGCGGAGTAAAAGAGGTAATTATGGGGCTTAAAGAATATACATTAAGCTGCGAGGCTATATTTGATAAAGTACCAGGCAGTCCAACTGAAGTATATGCAAAAACCATGATTGATTGGTTTGAAGCTAGGACATTAGTAGCTTTTGAATATGCTTTGAGTGCTACAAGTGGCGATGTGAAGTATAGTGGAAATCTTTATATTTCTGACATATCATTTAAATCAGCCGCAAATGATAAAGTAACTTATTCAGTAACTTATGCAATTAGTGGAGCAGTAACAGTAGGAACAGTTTAAATTTAATAATAATGCAGGAAAATAAATTTAAAATGAAGCATTTAATCGGTGTATTAAAGGCTTTAAAATTAGGTAGCGTACAAGACTTATTAAAGTATCTTGACAGTTGTTTTATTTACGAATTAAAGGAGTTTCAAACACTCGATAATTCAGTACAAATAGAACTAAAAAAACAGAAAGAATATGAACCCCATGAAATGGTAAATATTTTAGTAAGAACTGACGAGGTGAAGTATTATGATTTTGTAATTAATTGCCTAATTGTAACTAAGAAAATAAGCGAAGATGATGCAGCTGAAATGATTGAAAATTCAACTAATTTATACAAGTTAGGAATTGACTTTCAAAATGAAATCATTGCAATGCAAACAATAGTAAATGAACCTGCCGACCCAAACGAACCACCCATCAACTAGCATCATTGCTAGGTGGTGGGCTAAGTTTGGGCGACATTAAGGCGTTCGCTTATGGTGTTCTAAATTGGAGTGAAAAAAAGCTATTAAATGCGAGTTTAGATTACTTTGTTCATGCTTGTTTAGGTTGGAACCATAACCAATTATATAGTATGCAAACAACAAACAATTTAAATAAACGATTAGCGTTTGCAATAGCTGAAATAACACATGCCAAAAAAGAGATAAGACTTGAAAAATACTTTGAGTTATTTGAGAAAAAAAATGATAATTTAGCAAACGAAATAAACGAAATTTCGGATAAGTTTCCAACGAGTTTAAACAATGGCAAAGAATAGCAATAATGTATTAGCAATAGGAGTAGGTTTAAATTTAGACCCCTTAAATAATGACATTCAGCAAGCGGCTTCGACTGCTAAGAGTGGAATGGATACTATTGGTAGTGCTATTGTTGGGAGCTCAAGTAAAAGCGGAACAGCCACAAAAGATTTAGGCGATAAGGTTCAAAGCTTACGCAGCCAATTAAGACAAGCTACACAAGATACACAGCAAATGGCTGAAAAGTTTGGAGTAATGAGCCAACAAGCTATAGCAAGTGCAGCACGTGCAGGGGAATTGAAAGACCAAATAGGCGATATAAATACTGTAATTACTGCATTTAGTGCTGATAGCAAATTTACAGTAGTAGCAGGTGCATTACAGCAAGCAGCAGGTGCAGCAAGTATAGTAACAGGTGCAATGGGTTTGCTAGGCACTGAAAGTAAAGCTACTCAAGAAATGCTGTTAAAAGTTCAAAGTGCTTTAGCATTAACACAAGGATTAGCAAGTATAAAAGAAATGGGAGCTAGTTTTACTGCATTAAGAGCAGTAATAGTTGGTCAAGTTATACCTAGTATTACAGCAATGAACACCACAATGATGCTAGGAATAGGCGGTGCAATTGTAGCAATTGGTGCATTGACTTTAGCCGTTTATAAATATACCGAAAGCTTAAACAAAGAATACGAAGCTCAATTAAGAGTAAATCAAGCTGAATTAAATAATATCAAAAATAGAAATGCTATAAAAGGTATTATCGAAGAAACAGCAGTAATGCAAAATGAAGCATTGAAAACTTCATTAAATCAAGAATTAGCGGCAAATGATTTGTCTTTAAAAGCTGAATTAAAAAAGAATAACGAAAAGTTTAATTCGCTTCGCAATACTGGCATTGATATGAGTAAGTTATTGTATCAAGAAGTTGCGCAACAGCAAGCAATAGAAGAAAAGTTTCAAAAACAAGCTCAAGAAATAAGAGATAAATATTCTAAACAAGAATTAAAACAAGCTCAAGAAAATGCATTAAAAAAACGCCAATACCAAGCAAGTAATGTAATGCAATCCATTACAGGTAGAATTGAGTTTGCAGGCTTTGGAAATGCACCAATTGAACCAAAACTGCCAAATTTAACACCTCCAAATTATATTAAAGAACAGTATACTAAATTAAGCGATGAAATGCTTAAAGCTAAAATATTGTTAATTAAAACAAATGAGCAAATTTGGAATGATTTAAAAATTAATACTCAAAATGGTATTGCAAATACTTTTGGTTCAATTGGTCAAGCAATAGGTTCAAGTATTGCAGATAGTATGAGTGGCCAAGATACTGACATGATGGATGCAATAGGTGTAGCAATTGTAAAATCATTAGGGGCAATGGCAGCGCAAATAGGTACAACATTAATTGCAATGTCAGTACCTTTAATACTTGCACAAGTGCCAATAGGTTATGCTTATGCAGCAGCAGGAACAGCACTAATTGCAATTGGAACAGCTACTCAATCATTAGCAGGTAAAAAAAGTACTAGTAGTCCACAAAATACATCAGTTGCTCAATCATCATACAGCCAAGGCAATAATATGAGTAGTAATTTTTTACCAACACAAGGCAATACAATTGTAATTAATGGCATGATTAAAGGCAATGATATTCAATTGGTAAATGGTAGAAACGACAAAAAATTTAATCGTAACTTTAATTTCGGATAATGGCAGCTATTAGGTATCAATCAACAATTAAAAACTACGATAATATAGAATATAGAATTTCTATTTACGATAAGAGTTATAGCGGTTCTATTTTAACTGATTTTTTAGTTGATGAAAACGGTTTTGAATTAAAATATGATAGTGGAGAAGATACTAATTTTGCACCAATTATAGGAGGTGAATTAACTTTAAATTTAGTACTAGCTAAAAATGCACAAAGAGACGATACAACATTATTTACGTTTCTGAAAAACATGGTGCAACAAAATAGCCAAACCTACTACATAATTATTGAGGAGAAAGTTAGCGGTTCATGGGTTGAATATTGGCGTGGCAATGTAGTTCAAAATCAAAGTGCATGGAATAATGATGCTTTAGAAAGTGGCTGTATGTTTCAAATTATTGCGAATGATTTTGCATATTTAAACGAACAAATAGTTGCTTATTCAAGTACTGCGAATGCTTTATACACTTTACGTATCTTAGCAAATTATGCTATAAATACCATGGGAGTTTGGGACGATTTACCATTTACGGCAACTATACTTTCGCATAATATTAATTGGTATGAAATTGGAATGACTGGTAGGCCAAACGTGGATGTGCTAGGAATGACTTTAAGCAAAGGTTCAAATTTCAACGAACTAAGCGAAGATAGAACACAAAACACCATCAAAGTAATTGAGATTTTAAAAACAATTGCAACTTTATTTGGGTGCCGAATGATTTATTCAAAAGGTCAAATTTGGATGATCCAAATTCAGAATTATACTGATAGTTCTGTAAAATTTTACAATACTGATTTTTTAGGAACTACATTAAGTACCACTAATATTGCGCCAAGGGTTGCAGTAAGTAATAGTTCGGGACCATTAAAAATATTAGCAGGTGGTCAATATAATACTATTCGCCCAACCTATTCAGTATTTATAAAAAAGCCTAGTTTAAATTCTCTTTTGTTTGAATACCCTAAAACAGTTTTAAACTCAAATAAATTAGAATATACAGTAGGTAATAGCTTTTTGTTTGGTGGTGGTGGCAATAATAAATTAAAGATTGTTGTAAATATTAAAAATGATTATTTTGACCAAACTGGAGTAAGATATATAAATACAAGTGTTGGTTATTTACAGACAATAACTGCAAAAGTTTTAAAACTAAGAGTTAAAATAAAAACAGCAAGCGGAACAAACTATTATTTAAATCGAGTTGGTGTAAATACCTATACATGGGTAACTACAAATACAACTTGCAATATACCATTTTCATTACCTACAGTAAGCAATAATGCAGAAGAGATGAATATGTTTATGTTTACTCCAATAATGCCAAGTGGGGACTTTAGCGAAATTTTAGTAGAAGCTAATCCGTATTATACTGGTTATCCTATTATGTCAGGTATAACAAGTGGCGATGGTGTATTTACCGGTTCATTTTCATGTAAATATTGCGAAAATGGTAGTGATGAAAATGAAGAGGTTACATATAGAGCAAGTATAACACCAAAACCATTTGACCCTAAAGAGTTAGAAATACCACAAATTTTACTTTATGATAGTGCTGTAAATGTACCAAAAGGAGCAATGCAATTAAATGTTACAGGGAACCCATTAACAAATGAATGGGTTGTAGGTAATGCAGGAAGTAGCCCAAGTGTAACATATAACATATTTGAGTTGATTGTTATCAATGCAATGGCAATGAATAGGTCAAGCAAACAAATTATTTCAGCAACAATAAGAGGGCAATATTACCCACATCAATTATTGACTTATGATAATAAGCAATGGCACATAAAACAAGCTACTTACAACGCTAGTAAAAATGAGTGGAATGGCGAATGGTTTGAATTGACTTATGATAGCACAAGTGTAGCAATTAGTAAAATAACCAATAGTGGTTCAAGTAATGATGGGGCTTTAGCATAATGACTGATAAAGAAAACATAATCATTTTAAATAGGCAAATAGCAGCTATACAAAATCAATTAAAGTATATTCAAAACTCAATTGATACAGTAAGTGGGAGTGTTGGTAATATAGATAACAATCTTAAATATATCATGACTTTGTTTTTACCTTACATACCTTTAGTAGCTATGGTAAATGAGCCTATTTTAGAGGATGTAGCAATAACTAGCATAGCAGTTGATAGAGTTAATTATAATGTCAAAAATGGCGATAAATTAAAATTAATTAATTATGAAACTGGGAGTACATTTGATATTAGGGCTGATGCTGATGCAAGTATAGGAGATACATCAATTACTATCGTAAATTTTACACCAACCGAAAACATAATGACTAATAACTTTATATTTTTTAGCATGGTTAGAGATGCAGACCACAAATTAGAAATTGAACATTAAAAATAATATATTTGACACATGACTATTAGAATAGGATTAGGATTAGATAATCAGCAAATATTTAAACCGATAATACAAAGAGTAACCGAAGCCACTGCGAGAGTAGATGGTAAAGCATTATATACTGGTACTGTTCGCTATGTTAGTGCAACTGGCAATAATGCGAATGCAGGAACAAATATAAATGCACCTAAGCAAACTATTACAAGTGCTTATACTGCAAGCTCTAGTGGTGACATAATTGAGGTTATTTCATCTAGTTTGGACTTAAAAAACGAGGCAGGCGGCTATTTGCTTATGAATACTGCAAATAAAGATATTCTTATTCGTGGAACAATTGGTCAATCAATAACACTTACTTATACTGGAGTATCAGCATTTATAATTCGTATGCGAGATACTAATAAATTGCAGTTTCAAAATATAACTTTTAGCCACAATTACACTAAGGAGTTATGTTATGTTGAGTGTGATAGCCCATCTGCAAACGTAACTAAATGGTTAAAATTTAAAGATTGTGTTTTTGATTTTCAAAATGCGGCTATTGCAAATCCAATGTTAATAAGACCACTAGGGACAACAGTTGCAGGAACTGGCGATATTTTCTTTGAATTAGATGGGTGTACTTTAAACAGCACAAAGGGCGCAGGCTATAAATGGATAGGTACGGATGGACTGCCAACAACTGCTACTATACTTTTAAACAACAACACATTTGTAAGTAATGGATTTGCAACTTATACAACTGGCGATTTAACAAAAGTAAAATCTTGTTTGTATGGCAATACAATTACTCAAAATTTTGGTGGAACTGTTTTATCATTTGGAAGCGATACAAGCGCACCAACTCAAACAGGGCAAATAGTTGATTTAAGAAGCAACACAATTACAGTAGGTGCAACTTATGACCCACATGGAATACTTTTTGGGCGTGGTACAAATAGCGTTTATGCTGTAAATAATAATGTAACTATACCAAGTACTTCAAGTTCACTTGCAATTGGATTTGTAATAAAAACAACTTCAACAAATGTAGGTGATAGCGTATTAAGTGGTAATTACATAAATGCACCAAGACCATTTTATATTAAAGGTGGTAGTAAGGTTACTGCAACATTTAACAGTTGTGTAGCTAATTTTAGCACACGTGCAGGATTTGATGTAGATAATCCAGTTGAAAGTGACCAGCCAACAGGCATAAATTCAACTTTAAATGTAGTTACCGATAATACGTTTATTGGTGCTACTTATGGAGTACAGTTATTAAGTACGACAGCAACACAAAAACCTGCTACAAGTATGCAAGGATGGACAATGGATAGAAATAACTATTATAGCCCTAACTTAGTTTTTTTATACGATAGTAATAATTCAACTGCATATTATCTAAATAATAGAACAGCATTTTGGACAAGTGGCAATAATGATTTAAACTCTCGAATGTTACAAACAAATTTAATTAACTCATAGTACTTTATTAATGAACAAAAATCTTACCTTATTTATTGAAAATATATTTGTTTGGGGTGGCGTAATTACTACTTATGCAGCGGCTTTATTGCCAGTAGTTCAATTACTAGCAGGATTGGCAGCCCTTATATTTTCGTTACTTTCAATTTACAAAATATTAAAAAATTTAAAATGAAAAACATATTATACAAATACAAATCTGAAATTAGCACATTTGCAGGGTTATTGGTAGCAGTTGGAACTGCATGGAGTACAATTGATTTTAGCACGTTTATTTTTACAACTGATTGGCCAAAACTAATTATACCAGCTATGATTGCAATAGGTGGCTATGTAACTAAAATAAAAGTAGAGCGTGATGGAAATTAAAGTAATTAGAGAAACTAAAAAAGACGATAGTACAATAGGAAAATTATTTATTAATGATGTTTTCCATTGCTTTACTTTAGAAGACAAAGAACGTGATGTAAAAATTAAAAACGTAACTGCAATACCCAAGGGTAGATATGAGGTTATAATTAATTTTAGTAATCGCTTTCAACAACAAATGCCACTACTTTTAAACGTACCTAATTTTGAGGGAGTTCGTATTCATTGGGGTAATTACTCAAAAGATACTGAGGGCTGCATACTTTTAGGAACAACTAAAGGAGTTAATATGATTGGCAATAGTAGAACTGCTTATGCTAAATTTATGAGTATTTTAAACAAAGTTTCAAAGACTGAAAAAATATTTATTACAATCAAATGATAGTTTTAATAATTGGAGCAATAGTAATTTCACTAGCTGAAATAATTTATACATATTTTTTTAAAAAATAGATAGTTTCAAACCTACTTATTTGCAACAAAAATGTTTATTTAAAATAAATTTGCAATTGTAAAAAGTTTATTTATGTTTGCGGTGTATTTCTTTTAGTCGGGAAATTGAACAAATCAAAAAAGCCTATCATTAATTTGGTAGGCTTTTTTATTTACTTAGTATTACTATCTTTGCTGCATGGATAGTGTAGATTTAGAACGTGCTAGAATAGTGGCTATAATCAAAGATAAACACGCTAAAAAAGAACGTGGGCAAAAGGAACGATTAACCGAAAAACATAAACCAAAAAAGAAATGAAAAAACTATTATTCGCCGTACTATTATTTTCAAGTTGCTACACCAAAAACCAAGCTATTGAAAAATTTTGCAACAAAGATACAATTCAAGTTTCAACCATAATTCATGATACAATTATTATTGACAGTATTCAAGTTGATACAGTTTTTAGTCAAGATGTTGACTCGGTTTTTTTGGTTAAAGATAAAATTGAAATTCGATACATAAAGAAATACGGAAAAATTTATCTTGAGGGCAAATGTAAAGGCGATACAGTATTTTACACTAAGGAAGTATTTATAAATGCGCCAGTACTCACAAAAAAGTTAGTATGGTATAAACAGTTAGGTGCTGATTATTGGTGGATACTTCCATCATTAGTAATAATTATTCTTTTACGAGCATGGTTTATTCAATATCAAAATAAACAATAGCATACTAAGCCCTTAAATTAAGTTTTGAGGGCTTTTTTATTGCACTTTATAAAAAATATTTGTTTGATTTATAGCACGTTACAATTTATTTTTATTTTGTTTTTGGTATTACTGAAAGTAATACTACATTTGTAAGGCAATAAAGCAATAAAAATATGACAATTACATCTTTAGTAAACCAATTAAATTTAAAATTTCCAAACCTTAGAGCAGAAATTACAACCCAATGGAATGGAAGTTTAGCAATTAAAGTTATAAATGCTGATAAGGCAAAAACTTTAAAAGAAATGTATCAAAACTTTAATTTTACATTTTAACATGAAAGCAAAAATATACATCCAAGACTTAGAAGCCCCTGACTTTAAAGGGGCTCACCTAGCAACGGTAAAAATAAAAGAAATACCGTTTATGCCAAATCGTGAAGTAGTAAACAACGCTATTACACCTTTAAAAGAATGGCTCCAAAAAACTTATAACACATCATTAATAATAGCAATTAGTAAGGATGAGGTTTCTGCTAAAGAATGTAAGCATGTTTATTATTCAACACCTTACGGCTATATGCCTTGCGAAAAATGTGGGTTGCCTCATTCTAGAGAATCAAAAATATTTAAAAATGACATATAATATATGAAAGAATTGCCACCAAGCGAAATAGCAACAATTTTAGAACAAGCTGTTTACAGTAGAATTTTTGCAATAGATTATGGTTTAAATACTGAATTTGACGGAAAAAGATTAGACGCTGCTAAAGACATAGCAAAAGACATAATGGGATTTATGACATGGTATAGCGGAATGAGTGAAGAAAAAATTTTAAAAGCAATTGAAAGATATGTACAAGAACAAAAACCTAACAAATAACGACTAAACCATGAAACTAAATCAAAATATAAAAGACAGATTACTGTCAGACAATGCAGCTACATGCAGAATTGCAATTAAAATGAATTGCACCCAACAAAACATTATTAAGTTGATTAAAACCGATAGCAGCAAGCTATGTGAGTTAAACTATGCAGCATTAATTAAAGAAACTTTAAAGCTAAATCCAAAAGCTAAGATTTATACTGAAACTAAAAAGAATAGAAGTAAGTTAGATTTAAATAAACTGCAAGAAAAACTTGACGAAGCATTATCTAAAGAAACTAAAGAAAGCTTAGAAGCGTGGATGAATGCGCTAGAATATGATACTGATAATAAAACCAAAGAATTTTTAAACGAATACCACAAAAGAAAAGGAGGTATTGATGATAACAAAGGATAAAACCAATATTATAATTAGAATAACGACCGAAATGAAAGAAGAGTTAGCTAAATTAGCAAAAGCTGATAGACGAACCCTGTCAAATTATATAAGGGTAATGATTGAAGGCAGAATTAACGAAAACAAATTTTTAAACAAATGATAGTATCAATAATTTATTTAGCAGGATGTATAGCATTTATTTTGCTTTACGCACAATGGAAAAAAGAAAGAAATTTTAAATGGAGTTTATGGGACGCATTTTTTATTTTACTAGGTTTACCATTTTCATGGTTTTCATTTTTTGGATATTTTTTCATTTTATATGTAGAGGTGATTACTAAAAACTAAAAAGGCCGCAATTAAGCAGCCTTTTAAGTAGAAATAAAAAAATATATGGAAAACATCTTTACATGGGCAAAATTAGTAAAAGTTTCTAATAATGCAAGGAAAATCGAAACGCCAAAGGTTTCAAGAATTGAACAACTTCAAAATAGGTTTGAAAAAATTAACTTATTAAGAAATTACGCAATTGAGCAAAACAATATTTTAAAAAAGAAACAAGCGGACATCCTGCTATATTCTTTAACAGTTACTTTAAATTTAATAACACAACCAAGAACATGGAATTAAGAACCGAATCGCAAAAGAAAATAATTTTAAAACTAGCAAAATATATTTTAAATTCAAGTTATGATATTGATATGTCTGTTAGTAGTTATGGAATGATTTCGCTTTATTTTAGAAGAAATAAAAGCATAGCATATAATCATGATTTCTTTACTCACAAAGCAGATTGGCAAAAAGAATATAAAATATGTATGGTAAATATTAAACATCAAATTAAACTTTCAAAAGAACTAGAAAAAATTAAATAACATGGAATTAATAAAACGTACAATAATAACTCCAGTAAGCGAGAATTTAAGCCCTATCACAATCAGCTTGCAAAGAAACGACATAGGCGAATATATGGTAGTAACTAACCATGAGAGAAGCCAAACAACGGCTCTTTCTTATGCAAATAGTTTAAGCATTGCAAATGAATGGTATGCAGAAAAAATACAAGATAACCGGACTGCTTTAATTAAAATGGATCAACCTTTCAGCATTAAAGAGTATGCAGATTAAAAAGATAATCGAATTAACCTACAACATCCGCAAGTGTATTGAGCAAATAACTAGCTTAAACGAGGACATAGCCACTTTAAGCCATCACATAACAATCAATAATAGTTTATGGTTTGTTGATTGGGATAACGATAATTTATACGCTAAAATAACTCAAAAAGAAAATCAAATCATGCTACAAAAAGAGCAAATCAAACAATTAATTAGACAACTAAATGAGCAGATATAAACCAACAATTGAAGAAATATCAAAAACTAGGCGCCAACGTGAGGAAATGTCCGCAAAAGTTGAAAGCAAAAAAGAAATTTACGACAATTTAAAAGTAATTTGTAATCGTGACGATAGTACTGAAGACGACTTTAAAGCCTTAGCAGTTGCACGCACTGAGTGGCATGATGTAGCACTAGAAAACGAACGATTTATTGCAGCACTTTACGATAAAAAATAAATAAATTTAGGTATTACTAAAAGTATTACTATATTTGCAACACAATAAAGAAAATATGGAAACACAATCACAATCAATTAGCGCAATTGCTAAAGCACTTATTAAATCTCAAAGCGAAATGAGTACACCTAAAAAAAGTTCAAACAATCCTTTTTTTAAGTCAAAATATGCTGATTTAAACGAAGTTAGGGAAGCTTGTTTGCCTGCATTTAATGAGAATGGAATTAGTGTATGGCAGCCAACTGTAAGCTTTGAGGGTAAACCATTTGTTAAAACTGTTTTATTACATGAAAGTGGCGAATGGATGGCAGGATTTACCGAAATTATTTGCAACAAAGTAAATGATGCTCAATCACATGGTAGCGGTGTTACTTACGCCAGGCGTTATGGCTTGCAAAGTATGGCAAATTTAGGCAGCGAAGATGATGATGGTAATGCAGCTAGTAAGCCGCCAATTAAACAAACTGAAACTACTGGTAAAGTTTGGCTAAATCCAAATACTAAACCATTTGATGAAGCTATTGCATTTATTAAAAAAGGTGGCACCATTGAACAAATCAAAACAAAGTATTCAATTTCAAAAGTAAACGAGGAGTTATTAATTAATCAGTCAAAATAATGGAAACAGCAATATCAACACTAAGCCAATTGCCTGAAACAAAGCATCAAATTGAAGTATTTGCTAGTCAGTTAGAAAATGGTTTAAACAATGGTCAAATAGTAGCAAGTGACTTATTAAGGTTTCAAAAAGCAATGGAAAAGGTATTTGAAAAAATCAAACCTACATTAATTGAAAATGCTTTAAATGAAATTTCGCAATATGAAAAGAACTCAGTTATTAAAGGTTCTGAATTTTCAATAGTAGAAGCAGGAGTTAAATACGATTACAGCGACTGTAACGATTTAGAATACAATATGCTTAATACTCAATTAGAAGCCCTTAAAAGCACTTTAAAAGATAGAGAAACGTTTTTAAAATCAATTAAAGAACCTTTGCAAATGATTGATGAAACTAGTGGTGAAGTTTATACCATCTACTCACCTAAAAAAACAAGTTCAACAACGTTAAAAGTTACCTTTAAATAATGGAAGCTACATTTTACATTTACAAGGCTGCTGTGCAATATCAGCAGCCTAAAGTAACCAACGATAATTTAATTTTGATAATAATTAAAGAGGTTATTAAAGAGGTTACTGGTATTAATTGGGAGCAAATAAACCAACCTACAAGGCAACGTGAAATAATGTTATCAAGGCAATTGTTTCATTTTCTTTGTCGCAAGTTTACAAGTCAATCACTAAAATATATTGGTAGTTTAACAACTCGAAGTTATGACCATAGTACAGTTATTAGTTCAATTGAACAGATTACTTACATTATTGATTTAAAACATAGGTCAGATAATTGGCCAAAAGTTGAAAGTGCTATTTTACGATTAACTGCTTATACCGGTAAGAAAATATTATGATTGACTTAACTAAAACAGTGAACCTAAAACAATTCGATACATACTTTGATCCATTACTAATTGATGTAATTGATTTTGAAACTAAGGAATTGATACACTCAAAAACAAGTATTCCAAAAGTAGCAAGATTACTAAATATTCAGTCCCGGGTTATTCATAACTTTTTAACTCGTAAATCTAAAAGAGGTTACTACGAAAATATCACAACTAAAAAACGATACATTTTTAAAATGAGTAAATAAAACTAAACAGCCATAGACGGCATAAAATAAAATAAAATGACAAAAGTTAAAATTATAGAAAGAAAAATTACAGAGGTAGAAACGGAATATAATTATCCTATTTATTTGTATTTTCAAGACGAAGATTGTCACGATGAACTAGTAATGGTTGAAGAGGGGTTTCAATTAAAAGTAAAACACGATTACTATGGTTTTTCAATAGTTAAAGGACTTGGCTTTTCAATAGAGAAACATATTTTAGAGAACAATTTAACAACAAAAGAGCATTTTTTAGAAGTACTTGAAGATGCTATTAGTAGTTTAAGGGAAAGTGCGGTAGGCAAATCTAAATTGACCGAAAATATAAAAATTCACATTTCTCAACTAATAATGGAAATAGAATTAAATACCAATAACCTTTCACCTTTAAGGCATAGTAATTCGTTTTTAAAACTAAAGAAATTCACTAATGACGAGTTTCATGAAAAATACGACATAGCAGAAGAATTTAAAACCCTTTTTGATACAGATGAAAGTAAAACCTAAAAAAGAGTATAATGTTTGCCAAAAGTGCGGTAAAAAAACAAATAAAAAAGTTTGCAATCTTTGTGTCGGATTAGTTTTAAAACCAATTAAGGAAGCTGAAAAAAATAAATTATTAGTAAAAGGCACTAAGGAATTTAAAGAAGCTAAAACCGAAGTAAAAATAGGAGAAAATCGAACAGAACTGCAAAGAAATATAAACTTACTTTCAAGAATGATTGATGCTAGTTTTGGTTTTAATACTTGTATTGATTGCGGAAAACCTTTTGGAAAACAAATTGATGCTGCTCACTTTCACAATGTAAAAGGTAATGAACAACTAAGGTTTAATTTACACAACTTACATAGTGCTAGGAGTGATTGTAATCAATATTCTAGTGAACATAAAGTTGGCTATAAATTAGGTTTAACAATAAGGTATGGTAGTATATATCTTGTTCAAGTTGAATCCCTTAAAACCGAAGTAAAAGAATTAAAATTAAATGCAGTTGAAATAGCTGAAAAATTAAAATTAGTAAGGCATATTATTAGAAACTTTGATAAGTACAAATTTGATAATGCCTTAATTGCACGAAACCAATTTAATAAAATTATAGGAATTTATGAAAATTAAAGCAGAAATAGAGTTTACTGAAGATTTCGACAGTATTAAATTTAAGTCAGGTAAAAGAACAATCAAATGGAATGATTTAAAAAAAGAACAGCAAAAAAGAATAGTTAGTTCATTTGCTAATTTTAATTCATCATTTGCACCATTTATTAAAGAATAGTTATGGAATTTAAAAACCAAACAGCAGTAATTTTAGATAATCTAATTAAGCTAAAACACATCAGCGAAAGAGACTTTAACTACAACGGTTTTAGGGCTAGATTAAGCGAATTAAGGCAGCTAATACCAATCGAAAGCAAGCAAATTAATTATATTAATGAATTCGGACATTCAAGCTATTACAAGCAGTATTCAATCAGTAAAGAAAACAAATCCAAGGCAAAAAAATTATTCAAACAAATAAATAAATAGTTTGCTTTTATCAAAATTAGTATTACTATTGCACATGATAATTGAGGTAGTAGCCAATTATTAACAAATCGAATTTTCACTTAATGAAAATATATTGATTAAGCCGCTTAGACTACTACTCTTTGCGGCTTTTTCTTTTTAAAAAATTATGGAATACAAAGACTTTTTACAACAAAAAACTAAAAAACATCAACTTACTGGGTTTGATATTGATGAAAATGAACTCAACAAAAACCTATTCCCATTCCAAAAATTCATAGTAAAACGAGCGTTAAAAGCTGGTAAGTATGCTATTTTTGCCGATTGCGGATTAGGCAAAACACTAATGCAATTAACATGGGCTTATGAGGTTGCTTTACATACTGAAAAACCAGTATTGATTTTAGCACCTTTAGCCGTTAAAGGCCAAACAATTCAAGAAGCTAATAAGTTTGGAGTAGATTTGACTTTTATTGACATCCAAAATTATGAACAATTGGATAATATCGATTGTAGTATTTATGGTGGAGTTGTTTTAGATGAAAGTTCAATTTTAAAAAATTATAATGGCAGTACTAAGGAATTGATTATTGATAAATTTAAAGATACTCAATTTAAATTAGCATGTACCGCCACTCCTTCACCTAATGACCATATCGAGCTTGGCAATCATGCAGAGTTTTTAAATGTAATGAGGTCAAAAGAAATGGTATCAATGTTTTTTATTAATGATGCTTTTAGTAAGGATTACCAAACTAGTAAATGGAGATTAAAAAAACATGCGACATCTGACTTTTTTAGGTGGGTGTCTAGCTGGTCCCTTATGATTTCAAGTCCAAGTGATATTGGTTTTGAAGCAAAAGGATACAATTTACCACCTTTAGAAATAAAAGAAATAACAGTAGGTATTGATAAAAAAGAAAATAATAAACTTTTTAATGATATTTCGGTAAGTGCTACTGACTTTTACAAAGAACTTAGAACTACAATTGATGAACGTGCAGCAAAAGTAGTCGAGTTGGTTAATTCAAGTACTGAAAACTTTATAATTTGGATCAAGTCAAATGAAGAAGGTGAGCTACTTAAAAAATTAATACCTGAAGCAGTTGAAGTAAATGGAAGTGATAAGCCTGAATTAAAAGAAAAAAGATTACTAGGTTTTGCAAATAATGAGTTTAGGGTTTTGATAACCAAAACTAAAATAGCTCAATTTGGACTTAACTATCAAAATTGCCACAATCAAATTTTTATGAGTTTTGATTTTAGTTTTGAAGGATTATATCAAGCCATTAGAAGGAGCTGGAGGTTTGGTCAAAAAAATGAAGTTAAAATACATTTGATTTGTATTGAAACAATGGGAAATGTAATAAAATCAATTAAGGATAAACAAAAAAAATTTAACACTATGCAACACGAAATGCAAAAAATAATGAATGAGTGCTTTACAGAAAATGCAACACTTAAAATGGGTGAGTTTAAAACCCAAAAAGGGAATAACTGGGAATTAATAAATGGTGATAGTGCCGAGTTTATACCAAAAATTAAAGATAATTCAATTGATTATACTTTTTTTAGTCCACCTTTTAGCGACCTTTACATGTTTAGTAATGACCCAAGAGACATGAGTAATAACTTATCTTACCAAGAGTTTTTTAAACATTTTGAGTTTTTAATACCAGAAATGTTAAGAATTACAAAAGAAGGTAGATTATTGTCAATGCACTGCACTCAATTAAGTACATCAAAGGGTAAAGACGGAAAACTAGAAATAGTTGATTTTAGAGGTGATTTAATTCGAGCAATGCAAAAGTATGGCTGGCATTTTCATGCAGAAGTTGCAATATGGAAAGACCCTAAAATAATAGCACAAAGAACCAAAAACATGCAGCTACTTCATGCGACTACGAAAAAGGATAGCACTGTAAATAGAATGGGTTTTCCTGACTATTTAATTACATTTAAAAAGCCAGGCGAAAACTTAGAACCAGTTAACCATGAAAAAAACGGATTACCATTTGAGTATTGGTGTAAAATAGCTGAGCCAATTTGGCCTGAAGGTGACTGTGATGCTGGTGATGTTTTAAGTATTTCAGAAGCTAAAGGTCAACATGATGAAAAACACATGACACCAACTCAAAAAGAACCAATTAAAAGATTATTAGAACTTTATACTAATCCAAATGATTTAGTATTTAGCCCTTTTAATGGAATAGGTACCGAAGGTTATGTATCATTGTTACAAGGTAGAAGATACTTAGGTATTGAGCTAAAAGAAAACTACTTTGATATAGCATGTAAAAACCTTAAAAATGCTGAAATTGCAAAAACTCAAGTAAATTTATTTTAATTATTGCAATTAAGTAAATTATCTTATATTTGCACTTGTATTAAATAGGTATTTTTGAAGTAAGGCGCAATGATACCTATTACTTAGGATTAATTTAACGATTAATCAAACCCCTGACACGCCTTACTGTTGGGGGTTTTTTATTTTAAAATGGCAAAAAGATTTACAGACTCTACTAAGTGGAGTAATAGCTTTATAAGGTCCTTAAAAGCCCCTTATAAGCTCCTATGGTTGTATATTTTAGATGAATGTGACCATGCAGGAATATGGCAAGTTGATTTTGAGGTTGCTCAAATAAAGATTGGTGAAAAAATTAATCAAAAAGATGCCTTAATATTTTTTGCAAGTAAAATTATCAATTTAAATGACAAATGGTTTATACCTAATTTTATCGAATTTCAATATACAGAACTAAATCCACAAAATAGAGCGCATAATTCAGTAATTGCTATTTTAAAAAAATATAATTTACTAGATGAATTTTATAAAATTAAGCCCCTTACAAGCCCCTTACAAGGTGCTATGGTTATGGATAAAGATAAAGACATGGTTAAAGTTATGGATAAAGATAAAGATAAAGAGCAAAATTTTAATTTTCCAAAATCTGAATTAGAACTATGTTTTGATAAATTTATTGAAATGCGAAAGAAAATAAAAAAGCCACCTACACCACATGCAATTGATTTATTAAAAGAAAAAATAAAAACATTATCAAATGGAAATGAAACTTTAGCAATTGAAATAATTAATCAATCAATTTTAAATAGCTGGCAGGATTTGTTTCCACTTCGAGAAACCAATAAAAAATCAAACACAACTGAAAACTTAATCAATTCAAATTTTAAACCAAGATTTACAGAATAATGAACTACCATTTATCAGATAAAAAGCAAGCAGAATTAAAAATGCAAGAGTACCAACTTAGTTTAATTGCCGAAAATTGGCAAAAAAAATACAACGAGTTAGAATTAAAAGCATTTAGCGACTGTTTCCCTAGTGAAGAAAATAAAACGCTTTCACAACTCTTTAAAACGACTTTTAAAATAGGTGAGCAGGATATTAAGTATTCGGTGCCTACAAAATATCTACTTTTTAATGCTGTAAAAGATTTTGCAAGTTATTTTAATTTAACTAATAATTTTAAGGATGAGCAAATCCAAGATTTTATAAATGATATTTTTGAGTTCTATTCTCACTTAACAGTAAGAGACCTTAAATTCTTTTTACGTCAAGTAAAGATGGGTAATTTTGGTCAAATTTATAATCGTTTAGATGGTCCATTGCTTTTTGGTTATTTGAAAGTTTACAATGATTTGCGAATAGGTGAAGCGGAACGCCACGAAAGTAATTTAACTAAGGCCAAAGACATTGAGCAATACGATGAACGAATTATGTTAAAAAGGTTAGCGCCTTTATTTCAAAAAAAACCAGAACCAATTAAGCAAAGCAAAAAAGTAATTGAACCAGATGAAACTTATTTAAAAATTAATAAAGATTTTGAAACTGCACGCAATAGTGTGGAGTGGAGAATCTTACAAAGATAATATGACAATGAAAGAATTTATGCATAAATATCATAAAG
>ERZ650310.81-NODE-81-length-27884-cov-25.080959_pt1 | contig 27884 bp, 19 predicted proteins | sample MGYA00376246_ERZ650310 | MGnify/ENA primary metagenome ERZ650310 (study PRJEB26733, sample SAMN07839286) | wastewater metagenome | biome: small river; feature: stream; material: water | place: USA: North Carolina | collected 2016-03-01 ...
AACGTACATTGCTGTACATATCGCTGTTCACTCTTGGAGCACGTTTACCCCAAATACGTTCTTTAATGAAATCAAGAACTGCTTTAGCTGCTTGAACCAAGAAAGAAGAAACCTTGGTGTTCTTAGTTAAACGAATCAAGGCTTGATTGGACTGGGTGTAGGCCATGAACTCATTGAGTGCAGAAGCTTTAGCCAGAGCACCATCAATAGGTACTTTGCTCAGTTGGCTATCAATGACAGAACGAGTATGCAGATACTCCTGCATAGTTTCAGTGCTAAGAACTGGAAGTTCTTCACTCAGATTTCTGAACTGATTCATCATTTCTTCAAGACGTTCAACAGCAGCACCAACACTTTCAGCCACATCCCCAGTTAAGCTACCGTTGTAGTGGGCATAGACGGTCGAGAATGTTGCAGCGTGCATCATCTCGTGAACCAAAGTCTCACTAGAGGCAGTGGGCAGCAGAATCAGTTTCTGCTCTTGCACCATCAAACCTTTTTCAAGGTTGTTCAGATGCTCTTCCAGCACACCTTTCTTACGTGCCTCTTCTATGATTTGTTCCTTGGTTCCTGTAATGAATGTCCAGTCTTTCAAAGCTTCACTTTTAGTAAGCTCGTCAAACATCCACTCTTGATCATTAGGGATATTCATTTTGGAACCAAGCAAAGGAAGATTCTGCTGGTAGAAAGCCATAGCACCACTTTCTAGTGTGTGCAGGCCAAAGTTCTCAAGGTCTTTAGAAATGTCTTCAGTTTTCCGCAGATCCTTGGAGACACCTTGGTACTCTTCCTCCACCAACTTATTGAGTGTTTCCACAATTTGTTCGTCAGTCATCCCAACAACGGATATATCGCCCTCATGCCAGTGTGGCGAACTGAAGCCTGCCATCTGGTCAATGCCAGCGCCAATCCTTTTCATAGCACGGTGGCGAGATTCTACCCACAGTGAAGCAGACAATAAGTTGAAGTCGATGATTGCCAAGTCTTTTATCAACTTCTCGTTGGAAACCATTTCTAGGTTCACACGTTGACCGTAAAGAGCCTTTGCAAGCTTTTCAAAAAGTGCAGGGCTACGCAACTGTCCAGCAATGTCAGTATCCTTCCTGAACACGTCAAACGACTCAGACAATGCCTTCATGGCATTGCCCATCCAGGCATCGAAGATAGACTTGTTGGCTTTCTCAGAATACTCACCCAGCTTGTCCAGTGGCAGGTTAATACCGTCGAACACTGGCAACGTACCGACAACTTCACCATCCCAGTAGAAGTTCATGATCATCTGGCCGTCCACCATGCCGATGTTCAAGGCAGCAATGCCACCAACACCCAGGTCTTTAGGCCCGTACACCATCGCTGGTGTCTTGAAGTGTTCATTCAAGGACATACCGAACGGTTTGACATCACCAAGCTCGGCAGAAGAGGAACCAGCAAGATAGTATTCCTGAGATCCATTGTCGATCTTGGGCATCATGTACTTGAGCTTGTCCAGAATCTTCTTCAGCTCGTTCTCGGAAAGGAAGTCACCTTTCTGGAAGTTTGGATCTTCCTCTTCTTTTTTAGCCAAAGCACGTTTGACTTCAGTTTGGAAAGCATCTTCCAGAAATAAAGACTGAACTTGAGTTGCTTGTCGAATAAGTTCCATAGAACTCATCAAGCTTTCGCCCATAGTTTCACGAATGGCTGCGTCCATTGGTTCAACAAACAGACGCTTGACATTGCCAGTCAGTGCTTGAAGTGCAAGTGGATCAACGGTGTAGTTAATCGCAAACTTGTGGTCAACATTATTGATACGAGCAACATTGGCCTTTGTATTACCAAGGTAGAACTTGCTGTCATTCGTGTTGAAGCCAACATACCAGTTCGTCAGTGCATCCCAAGAGTTGGTGAACTGATCGAACTTCTCTTGTGAACCAAACATAATAACAGCAGCATCAGCATTAGGATCTGCATACTTTGCTGCAGCTACAGCAGACATCTTTTCGTAAAGTTCATCAACAATGATGCCAGCAATCTTGGAAGCAATGCCTTGCTGACGAGCACCGTATATAGTGACAGTCACAGGACTTTTTGCTGCACCTCGTTTGATGACCAATTCATTCTTGTCGTTGTAGCTGAGGTTGCCTTCAAACAGCAACTCCATCAGGTCCAGCATGTGCTGTACTTGGTTTCTTGGACCATCGGTATCACTAACTCGGTAAGTTTCCTTCAGCCCTTCAATCAGAGTTTGCGTACTTTGAGCAACAGTACCGTAAGTATCCACATTGTCTTCAGCAAACTGATCTTGTGCAGTCCAATCCTTTTGACCAGGGTAGTAGCCCACCTTACGCATCATCTGCAGTTGATGCACTGTGAAGGGTCCAGTGCTATGCAGGATCATGGCACCACCGGGGCCGTTCTGCATACCGTCAGCCTCACCATACAGGGTGACAGGGAAAGCAGTGCGTTCCTTGCCACGCTTGGCATTCTTGTACAGAGCGTACTCGGTCAGCGACTGCAGAGCCAGATTGGAGAAATCCATCCGGGCATCCTTGAAGCTCTGCAGAAAGATGTCAGCAGCATCATCTCGGATAGGACGATCCATGTTCTTAGCCCAATCTTGAAGCACATCAATAGCAGGCTTGAGTTCATTGTTTAACAGCTCTTGAATCTGCTTGTGGACGCTCTCAGGTTTCTTGTTGTGAACCCTAATGCCAACAGCTTGTGCAATAGCAATCAGAAAGCTCTTGTAATCCTTGCGGCGAGTGTCATCCAGGTCAAGCACAGCTTCATGAGGTGACAGCACTGCCCGCATGTTCTTGTCACCTTGGGGAGTAACCCTACCAATCTGCTGCAAACGCTGTACCTTGCTGGGTGCATGGGCAATGTGAACTTCAATTTCTTCAGGCACTTTACCAACAGCTTCAGCACGAGCTTTCACCTGCTCATTCAGATAGTTCATGCCGTTGATGGCGGAGACTATGCTTTGGTTCTTACCCTCAACCGCAACAAGATGGTTCTTGTTGAACTTATTCTTCTTGTCGTCTGGAGTCAGCACACCGAAACCAAACAACTGCATGAGCTTGTCATAGCCCTTAGCAGCTAGAGCTTCATAGAGCTTGTACTGGTGTGTGAACTTGTAGGCAGTGTCCTGGTTGACCTCAATGGCTTTCAAGGCTTGCTTCTTGTTCTTGGCTCCAGGATTACGCATCTGGGTACGAGCTACATCAGGACGCTCATCTTCCAGATAGACAGTCTGTTCAGGCTTGACCATGACAGCTTGTTCAATAGCATCAGGGTAAGACTGTAAGGCTCTGAAGTTATCTGGGTCACCCAAATTCTCTGCCAAATTAATAATCACACGATTGTGTGTTTTGATTTGACGAGTCAACTTACCATTGACAACCGCAGGTGGTTTTTCCCAACTAAACGGCTCAATAGTCAGGATGCCCATATCTTTAAACGCAGTCAGAATATCAGCAGCCAGCGAACCAGTAATACCAGATACCTGATTTATTGGATAATCTTTGTTGCTCTCCAAGCCCCAGTATTCCTGAATCTTATTGGCCAGTGCTGTGACAGCACTTGTTTCGCCCTGACCAATGCTCATTTCAGCAGCTTTACCTGTTGGTACTTCATCAGTGGTGATACCAAAAATGGCAGCTACATCCTTGTCTTTCAATTTGCTGGACAGACTTTCTGAGGTGATTAACCACTGTAAGCCAGCCAATACAGCTATTTCTACTAGCTTACTGTCATAGCTCAGATTGCCATTGTCGTTCTGGAGCAGATTAAGGATCTTGCCATTAGGCCAAGTGTTAACAAAGTCTGAAGCCAAAGCTTGTTCTAACCGGGATACACCAGCGTTATCGCCTTTCTTTGGAGCGTAGGCTAACCAAGCTTGTAGATTTTCACTAAGCTTGGTCAATGTAGCAGTACCAACTTCAGACACATATTGAGTGTACGTTTTAGCAGCGAAGTTTGAGAATCCCGGTTTGGGATATGAATCCATCATCGCTTGCAATTTGCTGTTGCTACTTACAGCTCTTGCCACAGTATTTAGAGCGTCATCGGCCAGAGAGATGCGGCTGATAGGATTACTATCAGCAGGCAGTTTATAGGCATCCAGAAAGCGATTGGCAGTGCCACCAAACAGAGTAGCAAACTCAGGCACATCACGAAGACCAGTAGCCTTGCCCGTGTAAACAAAAGGAGTTACTTCGCTATCGTCTTCCTCAACAGGATCAGTTTCTTCTTCCACGTATCCATCAACGAATCCACCCATTTTGGATAAGTCCTTGGCTATGAGATACGCCTTAGCTGCTATAGAACGAGTTGTGTCTTTAAATTTTTCAGTGCCGCCAATATCATGCACATTTTTTAGTTTTGCCTTCAAAGCTTTAAGCTCTGCTTTGATTTTAGGGGCAACTTCAATAAGAAAATCAACCAGATCTTCTGCTTTATCGCGCAAATCTAATAGTGAATCTCCATCGTCCTCATTAGTGTCTTTTACTAATTTAATCGCTTCAATCACCTTATCCGCTTGCTTAGTAAGTTGTGCAGCAGTTCTACCGGATTCAGTTCTAGGCTCTTCTTGAACCAAGGAAGTGGTAACAGTAGGAGCAATAGGCTCAGCAACTGCAGGAGTAGGTGTAGCTGTAGGCTCTGCTTTCTTCTTTGGTTCGACAGTAGGCGTAGTAGTCAATGCGGCCCGGACTTCCATGAGAATGCGCGGGAACTCCTTGGCCCAAACACCTTTGTCTTGAGTGTGCGTGAGCTGTGCATCACCAGTTGCCAGTAGTGCTTTAGCAGCATCAGGGTTCTGTTCAAAAGATGCCTTGATCAATGTCTTCATCAACTTCAAGTTGTAGCCATCAGTTGTTTTAGTTCCTTTGGTCCCAACAATCTTTACACCAGCTTTGGTGTATTTCTTGAAGGTGACCTCATCGAATACACCACCCTTGTTGGACTGATAAGCATGCTCAACAGACAAGTAGTTTCGAGCATTGAATGTGAATGGTCGTGCTGCAAGATTACTCAGTTCAGCATTCTCATTTGAGCCGTAGTAGATGTTGATTGGTAAAGCAGATATTGCTTCTTTTGGTTCTTGCTTTTCAATGGGCTTAGCTTTGGCAGCAACAATCTCAGCTTCTAATTTAGCTTCTTGTTCAAGCCTACGAGCTTCAGCTTGCTCTTTACGCTTTGCTGCCATAGCTTCCAGAGTGACCTGTTCAGTTTTTGCCTTTTCTTGTACAGATTCTGGTGATGTGTTAACTTTTTCCTCTTTTTTATCTACGACAGCTTCAGCAGTAGGAGCTAAATCCAAAGCCATTTGAGCTTCTGGAACAGCAGTTACCTTCTTAGTTTTCTTCTTTGGTTCTGCCTTTGGCTTAGGTTCAGCGGTGGGTTGAACACTAGCTTTAAAAGCAGCAACTACTTCAGCAGCAGGTTTGTCAATACGAGCATCTACGTTAACAGTCTGAAGGCGTTTACCATTCAGCTCTGAGAATGTGTTGTTCAGGTTGTTGTAGATCTTGGCAATCATCTTGGCATCAGCTGCCACATCCTGCATGAACTTGACACTGTTCTCATTTGTTGGAGTAATACCAACTGCATCATCAGAGGTTTTCCAAACTCGGGTAGCTTGTTCAATAGTTTGATACCGTAGAGACTTTCTACCTTTTGGGCTATTCAAGTGCTCATTTAGAGCTGCCATCTTATTTTGAATACTTTTGGCAAACTTTCTGAAGTCATCCAAAGAGTCTTTGGCATCTTTGAGATTGTTAGCCTGATAAGCCTTATAGATCTCATTAGCATGTTGCAAAGCGGACAGCTGACCTTTACCAAGATACTCAGCAGATTGAATCTGGTTGCTAACTACGTCTTGAGTCTTCAATCCCAAACGCTTACGCTCTTCAAAGTCTTCTCTTGAAGCATCAAACAGAGTCTTGGCAACATCAATACCTTTCTGTTGTTTGGGTGTCAGCACCAGTTTGCCAGAGGTAGCATGGGCCAGCACAGCATTGACCAAAGCAGGATTGGCTTTTGCGGGATCATAGGCAATAGCATTAGCAGCATTCTGAGCAGCAAGCTGGCCTTCAGGTGTAGTCATACTTTGCTCAGTCAGATTGGCACCAGCTTTGGCATTCTCAGCTTCAGCCAGAGCAGTTACCTGATCAAGAATCTTCTTGACCATTGGTTGAGCTGTCACCTTGGACAACGTAGCCTGAATGCTTGCCATACTCTGCACAGCAGGATGGTCAGCAGGCAGCTTGTCCAAGAAAGCAGGCTTGTTCTCCATAGCGTCTGTCAGGTCAGCAACATATCCGTGTAGCAGATAAGAAGCAGCAACCTGCACATCACTTGGTTGATCACCACCTTCACGAACTAGCGTAGCCAACCTAGCAATGGCATCAGCCTTACCAGTTGAACCAGAAAGAATAGGCTTCAGAGGGTGTCCTATCAGATCAGCCAGATCGTTCTCACCGTAGCTCAAAGCACCAGTCAGCTTTTGTGCATAAGCTTGGCCTTGATTCTTTTCTTCTTGGTTCAAAGACGAAGTATCAATGCCAGCTTGAATCGTTGCAGCAGCTTGTGGCATAGCAGCTTGAGTAGCTTCAACTTCAGCAGCAACCTTGTTAGGAGCCAAAGGAGAAGCAGCTTCATTACTGGCTTCCAAGTTAGCAGCAGATTCGGTCATGGCTGTAGAAGCTTTACCCCAGAGGTATTTGCTGGAATCACTGACAGTGTTCTTCAAAGCACTAGGACCAGCAATGGCTGCAGTAGTGCCCATGCCGTACAGGCCACCTTCACCAGCTTGTTCACCTACGTTGTCCAACAGACTCTGATTAGGATTGACCACGGCTTTGTTTGCCAGGTTCTGAGCAAATGCTCCAAAACCAGATTGGATACTCTCTTCCAGAGTCTCTTTACCAGCGTTCTGCCCAACTGTTTTAAGAGAAGCACGGGCAAAAGGGTTAGCTTCAAAAGGAGCCACCAACTTACCGGCTGCAGCAGCTACAGGAGCTGTAATTGCACCAGCAGTAATACCAGCACGGTTAGCCAGTTGAATACGAGCCTGCTCTGGAGTCATTCCATTGGCAATGTAACCTCGGAAAGTTTCACTGGTATTAGCCAGTTGTTCAATAGGTGTATTGGCAATAGCGTCTGCTGTTTGTTGGTAAACGCCAGCACCTTCCATTGCACCAACAGTCAGAGGGAATGCTGCTGATTCAATAGCAGCCGCTGCTTTAGAAGTGTTAGCTCCAATTAGTGGCAAAGCTTTGGTTGCAGCCAGCGAAGCACCTTTAGCCAATACTGAACCAGAAAGAAGAGAACCTACGCCATTGGCAATGCCACTTCCAAGAATAGCCGAATCATCTGCAGCGTTGCCAATAGCATTAACAGCACCACGACCCAGACGTTTAAGCCCCGCATAAAGTTCTCCGTCACCATTAGATAAATCAATTTCTTGCTGTGCTTTGCTATCCCGACTATCTAAAGCATTGCGGGCTTCATTGAGTTTGCGTCGTTGGTTCAACTCATCAGATTGAAGACCTTGAGTCCAATTATTGAGCTTGCCTAGACCTTGTGCTGCAGCTACACCAGCATTCTGGTTAACCAACCCCAAACCAAAAGCACCAATGTTCAAAGCAGGCATGACAAAACCACTGCCAATATCTACTGCAGTGTCACCCACTGCTTGTCCAGCAGTTCGACTAGCACCAGAGTTCAAAATGGCTTCTTGGTTAGCTGCATTAGCTTGACCCATCATGGCTGCAGCCTGACGGTTACCATATTTGAATCGAAGATCGTTTGGCCCCATAGTACGAATATCACGTTCGTACTCAGACATCGTATTACGGCCTTGACCTGTCAGACCACCTACAGCAGTCTGATAAGACTGATCCAAGGAAGGAAGAATACTTGGTTTACCCATAGCAGTCTTCTTTTGTTCAGCAGCAGTAGCTACGCTAGCTTTTTTGGTATCCAACGTGGAAGCACCTTCTCCAAGTGGATTAGGATAAATGCCATCCATAGCACGTTTAGCTTCAATATCTGGTTTGCTTGGATATGGATCCGTAGCTGGAGTGGTTGCGTACTGTGCGAGTAGGCCGTTGAAGTCTGTCATTCTGGGTTTCCAAGATATAAATTTGAGTTGAGCAATAGTGTAACTCTACATGGACAAAAGCCCCACCTCAAGTGAAGCAGGGCTTTCAAATAGAGCTGAGTTAGTTACTGAGGTGCCAACAGAACCTTACCAGTCTTAGCCAAGTAAGCTTTAGCTCGTTCAGCCACAAGTCTTTCTTGTTCAAGTTTAGCAAGTCGTTCTGCTTCTTTTGCAGTTGCTTCGCTAGCTTTTCTAGCTTCAGTCTGTTGACGCAACCATGCTGCCCTTTGTGGAGATCCTTTAGCTGGTTCTTCAGTAATTGCTTTGGCAATAGCCGTTGAAGCATTTCCACCAACCGTGCTAGCAACAGGCTGAGGTGTTTCAACCCAGGAACCAGTGACACCTTGTTGCGGTGATGCTGCAGCTTTGGAACTACCCGCAGCATCTGGGAACTGTTGCTTGGCTACCTTAGCATCGTCTTGCCTAAAAATAGCATCCTGATACTGTTTTTCAGCTGCTGCATAGCGCTGTTCAGCAAGCATCACTGATTTGTTTAAGGCAGGATTATTTACAGCCTGAGCACGACGACTTTGTAAATCTTGACTAGCTGCTGTGAATCTTTCTTTAGCAGCATCCACAGCTGCACCGATAGCAACGATGTCATTGTTTTCAGCTACTCGACTTTGGCCCATCGGTGTCTTTACTGCTTTCACCAGAGTTTTAATACGTTCTTCATTTGGTGCGTAACCAGTTCCTAAGAACTTATCACTCATTACAAAATCCTTAGCGTATCGCAGGCCAAACAAACCAGAACCTGCATGATCGCCCATACCCTGATTAAGCAGAACTTCACCAGCTATAGCAGGAGTAACTTCATAATCTTTAGCTATTCTGTTGATTTCTCCAAGAAGTACAGGATGTGGGATAGTCTTCCACTTCTCATTAAGAGCTGTGGCAATATCGGATGGATTACTAAGATCACCCCCCTTTGCCATGATGTTAGATAAACCTGTCAAATTCTTCATGCTCAGTGCCATCTTGGCATCTAACGTAGCATTTGCACCGGCACTGTTGAGTTGAGCTGGTGTTTTTAAAGTAGCACGTTTAGCTGCATCGGTAAGGCTAGCAGCTACATTGCCTTTATTGCCTGATTCAAACTCATACATGGCTTGAGCCATAGCTGGCATTTTGTCAGCAGGCACTTCATCACCTGGCTTAAGACCAAGCTTATCTGCTACGTATTTTGCGTAGTTAGTTGTACTTCCTGGTGCATTTTTAGTATCATTTGTTGGTGACCAAGTACCGACAATGCCTTCAACAGTCTTAACAGGTTTACCACCAGTAGCCTGAGTACCTTCACGATACCGATTGAGCTGGGTAGCCATAGCAGCCAAACCGTTAGCTGGTGTGTCAAACTGGGCAAACCCACCATCATCTACTCCCACAAAACCTGGAGCACTTCGTACCCAAGTTCCAGCAGGAGCTTTAAGATTTCCTGGGTTGGAATTACGATCTGCACGAGATGTTCCTGGGTTTTCTGAACCAGAAGAAGGAACACCACCGGCCTGGGGACCATAAACAGAACCCCAGCCAGCACCTGCAACTCCACGTTGTACTGCCAACTTCACTGCTGCAGGCGCATTCTTGTAGGCTTCACTGCTGTTAAGCAGGAATGGTGCGTCAGAGGCAGTTCCAATTCCAGGAATAATATCCGCAGCAATACGCATAGCTGACTGGTTATAGGAGTCATCTCGAATACCCATACCTGTATTGGCAATACCACCAACAGACTTCAAGGTATCCAATAACTGACCACCACGAAGATTCTTGAGAGCTTCAGCATTTTGTTGCCAAGCTTTTTGCATGCCAGCAGTATCACCAGTTGCAGCAGCACCAGCATAATCAAAGATAGCAGGACTGGCAGCATCCATTCGACGATCTCCATCCTGAGTGCGATTTATGTTGTACAGGTTGGTGTTCTGAGTTGTCAGATCACCAGTACGTCTGTCCATTGCATTGAACGTGTCAGTGGAAACCCTACGAGGGTCAACGCCTTGCATAAAAGCACCACTGGTCAAAGCTTCTTGCATAGCAGCAGGATCTTGATAACGCTGCATAGCTGCTCTGATTCCTTGGTTCACACCATTGGAGATAGAGTCGTCATAAGCACCTACAGCACTTGAAGCTGTCTGACCGGCACGGTTAATCAAGTCACTGAATGTTCGATAACCCTCCATACTTCTACCGAAGTCAGGAGCATCTACATTCTTCCAGGTAAGTTGGGCCATGATTATTCCTTACTTGGGCAGAGAGTTTTTAGCCAGATAGGCTTGAGCTTCTTGATCCGACATACCCTGTGCTTTGGCACGAGAAGTAATACGGTCAGTTAGGGCAGTGTTGTAAGACTGCGTTTGGTTGTTTAAGTTCTTCTCTGCCATCATTTTGGAGAAGTCAAACTGCTTTTCTGCCAATCCTAGAGACTTCATACCACCCCAAAGACTGCCTAGAGTCTGCAATCCACCAAAGCCAAGCTTGAAGGTATCAGAGTTCATGCCAAGACTACCTAACCAGTCTGCTGTCGGTGCTTGGCTGTTATATCCAAAACTGGGCATCTGAAAACCTTGTATTGGATTCTTAAGGCCATTAGCACTTGGGTCAGCAAAGTTCATAGGAGCTGGTCCACTACCATTTGAACCAAGACCAAAATAATCTTGGTTAGCCATTGGAGTGCCCATGCCGTAAGGGGTGAGATCAAAAATTCCCATGAGTTTCTTTCAAGTAGGTAAATCAGTTGTGAGGGTGAGTTCTGGGAATCGACCCAGCATGTTCATAGATAGTTCAGCAATATCTGAGCCAGTCATCAAGGTTCTTCCTAAGAAGTTATCCAAAGATTCTGCGGTGATCTTGGATGCGTTAGTTAGCTGCATTGGATCAATCATGCCGTTGTTGTAGCCAATGTTCTGTTCAAAGAGTCGCTCAATTTCCGATAGTTTACCTTCATAGCTACTTAACATGCTCTGTGTTTCTTGTAGCACTTCTTGCATAGAAGCTCGAAGGTAAGAAGACAATCCATCGCCTACTGCTTGGGTTAGCATCATTAGGTTTTTGGCAGTCATCATGTTGGCAAAGTTGGTTGCACTGCTGGCATCCATGTTGATCTGACCATTCACGATCAGAACGACATTGACGATGGCAACAATAATGCCAGCTAGCTTTTCACCAAAAATAGCTACTGACACTTTTTCAATAACTTTCATAACAACCAGTGTTGCCAGTGCTGTTGGTAGCCCTTGGAAATAGACTTGAACCAAGAAAACAATTACCTTGAACAGACCTGTTTGATACCACTTCTGTTTGTGAATCTCATAGCAATTGAATACCACAAAACAGCAAGCTGTTGACATCTGTGTGCTGTCAATCAAAGACATGTTCTTGTATATGCCAGCATGCAAGGGAACAATGAATCCTGACTCAGACGTGTCGCCTAAAGCTGATACTGCAGAAATCTCCACAGCCTTTCCGCCATAGATTAAATTACGATGTTTTAGTCCTGAGAGCTTAAGACTCTTCCAAGTGTTGTTTGTATCTTGCCAACACAGAACTACATGTTCAACAAAAATGGGTGGAACTGTAATTATCAATCCAGCCCCATCAGTCTCAATACCGTAAACCGACATATCGTAAGAGTCACTACCAGCTAGTTCAAACCATAGATCTCCTTGTTTGGCATATGGTTTCTTTAAACCAAACCCGGTCTCTTCTTTGATACTTGCCCAGTGAACCAGCATGTCGTAATTCATGACTGGACGATTAGCTGAAGTAATTTGAACTCGATAATCTGGAAATGGTGGATAAGGTTTTACCACCGGCTCGGGTGTGTTGAATAGCGGACCACCTTCTGCTTGGGCACTCTTCCAGGCTGTCCAAGCATCAACTGAGGCTTTTGCTTCAGCCATCTTTATTTCCCAATCGCCTAACGCATCAGCTACAGGCTGAGCTTCTAAAAGTGTTTTAAAGAATTCGTATAGGTATTTCTTACAAGAATTGTCTTTCACATTTAGAGAGACCCCGAATACCACGTAGGAGTAGTCAATATCCCCAATGGAAGCGTTGTCGGCAATCTTTGCAATCAGCTCGTCTAGTTTGCCTGTGGTGACTTTCTTCAAAGCTTTACGACCATCTTCATACGCATCAGGTAGATAACTGTTTGATACAAACTGATTATCAACTCGGATAGGTACAAATGGGAAGAACTCACCCATGTTAGAAGTACCACTGAATAGTGCATCTAAGTTGCTATTGCCACTTTCAAACTTATAGATGAAATACTGTAATGGTTTCCAAATTTTATGGACAATCTCCTGAGTATCAATCCGATACCATTTTGGAGAATCACTGCGATACTGTATCTCCTTAGTGGAGTATGTGTAGTCACCTACAGTACCCTGACCTTTATAGGTAGTTCTAGTCCACGTACTCCCATCCACAGTCCAACCAACAAGGCTAGGGAAGTCTTCGCCTGAACCAAGGGGAATAGTAGTACCAGTTTCAATTGGCCCTGCAGTGCCTTCTTTAGTCAAGCTATAGCTGGCATACAGATACCTTGCATTGGCATCAAAGTCATCAGGTGTAAACGTATCTTCAGTTTCATCTGCATAGGTGATAGTGATGTCACCACTCTCAGCAAAGTAATCTGCTACCCAATCAGTGTCAAACAACTCAGGATGATTGGTCAGAACATATTGCTCTGCCCAATAGGTGAAGTCAGCCCAACCAATTGAGGAAGTCTGTAGTTGAACTGTTTCATCGGCAGCATGGTCTATCTCATCTGCTAGAACTTCTTGATCAATTTCATCCCCTACTTCTATGGTTCCAGCTACCAAACCAATCGTGTCGTTGTAGCCTGTTCGTTTTGCCCAATCAGGAAAGTGTCTGAAACGGATACCAGGACCGTTAAGATAGCCAGAGCTAATGTTATTAGCCATTGACGATTTGTTGTTTCCAATCACATTTTGAGTGACCAGAGACTTTAAATAATCTGGACGTTCGTTTTCATCCCCTGCCAAGTTATAGACAACGGATGAAACGACAATCGTTTTAGAACTACCAAACAGACCCACAAATTACCCCAGATTGTTATTGGTCTTCAGCACAGTCAGAACCTCATCCAGACTGTCATTGGTGAATCCATCTGGAGGAAGCAGACCCTCATCAATGGTTTTCTGAGTAATCCAAGCATCCACAAACATCTTAGCAGCTTTGACTTCAGAGTCACGCTGATAGGACGTAATTTGCTGGTCGTATAGTTCTCGTTGTTTACCTAGCGTACCAATAACAGGTGTGCCATCTACACGAGTATTCAGAGTCTGTGCTCGTTGAGATTCAACCTGTTCACGAAGCAATGTCAACTGAGCAGGCATGAGATTACCAAGCTGGTATTTGGAATTTTCCAATGCAACTCTTGCAGTAATAGCAGTGATCTGAGCACCTTGAGCTTGCCAGAATGCTTGGTCTCTGCCAAGCAAATACTGAACAGCATTAGCCATAGCAGCCTCAGACAAGGCAGTGAATGCTTTGGTGTACTCAGCACCAGTAATCCGATTGGCTTGATATTCTGCTTTTAGGAACGTAGAAAAACCACGCATCAGAGCATTGAACGTAGCAGAACCATCTACATCATTAGACACTAGATCAGCATTGGTGAGTTTGCCTAGTGGACTGTACATCACAGCACTGGAATCACCCGGTACTTCATACTCAGGGCCAGTCAGATCAATTTCAGGAATACTGCTGGGCAATAATGTATTGCCATTTACCTGCGTGCCATAACTCATATTCTTTTCCTTGGTTCAAAATAAAACGGCCCAACCTTCAATGAAAGCGGGCCGTTCAACAGATAGACTGTTTATCAGTTAAGACTGCCAGCAGCTGCCTGAGCAGTAGCCAAACGGTTCAGTTCTTCACGAGTCAGTTGAGGTAGTACTTCCAAAGCAAACTCTTTGGCCCAATTGCTTTCAACCTTAATCTGACCAGTACGACGATCTTTGGTAGTACGAATGTTCAGGAACTTACGAGCATCCAATGACTTGTAGATGCAGTAAGGAACATGGTAACCATCATCAGTGACTTCACCAAATGGAACAAACTTCTTTACTGTACCGAGATACTCATTGGCTACAGTAACGATTTCACCATGAAGATCTTTCTTTTTTGGATCCATGTTCGTAATGCGAAGACGTACCAACTTCATTTGCGTGTTACGCAAGTGTTGCTGCAGCGTCATAGTACGAACAGGCTTTTCAGTTTCACCAATCAGTGGATTGATTGAGACTGATTTAACTTCTTCAGTCGTGCCTTCCATCTTGTCAGCAATACGTTTCTTCAACGTATCCAGACTGATGTTGTTAGAGAATTCGATTCCCATCATTCGAGCACGCTGTTTGAGCATAGTCAGCTCATCGACTTTCAGCTCTTCAATTTGTTCTTCGACTAGGGTTTGATCGTTGCTCATTGTTTTCCTTGGTTCAGTAAAAGTGGTGAAGGGTTTCCCCTTCACCTTATTTTGTCAATTAGATAGGTGCTACGGTTTTGACAACAGCGATACGTTCAGGGCGTTTAATAAGGACACCGTAGTACCACTTGATACTCGACAGGCCCATCTCGCCGTAAGGATCATTACGATCCATCGTTTCCTTGCCAGGCATCTTGGTCATGACCGAGAACTTCACGCTCTTACCATCCGTCTGGAAACCAATGGTGGTGAACGAATCATCACCAATGACCAGCATGGGGTAAACGTCATACTTCTCAGCACCACCAACAGTGGAAGTACGGTAGCCAGGATTGTCTTCCACTTCAGCACCAGCACCTGCCCAATGCAGCATTTCTGGAACCAGAACAATACGGAAGGCATCCACAGAACCGATCTCACCGTTCAGCACCGTACCGGCATCAGCGTAATGCTGCACAGCAATGAAGGCTTGATTACCAAACAGATCCGTCATAGCACGAATGGTAGGCACCAGCTCCGAACCAATGTACATGACACGGCCAGCAGAGATAGTCTTGGTATCCACCAGACGAGAACCAGTAATCACCGTGGTTTGCTTGGGAGTACGGTTGTCCGTCAGAATCTGGTCCAGACGCATCAGATTCTTATAGCTAACCACCGAAGCAGGAAGTGCTGGAACACCACCGGCAGCAGGAACCACCTCACCAGTGATTTCATCCACCGAAGTAGCTACACCGGCAAACATCACTGTACCGTCAGCAGCAGCCAACAGGTCACGTTGCAGCATGGCTTCCGTCAACTGCACAGCACCAGTCATTAGCTCACGGCTGAGGTGATCCATCAGCATATCATCCGAGTCGAAGTCCATTGCTTCCTGAGTCCATTCCGTGAAGAAACCAAACTTATGGATGGAACCCTCACGCTGTATACGAGTGAAACCAACACGGTTAACTCGACCACCATTCTCAGTCAGAGTAGGCAGTTTGCTAGTAATCGTACCAATGTCTTTGGACGAACCATACAGATTACCAGAGTTCTGCTTGCGAACAGCACCTGGAACTTTGGTCAGCAAATTAGCCGTCAAAGCATCTGTAGATTGATCTAGAACCGTCTTGGTAGAAGTCACCGTCCAAGGGGAAGCAGAACCAGACTTGGTAGCCGTACCGCTATCAACAGCATTGATGGCAGCAGTAGCAGCCGTAGCATCGGCTTCAACGGTATAGGTCTGAACCAAAGAAGGAAGAGTGACAACAAACTTGGAACTGTCAATCGTCACACCAGCAGCGTCAATACCTTGGTCGTTGATATTGCGATCATCCAGCAGAGGGATGTATTCGTACAGCTTGATGGTCTTGCCATAGTTCTTTGGCATGTTGGCAACCGAAGCCAGAGGCGTGAAAAACTGCTCTTTACGGGCAGTGATGATTGCTTTCTTCAGATAGAAGAAAGTGTTCATCTGGCTGGAACCTTCTCCATCAATTCCAGAAGCAGCACCCGATGGGGTGCTGGTAGGTGCGTTGTAATTCAACATGTGTATTTACTTTCTTTAAACTCGATTGGACATTTGCTTGAGAAATTCGTCATCACTCATAGCCAGAGGATTGACAAAAGACTCAGCTTTACGGGATGTGCTTCGGGATGAAGCTGCAGCACTGGCTTTATCGTTGTTAACTACTTGTGGCTTAGGAACAGCCACACGGGTAGCAACAGGAGCAGCCACTGGTTTAGGCAACAAGTCACTGAAAGCATTGGCTTCAACAAGCTTGTCGCCTACTGCTTTGTAAGCATGCAGGAACGGGGTGTTTGGTGGAATGGTTCCAAGAACTCGTTGGCGTTCCACTTCAGTTGCGATACGGTCATACATACCGTTCTCACGTTGCTGGTGAATCAACGACAGAATCTCAGGTTGTTTCCACAGTGCTTCCTTGCTGGCTTGATCCCATCCGGTATGAATCAGGTTGAGCGTTACTTTGCCTTCTGGGTTAGAACTCAGTTCGTCCAGCGTATTGCGAAAGCTTGCTTCCTCATCCGTTACTCTGTGATTGCCCTCACGGTAAGTCGGTTCGACAGTGGTATCAATATCCATTGGATCCATACCGCTGTCTTTGATGAGCTTCTTAATAGCGTCAGGGTTTTTCTTTTCCAGATCAATCAGGTAAGAAAGCTTGCCCTCGTCCAGCAGCCCATTGTTTTCCAGCATCATCAGCACCTTGCGATGCGGAGCGATGTCTTGCATTTTCCTGGTGAAGTTTGCACCCATCTGCATGAGTTGGATGGCTTCTTCCGGGGTATGCAATTCAACAGTTCGGCCATTCGCTTTGAATGGCACCATGATCTTTTTGTAGAAACCTTCATAGTCAACCGAAGCAACTTGTTCGGTAACTTGTTCTACAGGAACAGCAGTCGTTGTAGTTTCTGAACCAAGGGAAGAATCATCAACCTTTACGTCAGATGCGGGTTGTTCTTTTACTGGTTCAGTTTCTTTAACAGTCGTCTGCACTTCTTCCACTGGTTCTGGAGTAACTACTTCAGCAGTAGTTTCCACAGCAACAGGTGGGGAAGACATATTCATAATGTCCTCATCGGACATTGACAACAGTTCATTGCTGTCCATTATTCAGCACCTTCCGCACGAAGTTCTTCAATGGCAGCTTCAATCTGTGGAACTTCATTCTCTGCAGTGAAACCCATCTGGGTAATCACCGACAGAAATCGACGGAGATGTCCAGCAGCTTGAGCCATAGCCAAAGCATCAGCACGTTCACCAACACCAAGTGCTGGGTCTGCAGAAGCTTGCACATAGCGAGCACACTCGGTAGTGCAAAAGTCTTCCAGAATGAGTTTACGAAACTCACGATTCTCACTGAGCTTGAGTGCCATAGCACGACGAGCTGCCAATTCTTTGGCGTTCTTCAGTTGTTGTTCAAGTGCTTTGACTTCTGACATAGATTGGTCTTTGTTTATGGGTTGAGTTAAATGAATCAATAAGATCCAGTAGGAGATTGTTCGCCGAGTTTATCACTAAGTTGGTTGAATCCAATAGCAGCTTCAACATCAGGACGATATTCTCCTTCTTTATGTGGTTTAGTCAATGCTTTAGTGATCTCCAGGTTCTGGTTACCACGAGCTTGACCACCTTGTTTCTGCAAGTCTCTGGCGTGTTTGGTTCCAGTTTCCTGTTCCACATAATCCAGATCCGTCATATCTTTGTTTGCCATTGTTTCAGCTGCCTTGGCTTTGTTAAGCTCAATCTCAGACTGGAGTTTCTCCAACTCTTTCTTCTTGATAGCAATTTCTAGCTGCATCATTTCCTGTTCTACAGGGTCCGGTTCTGGTTTATAAGTCTTCAGTTTATGAGCCAGAGCAGGCATACGTTTCAGAGAAGCAATCTCAGCCAAGATAGTCATGGCAATAACGGGATCAGCTTTTGGTCCCATCGTCTGCAACATGAATGACAAGTCTTTGGATTTGGAGTCATCTACCTCTGCAGTAGAAATGTCCACTTCCAGATCAAAGTTTCCTTTGAGGTCTTCACGCTTGACGGTAACAAACTTGTCATTGGTAATCCGAATAACTTCTTCTTCAGACAGAAAGACAGCATTCATGGCAATAATCTTGGTGCCAATCTCTTCCATGCCTTTAGCCAAACGACGAAGAATAGCCATCTCACGTTTGGAAGCAGCATCCAGAACACCACGAATACCAGCAGCTACATCACCATAAGCTTCACCAGAAATACCACCACCGAAGCTCTTCACTCCAGTTAGTGCTTCTGCTTCTTGGTTCTGAAGGTTCAGCATCATCAAGGCAGACTGAGGAAGCTCAGGAAACTTATGTTCAATTAAACCATTAGCGGGAGACAGGTTAGGATTGAATTCGTAGTCCTGACCATTCTCATACCGACGGCGATTCATAGGGTCCAGCATACCCTTGGCAAAACCCTGCTGACCGTTGGCTGAACGACCCAGTAAGTCAATCATCCCACGAGAAACTGCTCCCAGAATCTTCTGGTTATCTTCCAGTAGTTCTGCATCTGGTTCGCCATACAACTCTCGTTTGATAGGTAGATATGGGACCACGACAAAAGGAAGTTTCTCATCTGGGAATGGATTGGTTTCCATTCGGACAATAACTTCACCAATCCAAGTCACTACGATAGGAGTCAACTTACCACTGTCATCAATGTCGCAGAAACCCCAGTATTCATAAGCTACCACCTTCTTACGAAGATTGTCTTTGAACTGGAAATCAGTGGGTGTAGCGGTTTCGTGATCAGGCTGGGAAATAGGACTATTGCCTTCCCAATTTACCCTATCCAGATTCTTGTAGCGTTTAGGGTCTTTGAGTAGATCTGCTTTGTTGGTTTCAAAAGAGATCACCACAAACAAGGCTTTGCTCAAGTCACCTTGGCAAGAAGGATCAATAAACACATTACCAGGACTCATGACTTCCACGGTAGGAAAGTTCTCCAGAACCTTTTCTACTTCAATGGGCTGAGTACCAGACTGAACTGCAACAGTAGCTTGCTGAGACTCAGAGTAGTAGTCCACTGCAGCTTTCAGTTCAGCGTCCACCATCTCGTTGTAACCCCGTGGGTTACTTTGCTTGAGTTCAATAGCCTGTTTCAGAAGCTCAAATTGTTGCTCGTCCTGAACGGGGTAGTGGTTATAGACAGGTGCCTGCTCTTTGATACGAACAGTATTACGTTGCCAACCTACTCGAACAATGCAAGTACCCTCATCCACCGTAGCTCGAACGTAGTTGTCAATAAACTTGACCCTATTCATCTTGGTTCGGAACTGACTGTTAAGCACCAGCTCATTCTGTTTGGCTCCTTCGTCATCTTCATAGGTGACTGGAGAAACAGAAAACAGTTTATTGGAACCAAGGAACGGCTCGGTCAAAGCAGAGTAACGCCATTCAGCTTGACGACGAATCAGTTTGGGTTGAACCTCAGAACGGTTCTTAGCTTTGGGTGGCTTAGCTTTACCACGGACTGCCATCAAATCATTCCAGCCTGTGATGCGAGTCATCTGCAGTTGCTGTGCAGGTTTGGCTACATCCAGATCACCCTTAAGTGTCTGCAGACTAGGTTCATTAGACCAATTGGTTAGTTTTTGTGTTTGGCTTTCTGCCAGTACAAATTGTGTGGTTGATTCCATTGAGTCATTACGCTAGTTGTGGTCAATTGTTTGTGTTGGCAATTGGCATGGTATTCAATCTGGTAGAGGATTATGGCTTGGAATTGGTTTTTCCGGTTCAGCTACTTTACGACTTGAGTGAGCCAGCTCAAATACTTCGTTGTCTGCTTGCCATTCGTTAAATGGTAGCACACCCCATCGTTCAAGTGGAGTAAGCAATTCAATCATAGCGTCATCCAAATATATAGTGCAGTAGCACTGCTGCTAGTAATGCTGAACCAATGAAGAAAAATAGTTTCAGCATCTCTAGCCCCGCGTATGGTTAGAGAACACAGAAACAATAAGCCAACCGAGTCCAAGCAAAGCTGACCAAGCAAGACTGGCTAGAGTCTTCTCAATAATAGCTTTGCGTAGCTGAATAGACTGAGCTTCTTTCTCAATAGCCAGTCGTACCCACCTACGTTCGTCATCGGTTAGCATATGGTTGTCCTCTTTCAAGGCAGACATCATTCCAGTAATAAGTTGTTTTCGTTCTTCTGCTGTCATGTTGTATCCATATTTACATTGCTGTCCAAACGCCAGCTTTCAAAACTTCAAAAGCAAACGTGTCGTAGTTATTCCAAGTTGACCCGTTTTGACAATTAACTGTTGACCCAGCACGTCCTTGCCCGTGAATATCAATAATTAATTGAGATGTCGATGCACCAGAAAAGTTAACCGCCTTGGTGTTAGCCCATAGCTCCACAGCGATGCGCGCTCTATTTATGGTGCCAGCAGCATTAATTAAAAATCCAGTTTCAAAGCTATCAATCTGCGTACCAATAATGGATAGTTTGCGTGTAGTCTCAGCGGTAGTATCTAGGTAAATTCCGTAAGATCCCGCTAGCAAAGTACCAGCAAGTCTGCCCTTATTAATTGCAATGTAATCATTTGACCCACCATACCCATTATCTATCCAGATACCAGCATTAGCAGTTGCTTGGATAATTGGATTGTCAATTTGAATAGTGTCCACAGCACCCATATTAATGCCATGCCAGCAGGAGTATGTTTTAGTACGTTTATGTATTGTTGGAGATTGAATTTGGCAACGCAAGACGTACTGTAGTAATATACCAGACGTATTGAAGTTCAGTTGCCCGCAGTCTGTAATTGTAGGGCCATCAATGTTTATGTCTTCATGGTACTGACCTACACCACCACCAAGCATCTTTATGCCACACCCGCCAGTGTTGTGAACCGAAGCATTTAGTATTTTTATTTCACGACATGTAAAGGCTCCGCCTACTCTAATCCCATGCTCCCCAGCGCCTTCTACGTATAGGCTATTTAGTATCACATCTTCCGTGCCATTTTTAGATGTGGCATCAACTAGCACAGCGTTATGTCCAGCGGAATACGCTGCGTTAACGCTTCCAGTAGTTATTTTCCCAGCCACTGATATATGTTTTGTATCGCTGATCCAGATACCGCGAACATAGCCAGTAATATTTAAATTACGAATGTGGACATTAGCACAAGAAATAACATTCACTGCGCGATCATAGTTAAGCGAGGACAATGTGCCAATATCAACAATTGTTGAATTTTGAAATCTTACAGCACCATCATTTGATTCGGTAGTCTGCTGCACATCAATGGAAACTATGTTTATAGCATCAACATAGATATTATTTCCGGTAAACATTAAAACTCGGTCTTTCCTAATGCCTGCTGGAACAGTCACATTTAAAGAATCAATTTTTGTATTTTCTCCGTAGATAAATAGTGTTGAGTTGCCAGAGTCGGTAGTGCCAATTTTAAATGTTGCACCATTCGTTATCCACCTAGTACCAGTTGGAAAAGTAGTTTGAGCTGCCCCAATTAAGTAAGTCTTTGTCCCGCTGAAAGAGACAGGCAATCCAAGGGATACCCCATACAGGGTAGCTTTTAAAATTGCTTCGGTATCGTCGGTAACACCATTACCAACAGCACCAAAATCAGCAACGCTAACTAGCTCACTCAATTTTGTCCTCACAGTAGTTGAAATAGTTCCGCTGCCAATGCTAGTATGCCCAACACTTGCGGAACCAAGTGGAAGAGCTAATGTAGCAAATGCTTGTTCGGCAGATTCAATACGAGGTTCAATAACGTTAAGAGTACTAACTGAAGCAGCTACAGCTTCAATAGTGTTCAAAGCAGTATTGCCTGCTTCTAAAATTGCTTCGGTGTTCTTAACTAAATAAGCAATCTCACCAAGCTTGCCATAGACCTCACGAACAACAGGATAGGCATTGCCCAGCATCTTGTCCACAATGTGAGAGTTGCTGCTATTAGTATTGAAAGGGGATTGAATTCCCATGTTATATCCATCCACGTTTGTTAAATCTATTGCTAGTAACTGACAGACTTGTACTTACCAAGTCTTGTTCAATAGCTTCTTGGCACAGTGAATTGTACATTGCCAAGTGCTCTTGTGACTTCATAGTCGATTCTTGTGTGTTCATACCACTATAGACTAGATAAGCAATGTAGCTTCGCATAGCTTCATGCAAACAGTCTGGTAGTTCTATCTCTTGGTTCTCATCATCAAGCTGCAGCTTTGGATGTCTGGCTTGATATAGCACTACCAAGACTCGACCTTCTTCTGGTCTAGGTACTTGAAGTACATTGCCTTGAGGAGTAAACAAGGACAGTTCTTGTCCCTCGTCATTTAGAGGTAGGGTGCAACCAAACTCAGTCTGCACTGAGAGGATACGAACCACATCATCCTGGAAAGTCTCTGCCATCAAGTCTTTGATGTACAGGTATGGCTGAGTAGTTGAACCAAAGGAAGACTCAGCAAACTTAGCAGACAGATGGTAATTGGTAATGTGATCCACCATCTCAATCAAGAGATCCTTTTCCTTCAGTACAAACTTGGTATGCAAACGAAGCAATGCTTCATCAGCAGCCAGAATGATCTTAGGCTTGTGTGCATCAAGCACTACACCAGTCCCATCGCTACCCATAGCAAGGTTGGACAGCTTGTTATAGGACAGGTCTTTATAGAGTTGTTCGATATTCATAAAACTTTACACGATATAAGAAGCCAAGCCACCCACATCCTGATCTCGTTCTTCAGGCTCCCAGATGTCTTCTCCCTCTTGGTTCCCAATAGGCACTGAGTCCGAGGGCTTCCAAGGGATTAAGAATCCAAGCATGGAGATGGTGTCAATACAATCGTCTTTACCTTTCAATCCAGAAGTAGTAGCCAAACGAATCTGTCCCATGAACAATCCCATGATGATGCTGTGCTTCATCTCTTCTGGGAAATACATCTTCCCTGCTTTGAACCAAGGAACAACAAGATTAAATCTAGAGAGTTTGTCCGTGATAGGACGAATGCCAGGGGCACCACCTTTCTCAGAGCTTGCAAAGTTAAACCATATATTTCGGTTAACCATTTCTTGCTGAAGCCACTTGATGAAAGCGCCTTGTTGGCCTGTGATTTCTACTCCGACTTGCTGTGGTTTGTAGAATTGAACCAAACGAAAGAGATCATCAATCGTCTTGTCCATAGTTTGTCGGGCACAAATGCCATCTACCCAAAACCAATCACCGTTTGAATTGTACGCCCAAACTGATACAACTGAATAGTCTGCTGTTTGTTTTGCTGAAGTAGCAAAGTCTGTAGTGATGTAGAAGTTGAATGAACCTCTATTAGCTAACAGTTGTGCTCGGTTGAACCACCTGATCTCAGCATCTTGAACCAGTCGTTCTTCTTCTGAAGTAATCCGTAACATCAACTCTTGAAAGAATCCAGATACCTTGCCAGTCTTCACTGCCATATCGTACTGGTCTTGGATGTAGTCGTAGGTGAAGCGATCTTCCCAAGCTCCTACGAATTCTTCCCTAGTACATGGAAACCGTTCACACACAGGCCATACATTCACATCCCAAGCACCAGACTCCACTGCTTCAATCAGGATGTCTTCGGTATTGAAAGGTGTTCCATTGAAGATTACCTTTCTTCTCGTTGGATCCAAAGCATGATTGACACCCTTGTACACCGTGTCTTTGATAGCCAGCATGGCTGCTCGACTTTTGCTGTCATCATCACTTACCAGATCATCCAATACCGCAATCACAGGACGTTTGCCGAAAATCTTAGTTCCACGTAATCCAGTATTGTGGGTACGAACAAGGCCCACTCCCGCAATGAACTGATGTTCTTCGTTAGCAACAGCAATGCACTGACTAGGTTCATCGGGGATTGGTGTAATGCTAATAATGGCAGCTTTATCGTTACGAGCAGGTCGCTGATGAGACAGTTTTCTTTCCAAACGGAACATGGGCTGTGCAGTGCGAACAAGCGTTTTAAAGTGAGTTTCTTTGCCTGTGCTCACCCACCGAGCTTCACCGCCCAGAGAGCGAACAAGCCACATCACCCCCTCAACTAGCAGTTTGCTGTTGGATGAGAATGAAGATTTGCCATCTGAACTGCAGGCACCATCAGAGTCCATCAATCCTTGCAGTAGGGCTAAGCGCTGCTCTACGGAACCAAAGAGAAAATCATCAGGGATGCTTTTGTAGTTACCGTGTGCAGACAAACCATGAGCTGAAATGAACTGGTTGATTCCTATGATGGTTCGGCAGACCACGTTTGTGTTACGTTTGTCCACATAGACTTTGCCCAGTGGGTACGGAATCTCTTTCTGATAGGTTACCCAGTCATCCTTATGTGCCGTCAGCACAACCGGAACACTACCACAAGCTTTGCCGTTCATGGAACCATCACCCAACAGCAAGCCGACTGTATAAGGATCAATCAGCAAGCTAGTGTTCTCGGGGAACTGCAACGGCTTGACGTTCTCAATCCACAGAAGTGGTCGCTTAGACCCAGCAGAATCAATGGCGAACATTTCTTGTTGTAGTAGTTCAGTCGTTGTCAGCGTAGCTTCTGTCAGCGTATGAGTGCTGAAGGTGCGATCTGATTTGAACTTCTTGATCCACACTTGGTTCAGATGGTCCTCACTAAGACGCAAAGAACGCCCATCATCCAACGTAAGTTTGTACATCGGTTTGTGGAAGACTTCACTTTTGGCAGTAATCTCGGTTGGCAGACCATCTGCCCCGATGATGACATTGCCCACTGAGCAATCACCAATAGTGGTTACCCCGCCACTTGCCAAGTACAGGACGGTATCTAGAGCCAGGGCTTTGGCCCCAAACATCTTGATGCCTAGACGATGACCATCCTTGTTTTGAAATTCAATGTAGTTGTCCGTGAAGGTAGCTCCTGGAAGCCACTCCTTCAAAAACTCAGAATTGTGATACCGAAACTCAATGTTCTTTCTGGCTGACTTTACACCGTTATCCATTGAGTCTGAGACATAGATCATGCCTTCAACTTTACCGAACCCAGGTAAGTAACCAAACACTCCCAAGAACAGTGACAGGTATTCCATAAACAATGTCGTCTTGGCTGCACCACGAAAGCACAGATTAGCTACATAGTCTGATGCAGCTTGAGCAACCTTATCCAGCATAGCCAGATGAACAGGTGGAGTCTTGTGTGACTCACCTACACCACCATTCACTAGCTTGATGAAGTTCATGAAGATCAATGCAAACTCACTGGGCACATAGTCTGGTGAATTGAGATAACTGTAGTTGACGTTATCAAGCCAAACGTCTAATTCTTGTTTGACTAGTGTTCTCATTTCACTTCCTTGACTTCAGCTTCAATAATGGTTGCTGCAGCTACTTCTTTGGTTGACATACCTGCTTGGATTAGTTGCTGCTGTTGCTGTGCCATCTTGGCAAGGGCATCTTTCAGCTCAGTCATGCCTGAGTTCTCTTTCACATCCAGGTTGAGTTGGAAGTTGGTGCTTTCTTTGGGTTTGGTCAGATGGGTAAGAATGGAATTGGCTGCGTCACAGCGTACCTTGTCTAAGGCTGAGTTAGCCATCAAGTCTGCTTGAACATTCAATGCCTTCTGGTATAGGTCTTGGTTCAGTACCCAGCTAGGAACCAAACTCTGTTCCATAATCAGATTTACCAACTTACCCTTGTGGTAAGCAGACACATAGGCTGAGATGTCTTTTGCTGACGTTCCTTTAGCTACTAGATTGGTATGTCGTTGGGGAAAGGTTCTGAAGTAAGCATCCTGGTTGTTGTAGCCCATGAGCTTATAGCTCACGTAAGCCACTGCATGCACGTAGTCTTCAGCCTTGAACTTGCCTTCCTTTAGCACAGAGGTGTAACTGATGAAGTTATTCCTGACTTGCTCCGCCACCAATGGATCAGCAGCAATGTTGTTAAGCAGGTCAGTCAGTGGCTGTGTAGCAGCACTCTTCAAGTTAGCAGGCAGTGATCGTTCTACTTGTTCTTTGGTTAGCATAATTTCTCCGGATAAAAGAAAAGGGCTGAAGCCCCTGAAGTGTTTGGTAATTGCTTACTCAGCTGACGCTGGAACCAAGGAAAGAATCTACTCGACCTAAAGCATTTGCAGCAGTAAGCAGTTCAGCACAGGCTTCAGTACCCCGTACACCCGGATAAACAGCTGCAACCCGCAGAGCATCTTCAATGGTTGCCAAAGAGGAATGTGTCTCTGCCAACAGATAACCATTAGCAATCTCAGCACTTGTGATTTTAGTATCCATGATATGAAATGAGTTTGATAAGGATGCCAGTGTAACTTACTCTTTAGGCTAACCACAATACTTTCATTGAACCAAAAGAAAAGGACACCACAGCGTCCTTGTTCAATCAACAGAGGTGAGTCAACACTTCTTCTTTTTCATTGGTGACTTGCAACCATCCATATCGCCATCGTCATCCTTCTTGCGTTTGGTAGCTGCCTGGATCAGCATTTCTTCTTACCTCCACCGCTTTTACCGGGAGCAGAAGTGTCTTTCTTTTTGGTTGCCATGATTTTTCCAATCAAGTAGTTAAGGAGTAGATATTCTACATCTACTCTAAGTACAGATTGGGATAGGATTCTGTCGTAGTTACCGATCCACCGCTGGAAGGGCACAGAGCAATGTCCAAGTATCCAACCAAATAGTCATCCAGCTTGGTACTACTGGCATACCCAAACAGCTTTACAGAAACAGCTCTCCGCATTGTGTTTCTATTCTTGGTTCCATTGTGACGAATGAATATCGGATCGCCTTGAGCAACCCTAGAGCTTCCATCAGCGTATTTGTAAACAGCGACAATTTGATCTGACATAGCAATCCTAAGTTATCAGACAACAAACAGAAAGAAACAACGCACCAGCAGCAGCACGCCAAACACGGAGCCAACAATCACTTCAGCTTTACTGAGTGGTGTAGATTGGGTGGTGAAAACTACCAATACAACTGTCATGACAAGGGTTGATAGTGCAAGCAAAAAGTCCATGTTGATCTCCTAAATAGTTTTAGCAGTGTATCAAAGTCTGCTAAGATACTTCTACGTTTTGCGACGTAGCCAGCCCAGAGGATAGTGGTCTAACTTCCTCAGTCAGAGAAGCCTACTCCTAGCTTTGATCTGACAGCAGTTTCCAGATCTGCTTTATAAAAACTGGATTCCTTTTGCCTGGACTTCAAACTTACCTCTAGGATGTAGAGGTTCTCGTGATATTTTTGCAGTACAGAAAAATGATTCTGCAAATTTTTGGGTTTGGAATTATTTTGGTAGTGAAGTGACATTGCAGTATCTACACCCACACCACACCCCAAAACCACAGCTACCCCCCCGGTCATTCTTCTCTTGGTTCACCATACCTACCCACCCTTGTTACTACGTAACTTGTGAGTATTAACCAACCAAGGAGCTACCATGTTGTACTACTATGAAGTCACGTACTGGACCCGTGCCAGAGGTGTCCATCACCAGCAGTTTAAGTCGCTCGAAGAGGCTACTGCCTTTAACCTTGCTATGCTAAAGAAAGGTTATCGAACTCACGGCGCAGAGACATTCATTAGCCAGCAGTCTTATATCGTAAACCCAGACCTGTGGAAAGAAGAAGTCCTCCCTTTCTAACTACTACAACCCTTCGGGGTTGTTTTAGTTTCACTACACCCAAGACAGATACCCTGGACAGATAGGTAGCTACGCTACTTGTGAGTAGTTATCAATCAACCAACTGGAGTTCATCATGCCTATCCTTCACGACGCTCATGTCACTGCCTACTAC
>ERZ650310.82-NODE-82-length-27799-cov-10.499135_pt1 | contig 27799 bp, 10 predicted proteins | sample MGYA00376246_ERZ650310 | MGnify/ENA primary metagenome ERZ650310 (study PRJEB26733, sample SAMN07839286) | wastewater metagenome | biome: small river; feature: stream; material: water | place: USA: North Carolina | collected 2016-03-01 ...
AAAATATATGACTGAAGTACGTACTTCTATATCTTGGAATAATAGATTCAATTAAGCCAATTTTATTCATGGCTTGTTTTTCGAAAGTATTGGCGTCAATGGTGATGTCTTTAGTTTGAGAATGGTACGCCAAATCCAATAATGAAGCAGCTAAATATTCAGTAGTTCCAAAACCTTGATCAAAGGTTCCTGACTTTTTCAATTTAGCAATTAAAGCATCGGGAATCACAGCGCCAGTTTGATAATGTTTAGCAAATAGTTTAAGCACTTCCGGTTCTGCTGCCCAGTTTTCCATAATTTGCGAAGGCAATTCAACGAAATCTCTTGGCACACTTGTTCCTGCTAAACTTTTGTAGGATACATTGGACAACAAACCATGTAAAGAATGCCCAAATTCATGAAATAGCGTTGTCACTTCGTCAAAAGTTAATAACGCTGGTTTGTTTTCTGTTGGTTTTGTAAAATTGCACACAATCGAAACTACTGGTGCTTTACGAATGCCATTTTCTGTTTTTTGGTTTCTATATGATGTCATCCAAGCCCCACCTCTTTTGGATTCACGTGGATGAAAATCGGTGTACAGTACCCCAACATGAGTTCCGTCAGCTTCTAAAACTTCAAAAGCAGTTACTGCTTCGTGGTATTTAGGAATGTCTTTTAATTCTTTAAACTGTAATCCATATAATTTTTGCGCCACTTGAAAAGCTCCGTTTCTTACCAGTTCTAAACTAAAATACGGACTCAATTCTTGCTCGTCTAGATCAAATCGTTCTTTTCTGATTTTCTCTGTATAATAGCGCCAATCATAGGGTTGCACCGGTCCTTTAATCCCGTCTTTAGCCATCATTTTTTGAATGTCGGCAGCTTCTACTTTGGCTTTTTCCAAAGCAGGTTTCCATAAATCATTCAATAATTTATTGACATTTTCTGGTGTTTTGGCCATAGATTCTTCCAATACATAATTAGAGTGGGACGCATATCCTAACAAACGTGCTTTTTGTCCACGAAGATTGGCTAACTGAATCGCATTGGCTTTGTTATCCGTTTCATCATCGTGATTAGCACGCGTTTGATAAGCATTCCAAATTTCTTGACGCAGTTTTCTATTGGCACTGTATTGCAAGAAGGGCATCACGCTTGAATTGGCTAAAGTAAACACCCAACTTCCTGATTTTCCTTTGGCATTAGCATCGGCCGCTGCCGCATCAATAATACTTTGAGGAAGTCCTGCTAATTCTTTTTGATCCGTAATGACCAATTGGTATTTATTGGTCTCCGCCAAAATGTTTTGGCCGTATTTCAAACTCAATAAAGACAAATCTCCATTAATTTTTCGAAGCGTTTCTTTCTCTGAAGGAGACAAATTAGCGCCAGAACGAACAAAATCTTTATAGGCGTTATCTAAAATTCGAGCTTGCTCTAAATTCAATCCTAAGGTTTCTTTTTTGTTCCAAAGCGCTTTCACTCTTGCGAACAATTTCTCATTCAAATAGATGTTATCGCGGTGTGATGATAAATTGGGAGAAACTTCTTTGGCTATAGTTTGAATTTCTTTATTGGTGTGAGCCGAATTCAAATTAGAGAAAACGGTGTTGACATTTGATAATAACTCTCCAGCATTTTCCATTGCCAAAATTGTATTCTCAAAAGTAGGCTCGGCTGTATTATTTGCAATCGCATCAATCTCAGCAGCATTCCTTTTAATACCCTCTAAAATAGCGGGTTTAAAATGTTCGTTCTTAATTTGATCAAAAGGCGGAACATTAAATGGCGTGTTATAGGTCTGGAAAAATGGGTTCATAGTGGTCATTTCTTGTGCATTTGCGGTTAGCATACTTCCTATGACTAGACAAACAAATAAAGTTTTTTGTATCATAAATTGGAGAATTAAAAAAGTAAATTTAATCAAATACTACAAACAATTACTTATTAAAATGAAAAGAGAATAAAATAAAAATAATTACTTTAGCCAAAGTCATTATAACCCAATTCGATATGAAAAAGTTGCTATTACCATTTGTTTTATTGTGTGCTTTAATTACATCTGCGCAAGAATTCAAAAACTACGGAACACCATTAAATAGTGGAGATAAAAACTTTACTGCTCCAATGTTCAATTCTTTAAATCAAGTTTCAGAATATAGAAAAGGATATTTAAATGATAGGAAAATAGATGGTAGCCCTTATATAATTGAAGCTTTTACCCCTTCAGAAATCGTGGGTATACAACATACTTTCAACATGAGATACAATGCCTATGCGGATGAAATTGAAGTAGAAAAAAGTGCAAATGAAATTTATGCTTTGAAAAAAGAAAGTGAATTCAATACCATTCTAATAAATCGCGGAGCATATAAATTACGCTTAGTCAATTATTGGGGTACTTCTAAAAAAGAAAGCAATGGTTATCTTGTTGAAATTGCTTCTGGAAATGAAATCACCTTATTTAGAAGAGATAAAATTGAACTACTTCCAGGCAAAGAGGCCATGACTTCATTTGAAATAACAACACAACCTAAATTAATTCGGATGAAGGCACGTTATTTTATTGGCATCAAGAATAATCCAATTATAGCTTTTCCTGAAAATAAAAAACAATTAATCAATAGCTTCCCGAATTTTAAAGATCAAATAACAAATTTCATTAAATCGAACGATTTGGATTTTGATAATGAAACCGATCTTAGCAAAATTGCCTTATTCCTGGGTACATTGTAAAATAAAAAAAGCTTCTCAATTGAGAAGCTTTTTTTGTGCGGATAATAGGAGTCAAATCTATAATTAATCTAAATTGGTTAAATCAAGATAAGAATTAAATAATCCTTTATTATTTAGTGTTTTAAAGATATTTTAATCTTAATACATTTTACTTAAATTTATTAAAAGACTATTTTTAAATAATTTTAGGGTAGTTATTGGGGTAGTTTATTTTATTTCTTATCTTTACAAAAAAGTAAAAAATGGCTGCCGGCAGATACAAAATACAAAAAGACAATGATTGGAACACAATTTTTTTCAGATTCAAACAAGGAAAACAATTTGATATTATTGTATCTATTGGAATTGAAGTGCCCAGAGGAAGATGGAGCGATACTAAACAAGAGATATTAGCCACGCCATTAATTGACTTTAAAAAGTTAAATATAAAACTCAAAGAATTCAAAACTTTTATCATAAAAGAATATGAAACCTCAAAACTTTCTGATGACTTAGCTATCATAAATTCAAAATGGCTAAAAGAAAGAATAAATATTTTCTTTGTACGTGAGTCAAAAGATATAGAAATAAATAAAAAATTATTTTTTACGAGCTTTATTGAAAGCTTTATTTTAGAATCTCGCACAAGAAAAACCAAAAAAAACACATCCTTAAAACCTAGAACAATTCAGCATTACGAGACTACACTTAAAAAAATTGAAGAATTTGAAAAATACATAGGCAAGAAAGTCAACTTAAGTAATGTAGATTTAAATTTTCACTCACACTTAATACATTATCTAGAAAACACTGCCTTTCTTAATCCCAATACTATTGGCGGATATGTTGATGACATAAAATTATTCTGTAGAAGTGCAGAACTAAAGGGAAATAAAATTTCAAACGAATACAAGCTTAAAGAATTTTACAGTCCCTCAAATAATACACAGGACATTTATTTAAAAGAAGAGGAAATAAGCAAGATATACAACACTAAATTTACCCCAGATTATCTCGATAACGCAAGAGATTGGCTTATAATAGGTCTCCGAACTGGATTAAGAGTTTCAGATTTGTTATCACTTTCAACAAAAGATTTAGTAGATGGATTTATTGAATTACGTAACAAGAAAACCGACTACCCAGTTATCATTCCTTTACACGATAATGTGATTGAAATACTTACAAAAAGAAACGGAGAATTTCCTAGAAAAATAAGTGACCCTAATTTCAACCTCTATATTAAGGAAGTAGCAAGAATAGCTGGTTTAACGGAAAAAGTAGAAGGAGGAAAAATCTCAGAAATAACGATAAAAGTTAACGGCAAGGATGAAACTATCCATCGAAAAGTTATAGGGACTTACCCGAAACACGAACTAGTATCGAGTCATATTTGTAGAAGAACATTTGCAACACTTTTATATGGTAAAATTGATACGTTAGCTATTATGAAGATAACAGGACATCAAACGGAACGGCAATTTCTCGGATATATAAAAATAACTCCAAAGGAATATGCAGAAGTTTTAAAAACGTTTTGGAATAGCCATAAAACAATATAAAAAGCAGTAATATAAAACAACGCTTATTTCTTTAAAATTGAATTGTTAAATTTGAATAAATTCTAGGATATAATCTTGAGTCATTTTAGGTTGTAACCCAAAAAGTATAATTCACTTCTGATAATGGAAAATATGAAATATTTAATAACATCAATAAAAGAGATTGAAGATATAATTACACCATCATTAGTAACTGACGACCTTTTTGACCCATTCCCATTTCCTAAACTGGAAGAACAGTTTAGAAGCTGTATGAGATTATACAGAATCGAAACATTTGGTGAAGACTATGAAAAATTCCCAATTAAGTTTGAGGAATTCAATCCTAAATACGACAAATTTTATGGAATGAATTTTGATCGTTTAATCGAGGCAATTGAAATCGAGGAGTTTAAAATCAATTTAAAACAGTTATTTAGTCGTCATGAAGATTATTTTATAGAAGATATAACTGAACAATTGCACAAACCTAGCGAAGCTGAGTTTAAGATGTTTTTATATAATTCCTTAAAAAGTCTTCAGTCTTCTTTTGAGTTTCTTTTTTCAACCGAAATAAATAACAATGTAATTCTAAATCTATTTAAAGATGAGTTATTAGAGTCTTACGAAAGAGCTTTTGAAAAGACTAAAAATCACTTTTCTGTTTATGATGAAATATTTAATAAATTCAATTTTGAAGTAAATTTATCAAATTCTGATTTAGTTGAAAATAATAGAATTGACAGTATAGTTAGTTTAGAATATATTCCTAGCCGTGACGAAATTTTATCAAAGTTAATTGACGGCACTAATAATAAGATAACCTTTGAAAACTATGAGAAAAAGCTCGTTGAAAAGCAGTTTCTTTCCAAAGAATTAGATGGATGGAGAAGTAGCAGTATCAACTTTGTTCGTTTTTACACTCATTGTGAAAGACAAAAATTATTTAGATCTGTATTTTTAACAAAATCTAGCGGAGTTAAAATGCTAAGGCAACTTTATAGTTTTTACGATGGTCCAACCCTTGACTTACCAAATAAAAGAGCAAAAATCAAACCAGGACAAATAAGCAATATATACTATTTTTTATAATAATCTAGTCTAGTTTCGGTCCTCTTTTTATTTATTTTTAAAATAATAATGCTTCGTAAATCCCTATAACCACTGGCTTTAATCAATTTTTTCGATTAGTCCACTTAGTCCAGTTTTGATTCAAAATTTTTACCTCTTTTGTATCTTTGCAGAGGAATTTTTAAGACGTCAAGAATTTTTCAAAACACTATTAAGTTGCAACAGAATAGTAAAGATTTTACAGTCCTATCCTACAAATCAGATTTGTACATCCGAGAAACATAGTAAGTCATCGGTGTGGGATATTATTAAATTATTAACAATAAAAATTTTGAGGTATGGAAAAACATATCAATTTAGTCAATGTACCTTTAGAGGTAATGGCTAACACTATCCGTGAGATAGTAGTATCGGAGATACAAAAGGTAAAAGAATTGATTTCGCTAACTCCGAAAGAGGATGAAACGGATAAAATTTTAACAAGGGAAGAGGTTTGTAAGCTTTTAAAAGTTAGCCCTACCACACTTTTTAACTGGAACAATGATAAAATATTAGTAAACTATAAAGTCGGAAGACGGGTTTATTATAATAAATCAGATGTTCTAGCTATTCTTAACCCTCTTAAAGAAGTTTCTTAGACTTCTTTTTAAGCTCAATCGAGCTAGTTTTTTTAGGCTGTAGTAGCCAAATCAATACACATAACTAAAAGGCACAAAGTGATGTTTAACACCGCTTAGGCATCGCTATGCCTTTTGTTAACCAACAAAGTAAAAATGAAAAGTAAAATAATATATGTGCCTCACAACATAGATTTGGAGGAACTAACTAGGAACAATCCACCTAGTTTTGAATTTGATCATGAATATGCATACCTTATTCTGTATGGCATAATTAAGGATTCATACGGGAAATTTCAAAAGGTTAAAAACTGGGCTGAATTTCATAAATACAAAAGAGTAAAAAGCTACATGGTAAGAAGAGACTCAAAAGATCTACAAAAAGATAAACATGACTATAATCTGCATTTTGATTATCTGTATCAAAACAATATCTTATGGAGAGCTGGATACTCAGAAAAAGTATATAGAGGTCATCAAATCGCTCCTGAATATTTTGGAGAGCAAGTTAGATTTATAAAAATCCACAAGCCGAAAACTCTTAGATTATTAAAACCAAAAGAGGACGCTAGAGACGCTCATTATCCATTAAATAAATGGTTTGATACAAAACTATCAATTGACACAGAAAGTGCCTCTGAGAGGCTAAATTTGAGCTTTAATGATGATAGAAATTACTATAAGTACATCAAGAACTGTCAGCTAATAGTAAATCTAAATAATGGGGATATTAATTTTTCAAGAAAAGAATATTCTGACGACAGATTGCATTCAGATTTCACTTTATTCCCGAGTGTGTTAAGAAAACATCTAAGATATGATGGTCAGTCCTTGGGAGAGGTTGATATCTCATCCTCCGTGCCGTTTTTTATGTATTATCTGTTCTTGTCAATCGTTGATATAAGTCAGATTAATCAAGAGGTTTACACCAATTTTTTTAAGAAGCCTAGATTTTACGAGCCAGCATTAAAGAAAACTGTTGGCATGGTTAAACTAGACCCTGTTGAAGTTAAGCAATTCGGAAAAGACATCACAGAAGGGAAATATTACGATCAATTCATCGATATGTTTGATGATGAATATTACAAAAGAAATGCTCGATTTGTATTAAAAAGAGATTTCAATTATTCTAAAGATGATAAATTGGCAATTGTGAAAAAGCAAATACTATCGTGGCCGAATGCAAGAGTAAATAAGTTCAAATCTGAGCAAGCCGTCTTTAAGAAGTTATACCCGACCATTCATGATTTTCTGACAAAGTTCAAAAGAAGACGGTATATAGCCCGTGACGGTTTCTATAAAAAGAAAGCAGATAAAATAGCTAAAGACCCTAAAATTGATATTAAAGAAACCTTCCAACAGCATAAAAAAGTTTCTCATTTGTTTCTACAGTTAGAATCTTATGTAATGCTTGATATTGTAGCCAGAAAATGGAATAAGAGCAGAAGTAAAATACCTTTTTTTACACTTCATGATTGTATTATTACTACAAAAGACAACGTAGAAGAATTGAAGCGGTTTATGGAGGAGGTCTTCACTACAGTGGTGGGCGTGTCGCCAAAATTTAAAACTAAGTTATTTGAGCCATCTCAAAGCTAAATCGGGGGTGAAAAAATTGCTCGCCCCCCTTTACCTCGTATTTTCGTCTTTTTCTCTTGTGGTAGTACTAGGTATTTTTCTTATTATTATTACACTCTGTAGCTATGATGTAGTTTTTCGCCCAATGATTAACTCTTATTCATACTAATGTTAGTAAGAATTCTTGGGAGACCCCGTAAACATTGAAAAAGTTTCTCGACAGTTTTCTGGGGCAGAAATCAGTACTTTTTGACTAATTATCCGAAGATAAAGTAACTACATCTTAATTTTACCATTTAAGAAAGTCTAAAATAGATCGGTTAAGCCAAAACCAAAAATCACTACAGCACCGCAATAGAATACCGAAATTTTAATTCTAAGACGGTAAACGTGATTTTAAGTATATTTTATAATCAAAAATAAAAAACCCTCTCTAAGGAGTTGTGTTTATTTTGTAAAATTTTGCCAAAAAAATATAGCAAAAAAACAATTTTCTCCTCATCTAATTTTTAATAAAATTCAAAAAAGCTAACACTTATCCTCAGCAATAATAAGCTGAAATTTTGACTGTAAGCCAAAAACAATACTTGTTCAACTAAACAAAAACAGTCCTTTAGAGTCTAAAACATTTTCTTGAGCTAAGTAAAGAGGTAACATTTTAAGCTAACATCTTTTTTAATTACTATTAAATTCAAGAAATTTCTGCTATTATTACCATTCACCAAATCACATTTCTATAATATCAGAAGAACAAAATAAAAACTCGAAGAACAACTTTGCTTATTACAAATAAAAGCATAGAGAATTCTAAATTATCAAAATATCAGTTATGAAATTTTATTCTCAATTTACAAACTTAACACCCATATCCTTCCAATATTCCAATTCTATTTTATTAACAATTCCTAGTTTATCAAAAGACAAAATATACTCTGTGTGCATATCGGTATATCTAACCATAAAACTATCCTCTGTCTTGTTAAAAACAGTTACTTTCATTCCTTTCAGCCTAACATTGATGTTCTCAAAAGAAAAACCATTAATATCGCTTAATAGTCTCTCTTTTTGATTCTTTCTAAAGACTGTTTTGTGAAAGAAAAAAAGTATTTTATACCAATATCTCATATAAATCATTTTAATTTTATTGCCGTTTTTATTCAAAATCATAAATTATGAAACTCTTTAGGAGACATCCCTCTTATTTCTTTATACTTGAAATAGAATAGACTCCTAGTCTCAAACCCTGATTGTTTTATAATATCTGTGATATTAAATTTCTCATTATATTTTAAACTCCTTCTAATCTCCTTATCAAAATAATCAATACGATATCTATTTATTAGTTCACTAAATTTAACTCCATAAATTCTCTTTATCAATTTTGAAGTATTTATTGTACTATAATCAATTTTAGCACACAAATGATATAATTTAAAATTAGGTTTTAGATATATTAATGATTGAATTAAAAAAGCTTCTATTCTATGATAATATATTTTTTCTTCGTCGGTCAATCCTTCTAAATTCATATTTATTGTTTTTGTGAAACCTTTCATTCATTCTGTTATCTTAATTATCTTAGCACAACGAATGTACTTCTTCTATTTTGTTGATGTTCGGCCTCGGTACATGGTACCGCATCCACACATGGGTTTAGTAAGTGACTCTCTCCATAACCCTTAGCTGTTAATCGCTCTGGATTGATGCCTCGTTTTATAAGGTAAGCCATCGTTGCATCAGCTCGTCTTTGAGAAAGTAATTTGTTGTACTTTCTATTTTGACGGCTATCAGCATAAGAACTTATCTCGATTTTAATACTTGGATATTCCTCTAAAGCCTGAATAATTTTTTCTAGTGAAACTATCGCATCTTTACGGATGGTTGATTTATCAAGGTCAAAATAGATTTGAGTGATTTCTAACACCTTGGCTAAATCCAAGCCGGGTTCCATTTTATATGTATCTTTTTTAAGTTCGATATCACTTTTAAGAATGGTTTCATTCAAATTAGTTACCAATTCTATTGAAGCTACATAATAGTCTTTCTTTGAAATATTGATGGTGTAAGCTGTATTGGAAGTGACATTCTCAAAAGTGAAATTTCCATTCTCATCAGCGAGTGTTCTAGCTACTTCATTGTTGCTTTTATCCAACAAAACAAGTGATGCATAAGCTATCGAATCGGAATTGGTTTGGTCCAATACTCTTCCTTTGATGTTAGTTAAGTATTCAAACACAAACGGTGTTCCTGTATTTTGGAAGCTATACAAATCATCATCTCCTTTTCCTCCCGGTCGGTTACTGCTCAATACTCCCTGATTAGTAGTTCTATCCCAGTTCATATCAAAATCATCAAACGGACTATTAATAGGCGCCCCTAAATGAACTGGTAAGGCATTAGGAACATTTAAATCTACTGCATAAATGTCATAGCCTCCCATTCCTAATCTACCATCTGAAGCAAAGAGTAGAATGTTGTCTTTGGTTACAAAAGGATAACTCTCTCTAGCTTCGGAGTTAATGGTTGTGCCAAGGTTCTCTGGGTTACCAATGGTACCATCGGGGTGTAATTCAATTTTGTATAAGTCCGATTGACCATAGCTACCCTTGGCGTCTGAGGCAAAGTACAAGGTCTTCTCGTCTGGAGATAAAGCCGGGTGGGCTACTCTAATACTGTCTAAGGCGAAGATGTCCAGTACGCCTTGGTCTACCCATTTGCCGTTTTCGTTGGTGGCTTTGTAGATCTTGTTTAATCCGTTGGTGAGTTTTCGCTTATGGTTTTTTTTGACTTCGTTTTGGGTATAGTACATTGTCTTACCGTCTTTGGTGAAAACAGGGGTGGCTTCGTGGTACACCGAGAAGACTTTCTTTGAAAATAGTTTGGGTTCAATATAGGTGTTGGTGGTATCATTGGTTTTTACACTATAGTACAAGTTAGTAAACGCCTGACCTGTTCGTTGATAGATTTGGTTGGCAATGATTCTTGGTCTTGCACTGGCAAACAACAAGGTATCGCCTTTGAAGGTGCTGCTAAAGTCCGAGTACTTCGAGTTGATATTCAAATTAGTAATACTAAAATTATCCGATCCTTTCTTGATGCTGTTTTGAGCTCTAAGAGTTGGTGTCTGATTTTTAACGCGTAGCTCTGCTGGTTTTTCTTTAGCATATTCTGCCATCACCTTTTGAGCCTCTTCTTGCATGCCTGCTGATTTAAGCGATTGGCTGTAGCGGTACAAAAAGCCTTCTGGGAAAGGGGCGTTTAAAGCATAGCGCTTTTCATACCACTTTTGGGCTTGCACGTAATTGGCATTAAAATAATTGGCATCGCCTAGTCTTTCATAGATTTCTGCAGTTCCTTTGCCTTTATTGGCTAAATGCTCATAAATCTTGATGGCTGAAATGTAGGATTCTTGTTCGAATTTAGCATCTGCTCTACGCAAGGGTTGTTGCGCCAAGGCTAGTATTGGGAATAACAATATAAGTACTAATTGTCTTTTCATGTTCTTTGGTGTTTTCGGTTGCATTATACTACGATTTAGAAGAATCGTGTTGTTTCTACTCTCTGACTGTTTTTCAATAAATCAAATTGGAAAAATAACTCGTGTGAGCCTGAATTAAAATTAGACAATCGGGTAGTTTCTCGATCATAGCCATAGCCAATAAACATTCTGTTATTGACTTTAAATCCTAACAAGGCTGATACTGCTGCATCCCAACGGTAGGAAACGCCCATCGTAAAACGTTCATTGTACAAGAAGTTAGCCGATAAATCCAATTGTAGTGGTGCACCTGCTACAATCTTACTGACAAACGAAGGTTTGAACTTGAGGTTGTACGTTAGATCATACACCTTTCCTCCAACAAAATAAAAGTGTTGTTTTCGTTTGGTTTCAGAGTACGCTAAGGCATCATAAAATCGGGTTTCTAGTAATTTAGGTACTGATAATCCTAAATAACTGTTGTCCGTATAATAATACAATCCAACTCCTATATTGGGTGAGAATTGATCTACCATATTTTGTTGTAAATAAGGATCTCCTGGATTGAAGTTTTTTAACTTTTCATTGTCAATGCTGAATAATTCTCCTCCTGCTTTAATTCCAAAGGCCAAACGACTCTCATTGGCAAAAGCTATCGTGTAGGAAACATCCACGGCTGCAAAAGTCGTACTGGTTGGGCCTATCTCATCACGAAGAATATTGGCTCCCAAACCTAAATGACTGTTCTCTATGGGTTGGTGGTAGGCTAAATTAATGGTTCGAGGCGCCCCTTCAAGTCCTATCCATTGGGCGCGGTACATACTAAAAAGTGAACCATACCCTAAAGATCCTGCATACCCTGGATTAATCACCGTAGGGTTAAACATATATTGGGTGTATTGGGGCTCTTGTTGGCCCCAAACACTCATACTTAATAATATTACTAAACTATATAGTTTTTTCATTTTCCTTTTATTTAGTGATGTATAAATAACCCGAACGTTGTTTCTCTAAACCAGCTTTATTTATATATCGCAGAATATAGAAATACGTGCCCTTTGGTAACTCTGCAGATTGTGAAATCGTTACACGTCCCTCCGAAATTCCTCTAAAATATTTATCGTCTTGACCGTAACCTTCCACGTTGTATACTTCTACTCCCCAACGGTTGTAAATTATCAAGGTGTTATCTGGGTAATTCTCTATTCCGCGAATCACAAACACATCGTTCAACCCATCGCCATTCACTGTCATCGAATTGAAGATCTCTAAATCATCCTCGCTTGCTTCATGGTTGTTAAACTCTAAATAATCCGCAACTCCATTGTTGTCCTCATCTTTCGGACTCGTTGGGTTAGCTCCTATTTCTTGACCATTGGTTAATCCATCTGAGTCACAGTCTCCAGATAAGAAACCGTTAGAGAATAGTAACGTTACATGGGTCGGAAGTGAATCACAAGGATTCTTTGGATTAGTTCCGTCAAGTACTTCTTGACCATCTGTAACTCCATCTCCGTCTGTATCAGGATTCAGTAAATCAGTTCCTATTTGAATTTCTTGTGAATTAATAAGTCCATCTGTATCACAATCTGTATTTCTCCACGAAGAACTTGTATTTACAAATACAAAACTCAACGGATTATAACTACAATAATCATTAGGATTTGTGTTATCTGCTAACTCTTGGGTATCAAGAACACTATCACCATCTGAATCACAAATTAATGTTGATTGAGAAATGATGTTACTCAAAAGCGAAGAGCTTACACAACCTTCTGAATTCTTAACGGTAACACTATATGTTCCGGAAGCAATACCAGTAAAGATACCTGTAGTGTTAGAATACGTACTTCCATCAATACTATAAGACAGACCTGAACCAATTGGTGAACTTACCGTAATTGTCCCTGTTGAAACTGTACATGTTGGATTTGTTACAGTTGCGTTTGGCGATATTGGAGTAGATGGTTGAACAGCTACTACTACGCTTGAAGAAGAACTAATACATCCACTTGAATTCTTAACGGTAACACTATATGTTCCGGAAGCAATACCAGTAAAGATACCTGTAGTGTTAGAATACGTACTTCCATCAATACTATAAGACAGACCTGAACCAATTGGTGAACTTACCGTAATTGTCCCTGTTGAAACTGTACATGTTGGATTTGTTACAGTTGCGTTTGGCGATATTGGAGTAGATGGTTGAACAGCTACTACTACGCTTGTTGATGAGCTTGTATTACCACTTATGTTTTTAACACTCACATTATAAGTCCCTGAAGCAATACCAGTAAATATTCCAGAGGTATTAGTGTAATTAATTCCATCTAAGCTATAAGTTAGTCCTTGCCCTGTAGGAGTACTTATTGTTATTGTTCCAGAAGATATACTACATGTCGGAGATATTAAAATTACCACAGGAGTAGCAGGAATTGTATTGTCGATTGTAAACACTAAATTGTCATTACCTGCGTAAGCATTGGCAGACAAATCTGTTCCATTTACAGTAACTACAGCCGCACCATTATTAGCTGCAGGAACATCCCACACATAGGTCCATGTAGTACCACTGCCATTCATAGCAACAGCACTTAAAGTAGTACCGTTACTATAAGTTATAGTAATTGTTGGTGCTGAAGTCATCGCCTCACTAAAGGTCGCCGTGATTGTCTCCGTATCTGCATCACGAACTATCAAATCATTTCCAGAATGAATTAGTACGACTGTTGGTGGTGTTGTATCAGGAACTTCATCATCTTTGTTTACCAAAGAAATATCTGCAACATCACTAGCTCCCAATGCATCATACGCTGAATCAGAAGAGGTTGGGTCTCCTGTAATCAATTGATATAAAATATTACCATCTAATACTGCATCGTCTACACCAGATATCGTTATTGTATTTGTTGAACTATTCCAATTTGAATAATCAATTGTAATTGAATTTGCCGAAATACTTCCTTCTGTCATATCAGATAAACTCAATGGAATGGTAACTGAAGCGCCATTAGTAAGTGGTTGAGATAATAATTTAAATCTAACCTGTATAGTACCACCTCCCTCGGTGGTTATGTTTGTAGGATTAACTATCTCTGCTAGAATTCCAGGAGGGTCATTGTTTTGAGTAGTCATTACTACATCAGCAATATCTGATGCCTGTAAAGCTGCATAGTCTATTGATGTTGTTGAAGGTGTCCCTGTAACTATCGTAAAGCTCACTGACCCATCCCCGATTAAATCATCTACCATGTTTACCGCTATTCTTTGCGGTACATTCCAATTAGAAGGTGTAAATGTTACTGATGACTGAACTGTACCTTCTGTAGTATCATTACTAGACAATGGTATAGTTACATCTGCCGTGGGTTGGTGTGTTAATACAATATCAAAACTACCATCGTATTGACTACCGGATGTGGTATTTTCTAATAATTCACCATCTACAACTGTAATTGAAACCCCAGCTTCTATCACATTGGTTACACTTACACTCACATTTTTTGTCGTGATATTCCCCGCAGTATCCGTGGCTAATACGTTTAGAATGAATGGGCCAGAATTGGATTCAAAATCAGGAGCAGTTTTAAAGGTTAATTTACCGTCATTCAGATTAATATTAAACAAACTTGCATTTGTTCCCGATATACTCCAAACAACAGATTCGTTTGTGTCAAAATCATATACAGAAATTTGATTTTCTGCAGCAGTAACACTAAAAGGAGATGAAGTAATTGCAGTAGATATACCTGTTAAATACACTACTGGTGCTGTAGTATCCACTACCAAGTTCCCTGTGCCTGCAGTAGAGGTATTTCCTGCTGCATCTGTAGCGGTTGCGCTTACCGTATAAGTTCCACTTGTTAATGCTGTAGTAACATCCACGGACCAAGCTCCTGAACCATTGGCTGTAGTAGTATAAGTAACACCGTTAATAACTACACTTACTGAACTTCCAGCTTCTGCCGTTCCAGCTACCGTTGGCGTTGTATCATTGGTAGTTTGTGAAGTCACAACTGGTGCACTTGGTGCTGTAGTATCCACTACCAAGTTCCCTGTGCCTGCAGTAGAGGTATTTCCTGCTGCATCTGTAGCGGTTGCGCTTACCGTATAAGTTCCACTTGTTAATGCTGTAGTAACATCCACGGACCAAGCTCCTGAACCATTGGCTGTAGTAGTATAAGTAACACCGTTAATAACTACACTTACTGAACTTCCAGCTTCTGCCGTTCCAGCTACCGTTGGCGTTGTATCATTGGTAGTTTGTGAAGTCACAACTGGTGCACTTGGTGCTGTGTTATCTATCGTGAAAACTAAGTTCGTTGACCCAGCATACGCATTGCCAGCTAAATCACTTCCAGCTACCGTTACCGTGGCTGTACCATCACTGCCCGCTGGTACATTCCATGCATACGTCCAAGTAGTTCCATTACCACTTAAGGGTGCAGCTGTTATACTCGTGCCATTGCTTAAGGTCAACGTAATCGTTGGTGCAGAGGTCATCGCCTCACTAAAGGTTGCCGTAATCGTCTCCGTATCTGCATCTCGTACAAGTAAATCAGAACCACTATGAGTCAAAACGACTGTTGGTGCGGTCCTATCAATTACATAAGTCGGAGTTACAGTAGCTGTAGCCTGTGTATTTACATTTGTAGCTCTGACAGAAGGAGTATAGGTTCCATCTGACAGTCTAGTGCATGCATCGTTAAACTTAAATTTATTCGTGCCACCAAGTGTCCCATTGGATAAGGATTCATAGCTAAGTGAAGTAAAGTTTCTTTTCACCTGGAGCACTACATCTCCACTATAGAAATTATAAGTTACCGAATTTATGGTTCGGCTACCAGCTAGTGTACCTGAGGTAACCTCGGCATCTAGGGCATTGACAATAAATCCTATTGGATAAACAGCAGGTACGGCTTTAAAAGTATACGTACCTTTTCCTAAATAGTAAAAAGTCTTTTGTGATGCAGGGTGATCAAATACATATAATTTTTGCCCCGCATTGTTTGGATCATCTAGGACAGTTACAATAGTTTCACTTGGCAAACATTCCGCAACATTTTCAGAAATTGACCAAGTTCCGTCTGAAGCCACTACCCCGGTATAAAATCTATCCGAATTAAACTCAATTTTCAATACATCTCCGGAGGTTCCCGTTCCGCTAAGTACGATTGGAGAACCTGTGGCTATGTTGTAATTAGTATTAGGAGCAGTCAACTCAGTGACGGCAGTACCAGTAGCACCTGGATCACTAATCAAACCAAGTGTAGGATTGCTATCCCATTCTGAATTATCCGTGATGGTAATCTGGATAGCCGTAATTTTACCGTCTCCATTAACAGTTAAGACCGCTCCATCCGAGTCTCCAGATGCCATAAATGGAACCCATGTACCATTTGATTTTTCTTTGAAATAGGTATTTCCTTCTAGCGGTGTACCAAATTCCATAAAGAATCGTACTTGAGTGCCAGCTCTAGTTGGATCTACGTCCGCAATGGCAGTAGCTCCCTCTGGGCCTGCAGAAAACACCATGATATCTGATCCAAATTGAAAACCCTTACTCAAATCAGTTGGCTTAGGTCGCATGTTAAGACCTAGCAATTTCGCATTCGGGTCAGGTTTATTTCCAGCATCTTTCTTCCCAATCCAAATAACGGCCATTTCTCCGGCCGTAGGTGCAGGATTAGATTGACTTGAGCCATATGCACTAGCTTTGTCAAAAAGTGTTTTTAATCCAAAAGGTGTATGCGCAATACTGGCCTGCAATCGATCCGGAAGATCGTCCCCATCTAAGTTGTCTAAACCTACACCTTTCGACAGGGCTAGTTTTTCAATGACAGAAGGTATACCATCCCCATCTTCAATTTCTCTTAGAGAAATGGTAAATGTCTTACTAACCGGAGTTAATCCTGCCTTGGATAAGGTTAGCGTAAGTGACAAGGCACCTTGTTCTAACATTTTATTCAAGCGCCTTGGATTAGCAACAGTTAATTTATCGGTACCCACAGCAAACAAGGACGCACTACTTCCTCCTGTTATACTAATCGTTGCCGTGGCATCTGAAAGTTGTAAAGTGGAGAAAGGTATGCCTGTAGCTAATTCATCGATGGTCAATTGATCTCCAGCACCAAATGACAGGACTTGCAGCGGAACACTTATTGTCCCCGTTGTAGGAGCAGATGCATTTACACCAACCGTCGCGGTAGCAGTTATCGTAGCTCCTGCAGTTTGTATAGGAGATATATTTACCGTATAACTACCATTTGAACCTGCAGTAGTAGTACCTAAAATTGTAGTACCATTTGCAGCATAAATAGTGACCGTACTTCCTGCTACTGCAGTACCTGTGACGGTGGTTGTAGATGCCGTGGAGATAGTTGGAGAAGCCGGAGGAGTTGATGTACAAGTTTTCGTATTATCTACGGACAACGCATGTGAAAATGAACCTCTTGGAGGATTCGATCCATCGCTTGATTGCGCTCCCTGTTTGATAAAGATCGTAGGTAGTGCAACAGGATTTGGTTGGGTCACCAGTGATTGCAATAAGTTTGAAGGTACATTTATTGAAAATAATCTCGCTGATGTTGGGGCTCCTGGGAAAGGAGCTGCCGAATTGGATGCTGAAAACAAGACACTGGAACCACCAAGCGACATTTTCAAGTAAGCCTGGGTGACATCGGTAATGCCTGTCAAACTAGAAAGATCCACTAAAAATTTGAGCGTGCCGTCTACTAAAGCTTCACAATTATCTAAGATGTTATCGGTTCCACCTGTCAAAATAGTAGTCCAACTATGTGGCGCCCCCATGACCAGGTTATTTACACTTCCTGAGGGAGGAGTTGTACCAGATGGTGTTGGAGTAATCGGACAAAGGGATGAACCGGTGTCGTTATTTGATCCAGCGACTTGAGTTCTATCAATTGAAAAAGACGAGCTACCGAAACTTATGCTATTTCCACTTAGAGAAGCTTTAAACTCAAACTTTACTCCATTGGGATAGTTGGCAACTGTTAAACCTTGTAAGAACGCAGCAGGTATCGTGAATTGCAACGGACTAGTCGATCCACTTGCTCTAGTGTCTGTAACTGAATATACCTGGGTAGTTCCCCCCGCTAGGGAATAAACCACAGTATAGGTAGCCCCGGAACCAGCAGGCGGACCTCCTGAAGGTCGTAGCATGACCATACCATCTGTAGCATCCTCACCATTTTGGAGAATGCAACCCCAGGAATTTTGGAATTGCGTTGTCCCGGAGGATGAAGTCCCACCACCTCCACTCGTTTGGCCACCGGAAGATCCTCCACCCTGTGCAATTGAATAGGGATAACTAGTTGCAGGCAAGGCCTTATAAACAGCATCTGTGGAGGCACTTGTACTTATGGATATAGCCTGTGACGTAAGCGCTCTTATAGCAGAATTAAAAGTTCCTGCCATTGAAGCCAGTGAATTCCCATTGGTACCCATCAAATACATGGATGCAGTAACAGTCTGCGCTGTAGTTCCATTAGCAGGGGTAAATTGTAAACTTAAATTTTGTGTAGTTCCCAGCTTGATGGGGTACATTGCACTTTCGCCAGGAAAACCTGATCCTGGGGGATTTGGAATTACATAAGCAGGGACAGACAAATTAACGGTTACGTTTTCCGTTGGGTTGGATGCTAACTTTACAGTAAAAGTTACTGTATTTGAACCAGTCCAAGTTAAACCTGTTGGAAAAGTAATTGGAGAAATAACTACTTTGGCATCGTTATCAATGCCTGTAACATTTAAAATTAAAGGTTGTGCATAAAAGTTTGTTGGATCCGACAAAGTTATGGTCCCTGTGAAGTTTCCAAAACCCGAATTGTCAATAGCCTTTACAGTCAAGTTAATCCCATTCGCAAGTCCAGTTCCAGGAAAGGAAAGACTCGTTTGAGTTACTTCAAATAACGAAGGATCGTTGTTAGTAACGGTAATTGCTTTGGGCGTATCATTCAAGTAAATTTTAAAATTTTGGCTAGTGCCCTCATCGATGTTTTTACTGACCACATTCCCTTCTGGTAAAATCAAAGGCACGTCTACATCTTTAACTACAATCGTGGCAGTTTGGGTCAGCCCAGTAAAAGCAGTGGTTGATCCTTCGGTTAACGTGTAGGTCGACGGATCTTCTATATTGATAGCAACAGGAGGGTTTGGAGGAGTTGCAGGTATGCTGTTGACTCCATAGGTCTTCTCTACTGTAAATTTCAAATAAACGGTTTGATTACCATCTGCCGTATTATCCAGCAATGAATTAAAAGTGATATTTTTGGATAGGCTTGTTACAAAATCCGCACCTGACCTTAATTTGGAAAGGTAAAATGATGCTGGAAACCCGCTGATTTCAGTAGCATCAGTATCGGATGTACCTGTTGCAGTTACCCTTTCTACTAAAATCTTAACTACTTCTGCCCCTCCAGAAGATACAACAGGGAATATATTCAATCCAGCATTGACTACTTTACCCGATTCCCCTTCATATACGGTAGTAGATGATGGACTAAGTGTCAGTGTTGGAGTATCGTTATCTGTAGCACTGACAGACAATCCCTTCAATACATAATTTGGCTGCGCATTGTAAAAATTATAGTTGGTAAGTGTGCTTCCAGCAACATCTTGTGTAGTTATACCCGTCAATTGTTTCACCTCAAGAGTTGCAGAATTCACTGTATTGATGAGTTGATCTTCCTTCACTTTTAATTTGAAGGTTATCGTTTCAGTGATGGCTTGACCAGCAGGTATTTTTAGGTAATAGGCATCCTTTCCTGTTGCTTTGCTTACTAAATCAGGATAGTTTGAATTGGTAGCTAAAAAGAACCTAGAGGCGTTTGAAATGTCCACAAATTCAAAGCGATTTGGAATTAAAATTTGATACAAATCATAACTCGTAGAAGATTCGGTGAATGGGGTGATTGGAGTGAAGGTTCCATTCAGTGCAATAGACAATTGAGCTGAAGTTGCACCTTCAGCCAAGGATAGGTTGTAATTGTCTCCCCAGGTTATTGAAGCAGCCAATGCCGTCGGAGTAATCACATTAATACGAACAGCAGTAGAAACGGATGCAGGAGGATTGAGAATTCCTGCAACCAAATCTGTTCCCGAGGTTGTTAATTCCCCATCTGAAATACCGGTAAGTGCTACCTCTCTTATTCCTACCGTAGGTGTTTCACTGGTGTGCTTGTACTTGATCAACCCTACTAAATCACCATAATTGTTATCAGATGTATTCGTACTACTGTAATTTAAAAGCCGTTTGGTTAAAGTCAACGTTGCAGAGGAAGCATTCACTGCAACTAGGTTATAGGCCACTGTAGTAGAAGAGCTGCCATAGGTTACCGTTCCGCTTCTAGTGGTTGATAAATTCAAGGCAGTAGTACCTAAATACAAGAACTCATTACCAGCATCTTTTATACCAGTAATCGAAAACGTAATGGATTCAACATAATCAGTTGGTTCTTCAAAACCACCATTGACTTGCAAACTTGTAAATAGGGAATTCGAAACATCACGATTTGCTTCATGTTGAATTGTTGGATTGTCTAAAGGAGCAAATTTTAAAAGGGTAGGTGGTACATTCACCTTTGCCTGTGGATCGAGTGTAATTACGATTTTATTCAATCCATTGCTTCCAGTATAAGTCGTAGTATTGACATTCCCCGGAGGATTAATCAATGATACATCATCTTGAGGTCCATCATCTTTAACCTCAAAGAAGGTAATAGTTCTGGTAGGATTGGGTGATGCTGTCGAAGGAGCTTTGTTAATATACTGGATCCCTTTAATCAAACTTAATAAATCTGTTTTTGATTTATTTTCTGGATTGGTTATCACTACTGATAGTTCATTTCCATTGAGTGTAAATGAAAAATCGAATCCATTCTGTGTAAAACTTTGTGTAACAAGCCTATATTCCACACCACCAATTTTAAAAAATTCTGCAGGCTGTGAATAATTGCTTTCCGTATAGTTTAACCAAGCATTAGAGGCATTAATTTTAAACTTAATTGAACTAATAATTTGGGAGGATTCTATTGGATCTAATTCTATATCTAAATCGTTTAAGCTACCATTTTGTCCTGCAACTTTAAATAAATCAACTGAAGTGTATCCTGTTGTAGTTTTCTGACCTGAGGCATAAGACTTATTTTGACTTACAAAAGACATTTTAGGAGCATCATTTTCTGGGAAAACAAAAAATATTTTAACTCCCTCTACAAAAATATTTTGATCAGTAGGATGATTAAGCGACAAATTTATAATGCATGAATATTCAGCCGGATCCTGGTTTGTAGAATAATATCCGAATGATTTCATCATGTTTTCCACAATTGCAACTGTAGCATTTTGGTTAAATGTAAAATTTATAAAGTCAGCATTTTTTATAAAAGTGCCTATAGTTTGACTATTGTATTTTAGTGATTGTGATAATTCATCTAAAGTGAATTGAGTGTCTTTGAAAGTATACACATCTGTTGATACAATATCAACAGATGGATTTATTTTTAAATTCCAATTTTGAAGATTACTTGGCAGTGGATTTAAATCTATTCTAAAAGAAGGAAACAAATTAAATGGAGTAGTTCCATTCCATGTAGTTCCACCAATTGTTAAACTTTTAGGACCTCTATTTTCAAAATAAGCTTCTGCGTTTCCTTCAACATTTATGTAAAAATTATCTGTTAAATCAAAATACCTCAATTGATTATTTTTAAATCTATCTGTGGCTTCTTTTTGAATTTGTAGAAATTTAATCGTTCTTAAACCAGAGGTTAAAACATTTTGTCCTGCATATTTAATATCATATTGTAAATTATTAAGGAAACTCTCTAATTCACTTCTCGAAATTTTAGAAGGGAAAACTAGTTCTGTAACTGCTTCACTATCGCTTGTAGTACCTGATGGCGTATTTTTACTTAATACTACAAAACCATAACCAGATGCATTAATCTTATATAAGGGTTGTTGTATTTCTTGATTAAAATAACATTTTAGCGTACTGTAGGTAATATTGTTTCTAGCATCAATTTCTTCATAAGGTAGTTCTAAAAAAAGAGAAGCCTCCCTTGTTTGATAAGTATAATTCCATATATTATCGGCTCCTCCACCCCTAACTTTAGTTGTAATCACTGGACTAGTTGCCCAATCAATGCCACTAATGCTTCCAGCAGTAACCTGTCCAGTGCCTAGTTGAATTGTAACTTTACCTTCTGTGTCAGAAACTGCGGAAAAAGTTTCAATATAAGTACCTACCTGAATTTGAATTTCTATTGCAATCCCCGTTTGAATGACATTGTTTTTGTACAAATAAAAATCCATTTTTTTATCATAAGCACTCAATTGAGTTAATGCTGTATTGATAGTAAAAAGACCTGTTGCATTTGAATTTGATGTGACAATTGGATTGTTATTTTTATCTTTTATTTTTAATGTTAAAAGTTTATTTGTGTTTCCTGTAAGATTAAGTATGCCGTTATTAATTTTGGCAGTATATTTAGAAACAACACTATTAACATCAAGAATTTTATTTCCTACAACAAATCCTTCATTAAGTAAAGGATCAAACCCATTGAATTGAACTTTTAATTTGGTAAAACTTTTTGAATAATCAACAGCATCAAAACTCGCATTTTGTAGAATAGAAATTCCAGACAAATTGTTTGACTTAATAGCAAAATCATCATCTCTGTAAATTGTATTTGAATTAGTTAATTTATTGACATAACTAATTTTAGGAATATCGGTTGTTCCCACAATATTCCACTTATACGTATAAATAGGATCTGATGTAGGAGCAGAATTCCCAGATCTAACAAATTTCAAATGGAATTTTATAAAAATCTCAGCACCATCATATTCATTGATGTTTTTTGGCTGAAATGATGCTGTGATATTTGCATTATTAAATGGCCATTCTGTACTTGAGATATTAATTTTAAAATCTCCATAACTTGTAGTAAATGTATTAGTCCCTTGCTGAAGTTCTACTGGGCTATTTAAATCCAATACTTTATACAAATTTGTTATATTAGACAACCCTGCATTTAAAGTGAATGGAATTGCTGTATTTCCATTAGATAAACTAGGCTCTTGACCTTGGAATGTTTCAAAACGAACAAGCTGAATCTTAAACTTATCAGCTTTATCAGGATCTGAAAATACTGAATTATCAAAACTTGCTAATGGTGATCGGTCCTCTCTATGCGTATCACTAATGGAAGAAACCAATAAATCTATATTAGGAACAATTTCATCAACATCCAATAAGTTTATTTCTCTTGCTTCAATTAACGTATTTACACTTCCACTAATTTCAGCAATAATTGAAAAAATATTGTCTGATAAAATCTCACTATTATACTGATAAGTACTAGAATTAAATGTTAATTTATTTAAAAGTTTTTCAATAGCATTTCGAGTGAAATTTAGATTTGAATTGATATTAAAAAAAGGAGTGTTCGTGTTTGCCTGATTAGATGAAGCAGGTAATACAAAATATGGTATTATTTCAAAATCATTGGATAAAGGTGAAGTGATTTCGTAAGCATTATTTATTAGTTCAATTTTAGCATTTGTAACATACCCGATTGGTGTTCCATCAATCTTAATAATATAAGAAGGATTAAATGAAACTAAATTAGTACCATTATCTTTCGAAATATATTGAACTGTACTAGAAAAATTTTCTATGCTTATTCCACTTGATACAGACCAAAATAATTTAGTTTTAACTAAATTCTTACTCAGATTAATCTTAACATTATTAAAATCCAAATCTGTAAATGAAGATAAATTTACAATTCCTGAAGTAGCAGTTAATGTAGAACTATTAACAAAAACGGTTTGATTTATATTACTTTTTTCAGTGTAATCAATGGTTAATGGTAAAACTGGAACAATTTCAAAATTGTATGAATAAGGACTACTTTCGTTATTTGCTCTATCGCTAGCAGATAATGAAAGCGTATAAGTACCGACCGGTAAATTTACCGATGAACTTATTTGTTTGGGTATTAAAATTTTAAAAACACCATTTGATCCTGTAAAAGAATCAAAATTGTACACATTATTATTATAAGTCAGCGTTGCTTTAACGGTAGATAAAGGCTCAGCTTTACCAATAATTGTTATATCTCGATAAAATTTATTGGTAGAATTGGTTACGATAGGTGCAACTGGAGCTGTGTTATCAATATAAACACTCCCCATCATTGCCTCAGTGTATGAATTTGTATTGAAAATACTTGAAGCTATAGAAGGTGTGACATTTTCAATTAACTGAAAATAAAATTGGTTAGCATTGGGTGTAATTGTATTTATATCAATAGACCAATTACCATCATTCGTTGCGGTGGTTGAATAAATAGAATCTACAACAACGCCCGAAAGCGTATTTTTAAAAATATTTACCCAATTATCGTATATTCCCGAAGTGCTGAGTCCTTTTTCTGAGACATATGCAGATATATTATTCAATATTCCAGTGAATGTTGAGAATCCCCCTACTGGCGCATCAGTGTAGTAATTAAAGCCTGAATACTTATATACTATAAATTTTATTTGACTTCCTGGATGGGATTTACCAGTCATTTTAATTGCATTTCCAGATTTGGCAAAAAATAAATCTGCTTTTCTATCGCCTTCTCCAACTTTTTTAGAAGGATCAATCCCAACATTCATTTTTATATCGTTAGACTGTTGGAAATAATCCTTTAATGGGCTAAAGTTGGGGTTATTAGTTTCACCACCTGTGGCCGGCCAATCATATGTTAATTTTGAATTTTGATGTGGTAATACTTTAATACCAATCACTTTGTAATTAGAAAGTTCAATAGTCCTTTCTGCCCCGCCATTAGTAGGTAGGTAAACATAATTGTTCCCTGATATTAAAAATTGATTTTCCCCTTCTAAAAAATATCCTTGGCCACCTGTTTTGTATTCGAATACCCCAGGTTTGAAAATTCTAACATCTTTATCAGCAGCTCTATTTGATAGAATGAAATTTTTATTTCCATCAGAGTCTAAATAATAATTCTGTCCATTAGTTAACCACTCTTCATTATCAACAAGTGAAATATCATTATATTTATACAGGTTTGGATGTTTATGATAAATTTTAACTAAACCATTTTTACTTCCATTTGATAATCTTACATTGAACTGTCTTTCATAGGTATATTTATAATCTAAATTTGAGCCAGGTAATTCATTGTCAACATTTACATCTGGCAATTTAGGGACATTAAATAAAACCTGAATATTTATATTAGATTTTTGAGTGTACCCACCTATTCCTTCTAAACTATAGGTATACTTGTTTCTCCACCCCCCAGATTCCATCGTTAAAGGCCAATTAAATTCAAAAATACCATCACTACCTACATTAATTGGCGTGTTATTTAAAGGTGTATTGCTTCCATTTAAATATAAGTTCAATTGTTCGTTAGGTTTAGCAGAACCTGTAATTTTACTTACCCCTGTAATTACATTTATAGGATATGAAGAATTAAGTGGATTAGATTGAATTTGAAGTATGTTAAAAGTTGGAAAATTTTCTAACCCTGTATTTTTTAATATAAATGTTGCTCTTTTATTAAGTGTAGTATTTTCATAATAAAATTCATAGCGATATACTCTTGTACCGTTTACAACATTAGGCAATTCATATTCACTTGGCATGCTCAACACATATTGTCCACTTTTTTGTAATTTCATGTTGGGAATTACACTCCGACTTAGTTCATTTCCTTGAGCATTGTAAGTAATTAAATTCAAATCTCCATTTTGCCAACTTCCGTCAACACCATAAAATGTTGAATGATCAAATCCCCAAAATTCTTCTACAGATGGATCTAATGGATGATATGTATCAACCTTTAACATAATTTTTGTGCTTGACAGGGTCTGACTTGATATAATTCCTACACCTGCACTAGGATAAGTAGGAAGCCCAGACTCCACAATAATATTTTTATTAATTTGTTCAGCATCATTAACGGTTACGGTCCAATTACCTTTACTATCTGTTGTAGTATTTCGTTCAAGATGTGATTGTAAAACAGCGCCTTGAGCACTATTTAATTCAAATTGAAATTTATCAGTTGTTGCTAAATTTGCTTTATATTGGGCCGAAATAGGAATAATTTTTAAATTTATATCACTATTAAATGCTCCAGATCCTCTTAAATTAAAAGGAGTTCCACCGGAAAATATTACATCATACTCATTTCTTAACAACCCCTGAAAATAAGACAAACCACTTCCATCATAGGAAAGTCCTTTAAGTTGATTTACAGCAAAAGGAACAACGGGAGTTTCTCTAACAACATTAAAAATAATTTCTTCCCCAAGGTCCCCATATTTATTTTCAGCATAAACTCTCACTTCATAATTACTACCTACATCATTTATACCTTGAAGTTCTAAGCTCCATTTTCCATTTGCATCAGGGGTAGTGAAAAAAGTAGTTGGGGAAGATGAGCCTGAACTAACTTTAGCATATATTTTAACCACATCAGGTAATTTATCTTCTGCTAAAATTTTTTCTGTTTTTTGATTAATTGTAACGGTATAAGAAGAAAATATACCCCCAACAGTTCCTTTTATTGTTAGACGAGTATCCTTTGTCTTCAATATATCAGGAGAAGTTCCTGCATAGTTGTATTCTGGCATCAATCCATTCCCAGTTTGAAAACAAAACACTTCACGTGAATTGTCAGGTAAAAGTGTAGATTGTGAAAAATTTGAAGATCCACAAGAAATTGGATTTTTTGTAACTGGAACTCTCAAAGGGACTTGAATTCCCTCAACATGTGGTGCTTGAGGACGAATGATAACAGGAAAAATATAATCATAGTCGATAATAAGCCAATAGCGTCCTGGCTTTAATACATGCCCAGCTGCAACGGTAGTATGAGGCAAATTCGGATCAACCTTATACAATATATCATTGTTTGCTTCTCCAGTTGGCCAATATTCTCCATATGCAGGAATATATTTCCTTTGGCTACCTTGATAGCTAAATGGAGCTCTAAGATTAGTGTACCCAAAACGTACTTCCCAATTTCCATTTGCATCAGTTTGTGGGTATTGAAATATACCACCAGACAGCTGCATTTTGTTAACTGCTTGTACAGTTTTATTATAATAGTAACTATAATCTGTTGAATATAATTTGGGAGAACCTTCAGACAAATTAAGAACAGCTTCTAAATCTGACCTTTTAAGGGAGTTATTGTTATTTTTAACACCATTAACCCATTGATTCCATAAATTAGATGTAGATGCATCAACCTCATATAATTCAGTAATAACTTGAATTTTACCATTCACATCATTAGAAGGTAACCCAGTCCCAGATAAATAAGGATTATCATCATAAAAATCAATATAACCTTTTGATTTATAATCATTTAATATTGAAGAGGAAAGATTGACCGCATTTCTAGATTGCGAATAAGAATAAAAATTAATTAAAAAAATAAATATTATTTTTTATTGATACTTGTTAATTTACCTTTGTTTGATATTTTTGATATAAGCTGACTTTTCATATCAATAGGTAATATCTGCTTCACTTCCTTTTCTCTTATTTTGTTTCCAAGTTTAGTATTAGAGCTTTGTGCAAGACTTTGACTACGAAATGTATCATTATTACGTTTTGAAGATACAATTTTTATTAAATTGTTGTAGTTTTTTGAATTGTTTATCATAAAGTTGGTTGATATTGAGTTGTTTTGTTGTTTCGTCAATCGGTGTAGGTCATGGTTGTTCCGCCTAGATTCTGTACATGCCAGAAC
>ERZ650310.83-NODE-83-length-27348-cov-7.436962_pt1 | contig 27348 bp, 27 predicted proteins | sample MGYA00376246_ERZ650310 | MGnify/ENA primary metagenome ERZ650310 (study PRJEB26733, sample SAMN07839286) | wastewater metagenome | biome: small river; feature: stream; material: water | place: USA: North Carolina | collected 2016-03-01 ...
ATCTACACAGGCGAAGACACTCTTTCCCTACACGACGCTCTTCCGATCTAGTACACCCATAGAACCGCAACTATTAAAACAATTGAAAATCCATACACCTTTTTTACTTTTTAAAATCCATGCTCTTCTTTTTGTTTTCGATTTTTTACTATCTCCACAAATATTGCATCTAAATTGCCATTTTTCTCCGCGCTTTATTACGTTATCGCATTTGCTAAGTGCTAATTCTATATATTCTACAATAATATATTCGTTATAAAAATCCATATTATTTTTTTAAATGGCAGATCATAAGATCTGCCCATCTTTCTGCGTTTAATCGCCTAAAAAGAAATCTTGTTCTGGTTCTTTCTTCTTACTGTCATCAATAAATAAACCTTCGTCTTCACTATCTACAACTTTTTGCGAAGATGGTTTAGAATTAGATGATTGTTTATTAGAAGATGATTGAGGTTGTTCTGCATTCGGAGATATCTTAGAAAGAAATATAGCTTTCAATTCTTCATAAGACTTCATGGTTTCTTTCTTTGGAATAAATTCCGCTAAAGGATAGATTTTTTTATCTAAAGCGTTGATTTTCTTTTCATCTCCGCCGAATACGGGGGATGGATCAGCAATAAATTCACTATCATCGTAATTAGCAAAATCAGATACAGTCTTAATCTTAAGCTTAAAATTTTTTCCCTTCATAAAATCAAATACGTCATATCCCTTTGTGCCTTCCTCATCATTATCATAAATAGCATTTGAAATTTTCTTATGAATTTTATCTCCGAACTCATAAAGGAAATTTTCCCCTTCTCTATCTTGATGCTCTTTGTCTTTGACAACTAAAATATTGGTGAAATATCTAACTTTACGCTTTCTTGCCTTTTCTACTGGTCCGTAATTTTTCCAATGTTCTCTATTATGTTCACACACTGGACACTGATCTCCGACAATAGTAGGACACAATTCTGAATACGTTTTTCCATTTTCTGTAAAGAAGTGACTATATCTCATAGCAAAAAACGTATCTTCTCCTTCTACTTGAGGTAGAAATCTAATAATAGCAAACGCATTACCATCTTCGTTTCTATCTAATTTATACATCCTTGCATCAACTGTACGCTGATTCGTATTTTCTACTTTTTTTGCATTATCTCTTAGTTTATTAAAATCAATAGTTCTTACCATTTTGTTTCTCCGTTGTTATTTGTTTAAGTGTTTTTATAATTTTTACAAATCTTTTATAGTTTAAATTTTTTTTATTTTCTTCTATCTCGTAAACATGTTTCATGTAAAGCATAGGTGAAATAGTTTTATTGTTCGTTAATACATATATTACATTCACTCCCTCTTCGTTAAATCTAAAAAAATCTTTTATTGATTTATATCCCGTCTTTTCTGCCAGGGATGCGACCAATTCTACATCTTTATCGAGTTGTTCTTTCGATAATAATTTAGAGATTTCTTTCACTTCCTTACCAGTAATATTTATAGCAATAAATTTAGGTTCAAACAAGTATTTGTAAAAAATAAATTGCTTTAATTCTTCATATGTAAAAAAATAATTAGCATACTCGTTCCAAATATTTTTGTATTTATTTTTAATAAATTGTTTTTGTTTATCAAAAATAAAATATGGTAACTCTTTATCCAAATCATAAAAACCGTCTTTCTTCCTTGAAAGAAATGCTTTAATATTTTGTATTAAAGAAAATATTTGATTTACATTTTTCATTCGATGATAAATTTATCCAGTATACTAGGTTCGATTTTTGCTGTTTTAAATTTTTCTACAAACTCCATTTTAAGAGCGTGCTTGTTGTCCGAAGTAAATAAAGCAAATATATTTTTCGGTTTATGTCCCTCTTCTTCTAAAAATAACATAGACTCGTATAAATTTATATGAAAGTTTTGTTTCATCATTCTAAGAAAAAAATTAAATTTTCCTGTAGCGTTCAAATCTTCTTTATATGTTCTCATTAAAATCTTGATATCTATATTTTGATCGTGCATCTCTCCAAAGAATCTTTCTTTAGAAATCTTCTTTATCACATCAGATTCTATGTTTACTTCATTCAAATTTTTCTTGACTTTTATTTCGTATTGCATAAACCCCTACGTGAATTCGCCCATCACCATTTTTTTAGTCTGAAATTGTTCTACCTTTTGCATCATATCAGCAACTTCGGATGACTGTTCTTCGACTATGGCATCTATTTTCTTTTTCTCTATGCTACTGAATTGGGAAGAGTCCATTTCAAATAACTTCTGTCTATCATAATCTACACAAATATTGCCAACAAAACCCTTATGTTTTGATCTTGCTTTAACTTTTTTATATATGTACTTATTATTTTTTTGCATCTCTTCGGTTTGCATTAATAATATAACTTCGTCGGCGGTAAACAACGTTCCGAACGATTCTGATATATCATCCATATTCGGATTTGAACTCTTAAAACCTTCTCTATTAAACTGCATAGAACTAACCAACGCAAAATCACAATCTTTAGCGACACCATGAAATTCTTCGGATGCCCTTTTTAGTAGTGATGCTTGATTTCCGCTATCTTTTGTGACTGTATTAGGAATAGCCAATCCAAGATAATCAATAAATACTATATCTGGTATAAAATTCTTTTTCAGCTTCAAATCTTTTAATAAAACTCTAAGTTTACTGGCACTAAAAGTATGTTGATTGTATCTCTTAATCACCAATTTTTGTTTAATTGACATTTTTACTTGTCTAATTAAATCTTTTAAATGTGATTTTTCTAATGCTTTTAGTTCTTCCATAGACTTGTCTAAAAGATTGAACATCAACCTATTTCTAATGTCCTCTTCCACGCCTTCTAAGGGTATAAAAAGAACGTTATAATTCTGAATAAGACATTGCTTAGATATTGCACTCTTAGCAAGAGTTTTACCTACGTTTGTTCCTGCTATAAACATACTAAATGTCTTCTTTTTAAATCCCCCATTCATCATAGTATCGAATTGCTTTAATCCGGTACTTACAAAAATCCCTTCGTCGTGAATATCATCAAAAAATTTATCCCCATCGTCCTCTAAAAGATCGATACCTATAGAAGTGTCAAACGTAAAAGCCTTCGCGTCTGTTATTCTTTGAGTATCTATTTCGTCTACTTTTCCCTCTTTAATGAGATCGACACCTTTTACATATTCATTCCATATTAGCTGTTTTCGAAAAAAATATTCTATTTTTTTTAATAAATTTTCCTCATGATATGCAGTCGGATTTATTTTTCCTATTTCTCTGAGTCTTTCCTTTACTTTTTCGTTTTCGATGTTTAGCATCAAATCCGCTGGTCGAGGAAAAGAATTATGATCCGCATTAAATGATATTATTTCTTTAATTATTTGTTGATTCAAATTGTCTGCAAATATTTCGAAATCGAGATAAGGAATTACCTTATCTCGAATCTGCTCCTTCGCAAACAATACTCGAATTATAATTTTTTCGAAATCTATTTCAGATTTATTTTCTTCCATGATTCTCCCAAATAAAGAAACTACTTACTTTACTCGGAATCTTCTACATCATTTTTCTTTTGATCTGTTGCTCCTAATTTGAACTTAGCTTCTGCCTGTTTATTGAAATCGGATTCAGCAAAAACTTTAGTCCAGAATTTTTCATCGCGATCTGCATCATCTCTCAATACTTGAATGCCTTTGAATTCGTAACCCTTACTCTTTCCCATTTGACATTCTGTTATAATTCCTAATTCTTCTGCGATTTCGGCAAGCCCACTATATTTAGCTATACCTCCATCATATCGAACACGAATCTCAAATTTCGATTTTTCTTTTACATATCTACTCTTATCAATGGTAATAGTAAAAGTGTACCCTTCAATCTCTTTCGTCTTTTCATTCTTATCTTGACTTCTTCCGATAATAAAAATAGTATCCGATGAATAAACCACACCAGTACCACCACCAACTATAGTTCTGGAATATAATTCTAAAGTTTGATACGAATGATTGATCATAATACATGGAATCTTCTTAATCTTTAACTTTCCATTTATCAATCTAGTTAAACTTTTTAATTCCTTCGCTCTCGTATAATCTGCTGCTGTATGTCCTTCTACTGCATTATCATACTCTCTTTTAGAAGATAAATTTCCAACTGAATCTACAAACAACATAACGGGATCTCCACGTTCTAACCCATCTAATTGAGGTACCATTTTATGTTTTAACTCTTCTATATCTGTAACGAAATCATGAACTACTCTTTTAGTATCTATTCCATGAGATCTCATATAATCTAAAGTAATACCACCTTCAGAATCATAAAAAACTATAATCCCATCCTTATATTTTGTCTGGAAAGATTTCATAGCCGCTAAACCAAAAGATGATTTGAAATGTTTAGAAGGACCGGCAATTGTGATCAAACCGCCAGAAAAACCAAAATCAAAATTTCCACTAAAAGCCATATTTAAAATGGGGATTTCTGTTGGAATATTTTCAGCATCATTAAAAAATTCAGAATCATCGATAATTGATGCCATATCTGAATTTGAATTTTTTAATATTTTCTCCAACAATCCTGTATTAATTTTCTTTTCTTGTTTCGCTGTTCGTGCCATTTTAATTATCTCCTTCGATGTTTTGTTCTTTTTTGTTTTTTTTGTCTAAATATTTTTTAAAGTTTTTAGTCCACACTTTTAAATCAGATTCGCTCATACCACCGATAGTGTTATTTATTTCATCTAATATGAAGTCTAGATCCTTCAATTTTTTTTTCTTAAACATTTTATACAAAGCAATCTGAATTAGTATATAGTTTCGTTCCATACCTGCATTCATACCTTCTTCATATCCTATGTCTATATCATCAACATCATTTTCATCTTCTTTTTTAGTAAATAAAACCACTATATCAGATAATAATTTTATGTCAAACAATTCTCCGTAGTGCTGATGATCTTCTTCAGACATATCATCATCCACTTTATCTTTCATTAATTCTAGACTCATTATTTCTTTTTTTATTCTTTCAAAAAAATCCGATTTTGTTTCATCGTCCGCTATAGTTTCTGTACTAGCTCCTATAAAAACCGTCCCTGGAAAATTATTAACCAAAAATAACTTTCCATCTATAGGAAATAAACTATTAGATAACTCCTTTTTTACTATGATTTTTATCATGCATTTAATAGCCAATTCGCTTATAAATTCGTCATTACCTTCTTTATGAGTTGTCATTTGAAGTATTTCAGGAAATTCCATACCTATTATATTTTTTGCAGATTCTATAATACAATGGCTACACATGAATGAACCTATAGCATGAAATGGTCTGTATCTTTTTGTCAATTGTAATTTCATTATACCTCTAAAATACGAAAAAATTATTTATGTTTTCTGTTTCTATGTCAATTGTTCCCCATCCCATGACATCAAATATAGACTGCATAGGATTTATGAAAGTAACTTCAAATTGTCTCTTATAATCGATTGTAAATTTTCTTTTTAGTTCTTCTGGCATTTTTCCAACATATCCGATCACGTCTTGTCTAAACTCATTATTAACCGTCACATAAATGAATTTGATTTTAGTTCCACCAGTTATTGGTTCTAGAGGTAGTTTATATTTTTCGATAGCTACGTTATAGACCATAGCTGCGCGATTATGTTGTGGTGTTCTAGATAATATTTGAAGACCATTTTTCACGTAATATTCAGCATCATAAGGAGCATATTTATTGTAATCGTTTATTTTTCGATTAGATGATATGTCTTCAATCTCCATTTCTTTGAATTCTTTATATACCCGTTTAATCAAAGAAATAATATATTCTTTTTCTTGTTTTTCGAAAAATTTGTTCATCATTATTTGAATTTGATCTCTGCAAAAAGAAGGAGTAGAAGATCTTTGACTTGCAAAACCAGAAATTTTTAATTCTGGTGGTTCGTACACCTTTCCTTCATCGCTAATCATTTTCATGGCATAAATTTTTCCGCCATCTCCAAACATAATCATTTGGGTACATATTTTTTCGATTTTGAAATTTATTTCATTAATTACACCAAACTGTTTAAAGTATTTATCCAGTATTTGTTTGAATAGCGGTTTCATTAATACGCTATCTATATTGTTAGCCCACGTCAACAAAGGTTCGTTTGGAGCGACCATTTTTTTGATGTTACCGAAATTAAAAAAAATAGAATCTGTATCAAGGTTTATAACCCTATTGATTTTCGTTTTATTTTTTTCGTCTATAACTGAAAAGAATTTCGAGTTTCGATAAAAATGATCATTAAAATATTCATTAGTTTTATCGCGTAAATGTTTGATCATATGTTGACCGCTCAAAGTAACAGTCTTAGCCATATTGATATTGAAGTAATGAAACCATTCTGACGCAAGTACACCATATATACTCTGTCCGGTCCATATAAACTTACCATTCATCCCAACACATACAGTATGATTGTCTTCTACCGTGAGGCAATAAATTTTACCATTATAACGCCCTATCTGTTTATCACTTTTTTTCAACCAAAAGTTAGTTTTGTTCCAACATATTCTATAGACTTTATTTCCATTTCTTTCTTCTATTCTATATCTAGGCATGAAACCTAATTCTAAAATCAACTTCAAAAAATCTTGGAAATATTGTTCGTATTTTATGGATATTGTGAATTGTAATCGACCTTTTGTGCCGTCACCTGCATACAAACCTTCCAATATCTTTTCTTTGTTTAAATATTCAACCATTTCACCGTAAATCTTCTTTTCGTATTTAGTTCCGAAATGTTTTTCTATAATTTCGTACAATAAATCAGAACAAATATATATTCCTTTGTCGAAAGTTTTAACATTTATTGTATCTCCATCAAATAAATCCAACATCAATTTTCTTATATCTTCGTAAATATTTTTATTTACTTTTTCGTATTGAGAAATAACAATTTTTTTACTAATTCCTCTTTCATTGTTTCCAAATTTGATCGGAGTATTAACGTAAGCGGAACCTTCTGATAAATAATATCCGACGAATTTCGAAAAATTATCAACATCAACTTTAACCTGTTGCATTCGAGTTTTATAACTTCTTTTATCTCTTAAATAAACTAAATAACCCATTTCGTATAATGATTTTATATCGTCTTTTGTTAGTCTGGTATTGACTGTAGCTATTTTCAATTTAGTTAAACTGGACGAAGATTGTTCTAATGATATATGTTCTAATTTTTTCTTTGTATATCTTAAATCACTCTCAAAATATTTTAAATAAAAATTATAATTGTTTAGATCGACAAAATCGCTCAAATATAAAAATTGTTCTATTTTTTGATCAATTTTTATATGTAACGGTATAATAGATTTATTTAATTTGTGAAAATCTTTAGCATAAATGAATTCGCATTTATCGAGTTTATTCTTCATTAACATTTTATGTTCTGGAGTCACGCCTATATCTATACTTCTGGTATTAAAAAAATACATGTCACCATCATAATCATTTTCAAAAACAGAAATAACTTTCTTTAATTCTAACTTTTCCGTATCTGGATTAATACTATAAACCATTTCTCCAATTTTAACATCTTTTAATTTTTTTATTCCTCTTTCCGTCATTATATCTGTATCTTGGTGAAAACAATTTAAAAATACCTTTCGGATTCCTTGTTGAGAGTCATAATATGTCTCTAATTCTTTGTTACCTTCTTTTCCATATTTCTTTTTTAAATCCTTATATAACTTTCTTTCTTCGAAGTTTTTTTTAACAATCTTAGTCAAAAAACCCAACTCTTTTTTATAATAAATGCCATATTCTTTCGATAATGGAGTAGATATCAATCCTTCTGTGTTCTCTGGATTTATTACCAAACACTCTGGACTAATATTGTAATGCATCATCATATTTGGATATTCTGATTCAACGTCATATGAAATTACATCTTCATAATAACCCATTTGAGATTCTACCCATGCGCCAGGAAGTTCTTCTCTTACTAAACCCTCTTTTCTATCATTCATTACCATGTTGTTTTCGTGCAAATCTTTTAATATTTGCCCCTCGATGACAGCAACGGCAGTAAATACTTTATCGAGAGGAATTAAAGAATTGTGTGCTATATCAATGGCTAGTTTTATAAATTGTTTCTTTTGATCTAATTCGTCAACTAATTCTACGTCACTTATATTATATTCTACAAATTTATTCCAATCGTCTTTGTAAAATTTATGAATAGACCCTTCATAATGAAGTTTTCCGTGTCCTAATTCTGCTTTACAAATATAATCTAAAGAATTTTGTTCGAATTTCTTTTGAACGAATTTCATATCTAAATAGAATCGCATATAATCTAATAGAGCTATCCCAGGAATCGACCATTCTCCAGAATTTTGATTTTGCCAATATTTACCAATCGGAGATAAGCAACCTTGAACACCCAATCTATTAGATCTATTGATAATATATGGAATATCAAAACTATTTAATCCCGAACTATTCCAACCAGTAATTATATCCACTTTAGCTTTCAAGAAAAAAGAAATAAAACTTTCAATCATATCGATTTCTTTTTCGAAGTGTTTATAATTTATTTTCTTTTCGCCTGTATATGGTCTTCCTAATGCAAATGTATATGTCTGATTCGTTTTACTTAATTTAATAGTAATTAGATTAATTGGAAATTTAGCCAAGTGGGCATGTGGAAATTCGCTTTCATCGGATTCTATTTCAATATCTATAGAACAAATATTAAAGTCTTTGATATCTGGTCTTAGTTCTCTTCCTTCATATCTTTTATGGAGAAATTTTATGTCTTGAGGAATATCAGACTCAAAACACATTATTCCACTCTCTTTAATAACATCTATTTGTTTTTTAGACTTACATTGTTTTTTTATTACAGATCTGCCCCACGGATCTGTAATTGGCGATTCTCCAGTTTCATCTTCTATATAATATTCGTGTACAACATCTATCACATCCGAATATTTTTTTCCATCTATAGTCTCCCATAAATGGATTTTTTGTTTGAAAGGATCGTAGTAAATTTTATTAAACGAATTACCCATTATTTACGATTCCTTTTAATATCCACCATTATTCGTTCTTCTATCGAATTTATTTTTTCTTTCATCTTAAAGAAATCGGGTTCGAAAAAACCAGCAGCGTCATGATGACCGCCACCATATCCTAATTCTTTTAATATTTCTCCGACATCGACGTAAGGTAATTTATTTCTAATACTTACAGAGTTCTTATTCCTGCTTCTACAAAATACAAAATCATACTTATCTTTCATCAATTTTTCACACAATTCATTCATAAAATGATCTGTTTCGAAATAACATGATTTTGTTTTTGTCATTTCATATATTTCTAAATTATCGTATTCTATTTTAAACTCTTTTTTCTTTTTTCTGATATATTCTATTTCTGAGGTTGTTAATCTAGTATTACCATCATAAAATCTCTTTTTAAATTTGTCTGAAAAATACATATAGTGTAATTCATTTAAAAATGTAGACTTAGCATTTTGTTTTTTCCATAAATCATAATCGTTGACTAAATAAACCAAGTCGTCTAGCGAAGGCATTTTCTTATCAAAGAATTTTTCTAGAAAAATTTTAGTGACATAAGATCCGCAATAATTATCTAGAACGTATTTATTTTCGTGTGGATTATGATGAACTTTTGCTGTATTATGATGATCTAATAAAATTATTTTATTTTGACCAACTAATAAATCTTTATTAAGAGGACTAATATCAGTCAAAAACACAAAATCATGATCGTCGAAATTAGAATGTATTAATCGCTGCAATAACGAATCGACTTCATTGTATTTTGCAGATATGCAATTTATTCTACTAAAAACATTTTCTAAACATATTTGACATGTAGAACCATCCATACAATGTGCATGGGTTATAGATAAAATCTTACTATTTCTCGTCAAGCCCAATCTTCGAAGACTAAAATCCATCATTTGCCTTTCTGAGTCAAAAACGCCTATCTGTAAAGAATAATGTACCAATTCACAAAAAAAAGACAACTTATATAAATAATTAAAAGAGGCAAGAAATAATATTTATCAGATATTATTTCGGACAACCGAGGAAGGTTGTTTTGTCCCTCTTCTGCTATTTATACGAGGAAAAACAAAGATGAGAAAAAGACTAACTAACGATGATATAGATTTAATATTGAAACGATCATCAATAAAAAGAATAGATCCTATAATCGATACAAAAACAAAAATATTATGGAAGTGTTTAATATGTGAATATATGTGGAAAACAAAACCAAATCATATATTACATAGCAAATCAGGGTGTCCTAAATGTAAAATGCAATTAAAAATGACGGACGATTTGATCGATGAAAAAATATCAAAAAATAATATAAAAATAAAAAGATTAGAAAGCATCGGAAATAGAAATTGTTCGACAAAAATATTGTGGAGATGTTTGATATGTGAATATGAATGGGTTTGTAATACTAGTAAAATAATAAATTCATATAGAGGTTGTCAAAGATGCCGAGAATCGAAAGGCGAGAGAGAAATAAGAAAATTCTTAGAATCTAACGATATTTATTTTATAGTAGAAAAATCATTCGATGATTGTAAAAACCCAAAATCTAATCGTAAATTAAGATTTGATTTTTACTTACCCGTTTTTAATTGTTGTATAGAGTATGATGGATTGGATCATTATAACCCAACTATCGATAAAAAAATACAATTACCTTCTAGATATAATGAAAATAAATTACAAAGTCAAATTTATAGAGACAATTTAAAAAACGAATATTGTAAAAATAAAGGTATATCTTTAGTAAGAATACCTTATTGGGATTTCAAAAACATAAAAAATATTATAAAATTAATTATAAAATAGATAGAAAACGATCTATCCATATTTTACTTTCCAACCAACTTCCATTTTCGTCCAACTCCCTAAATTGTCTTTCAATAATTTCATTATATACGATAGGATCGCAAATATGATCAAAAGTCTTTTGTATATCGCTTAAAGAACAGTCCCATTTCAATTTTATTGGAACGTTTTCATACGGTCCTTTATATTGTTTTTCTGGAAAATAAGTCCCTATGCTCACAATTCCCGCAGCAGAATGCTCTAAATGTTTAAGGTTGGATTTGCCCATATTAAAATTATTTGGAACTAGAGGCATTAATCCAAAATGAGCTTTTTCTCCCAATACTCCTAAATGATACTGAAACGAATTCAACCAACCAATGACCTTAATTTTATCCTTAATTTCTTCTAGGAACCACGGTAGTCCTCCTAAACATGTAAACGATATTTTATCTGCTTTCACATTCTTGATAATGAATTCTCTCCATGCAGAATTCTCCCAATCGCCATACATCTTTTTTTCATTATTATAGTGAGTTGGACTTCCAGTATATAATATTTTAGGTTTAACGATCCTTTCCGTAATTTGTTTTTTAGATTCGCCCTTCCAAAAATATTTAGCTACATGATTAGGAACGATCTTCACTGGAACATTAACACCCAATTCATTTTTGATATAATCCGCCAAAAATTGTGTCGTGACTATTAGCAAATCCATACAATTCATAATCTCTATAGAAGAACGTTTTACTGCTTCAGTTATTCCATTAGCTCCAAAATTATATGAAGGGACTCCGTTAATTGTTTTTTGTTTATCTTCCCACCAAATATGATCATCCATCTCCCAAATCATTTTATATTTAAAATTTTGCTGTCTATCTTTATACCATCTAACCATATTTAAGTGTTCTGGAGCCATTTGTCTTTGAAAATAAATCGTTCTAGATCTCAATAAAATATTTTCATCTTGTAAAAAAGCACAAGAAATAATAGGCATCAAAGTTTGAGTTTTTCCAAATACAAAATTCAAATAAGAAAATGGCTGGAAACATCTTATGAATCCACAACCAGTAGCATCGCTAATAAAACACAATACTATATTTTTTTTGACTTTAACTAAATTTTGTTGTGCTACTGGTTGTTGAGATACTACAGGCTTAACTTCTATTTTATTTAGACCCGTTTCGCTCAATCTTTTTGGAGTTGGTTTATCGCTATGCACATCTAAATCGATAACTTCATTTATTTGTTTTTCAAAATCATTCAAATCGCTAGTTGGTAAATTATCATTCATCTAACCTTTCTCCTAAATTTTTTAACTCAATCTTTTTGACTCTCTTCGTATAACATATTAATGTGCTCAATCACATCATCTTTTATTTCTTCATTTATATTCAACTGTCCTATGTATTCATCAAACATATCTTTTACATTTTTAACTTTAATATCTTTCGTATCTGCCAAATTCAAATCATCTATGAAATGTTTGGTTGGTTCTTGTGCTGGCCCGAACTTATTTAAATCGTCTATATATGATTGAATTTGATCTATATCATCATTATTTGAAATGTAAATATCGATAATGTTTCCTTTTATTTTACTTTCCTCGAACGTTTCTGGATATTTTAAAGATACATATTTGATACTAACATTATTTTCTACAAATTCATAACTCATATCCGAACAATGCAATATACAAAATCCTCTATCTTCGCCTTCATCTCCGCGATTTAATTGGTAAGGCATTCCAACATAAATCAATTCTCCGAATTCTCTTTTTTCTATACTTCTAGCGTGATAATGACCACTAAATACCATTTTAAATTTGAATAATAATTCCTTAGTCAATCCATTTTTTGAAAAAGAATTTTTAGACATCTTAGAACCAATCGTATCAAAGTGTCCAAAACAAGCATCAAATTCAGTTATATCATTATCATCAATATATTTTTTAAAGGATTCTAAATCATAAAGCCAAGGAACGATCAAAAATTTTCTATTATACACTTCAAGTTCTGATATTGTTTCTATCACGGTAACATTCTTAAATTTTTTAAGAAATTTAAAAGAATGTATCTCATTTGAATTTTTATAAAATACATCATGATTTCCAAAAAATATATAAATATCAAAGTCTTTCAAATCATTCTCGAATAAATCATGAATCTTATTCATAACATATACATCTAAGTGTCGCCTATTTTCAAACAAATCACCCAACTGTATTATTTTTTTAATACCTCTTCGCTTTAATTCTGGAATCATAACTTCTCTAAAAAATCTTAATTCTGAATCCAAAAATTCATAATTAGAATATCCGAAATGTACATCGGCCAGAATCGCAATATCATTCATCAGATTCGTTCCCTTCCCCAGATTCTAATTGGTCTATATACGAAATATTAGACAACATCAATTCTTTCTTTTTTTGATTCTTTATATATAACAAAAAAGCATTCTTAGCTGTTTGTGAAAAATAAGCAAATGGATTGTTGCTCTGAAGCGGATCAAATTTTTTGATACTATATTTTACCATCAAATAATTGGCATCAGAAATCATTTCAAGCTTTCTATCATTCGTATAATTCATAAAACTAGGGGACATTATAGAATGTTCCGATATTTTCATTATCATTTCACCAATCATATTCGATAATTTTCTTGTAGGATTTTTTTTATATTCGATTAATACTCTAAGCATTTCTTCGTTATCTACATAATGATTATTTTTCTTCTTCCTTTCTTCCATTTCTAAATTTCCTCATATAATCCCTTTCGTCATTCACCATCTTAAATAATCTACACAATAATCTTAGAAAAACCCTTAACTTTTTTAATTTTAATAACGTTATCTATGTGCATCGAGTTTTCTATCGCCCTATGAGATATTATATAACACACATTATTATTTTTTTCCACCATAGCATGTATTTTTTCTAAAACTAATTCCATACCAACATCATCGACACCAGTATCAAATATTTCATCGAAAAATAATATATTACAGTTAAATGAATTAATCATCATGTTTAATTCCATAAAAGATAATATAATTGAAAGATTTATTCTGAATTGTTCTCCCCCAGAAAAATTAAAATACGACCTCTCTTTATGAAATACCTTTATAGTCTCTTGAAACATATCATCAAACTGAAATTGTATGGGTAATTCGAAATAATCTAAAAAATTATTAATACTCTCGTTCAACTTTGGAATAAGTCTTGAGAAAAAATACTTCTTTATACCCCCTTCGTCCAATATGTTTTTGACAACCTCGGACACTTTAACTTCTTTTTCTAATAGTTTAATTTTAGCATTTAATTCTTGATAATTTTTCTTTCTTTTATCGAAATCGCTTTGAACTGGCTCTATATCGATGGAAAAGTTTTTAGCTTTTTCTTTTTCAATCGACTCAATATTATTAGCTATTTTTTCTTTTGCATTTTGAGATTGAATTTTTAATTTTTCGTATTTAGATTTATTTTCCCTGGCAACTTTTTCCAGTTCGTCTATTTTTGAAATTTCTAGTTTTAGATTCTTTTGTTTTTTCGTTATATTTTCCAATGATTCGGCTAGTAAATCTATTTGTAATTGATATTTGGTAATAGTATTTTTAATATTATCGGCTATTATTTTTCCAATTTCTAAAGTTTTTTCGGATACCAATTCATTACATTTAAGAATTTGTGCATTTATTTGCGAACTAGTTTCAGAAATATGTTTTTCGATGGATGAAGACATATCCTTTTCTAATTTCGATATATTATTTTCCAAATCTTCGATTTGGGCTTCGCGTTTTTTAATTTCTTCGTCTTTGTGTTCTTCGGATATAATTTGCAAACAATATTGACAAGTACCAGTTCCAAGTTTTAAATTCTTAATATCATCTTTCAAATTCTTAATAGTTATTTTAAAATCCGTAATTTTATTATTAATATCTATATAATCTTGAACATTTTTCATCAAAAATGATTTATTGAGAGTACCATTTCTTTCTTTATTTAAATTATCTATTTTTGTTTCTTCTATTTTAATTTCTTGTTGAAGAACATTTTTTCTTTCTGCACAAATAGAATCTTCTATCTTCGAATCTGGTCCGACACCCTTCAATTTGGATTCTAATTCTCTTTTCTTGCCAGACAAATCTATTAAATTATCTGATTCAGAATCTAAATCTAAGTATAGTTTTTCTTTAAGTTTGGTATTGACTTCTGGTTCTGTCAAATCTATAGATCTAATTTGAGATAATATTATATCAAAATCAGATCTCAATTTTATTTGCACATCTTGAAGTTCTTTAATCGATGTTGCCTTATCTAATTCAAAATTTTCTTTGGCTTTATTTAGAGAATTTATTTGATTATACAGTCCTTGTAAATTTTCTTTCATCAATCCGAATTCTTTATTCTTTAATTCAAGAGTAGAATTTAAAACTGTATTATTTTTTTTGAGCGTTTTTAACATCTTACCAAACACTTTAATATTAAAAATCGACTCAGAAATATCTCTTTTTTCATGAGGATCTAAAGTTAAAAATGGTTTATTATATAACAAAGATAACGAAATTATTTGTTTGAATAAATTATAATTCACTCCAATTATCTTATCTATTTCATCTTGAATTAAAGATTTATGGGACAAAGAATCCAATTCATCTTCTTTAGTAAATTCTTTATTCTTATTTGTCTTGAAAACTTTTAATATCGCTGGCTTCAGTCCTCGTTCTATTTTGTACTTTTCTTCGCCTTTTATAAAAATAATTTCTGTCCACAACTTATTGCAGTTTATATCATTAATTAATTCATCTATTTTGATTTTTCTGTATGGCTTTCCAAACAAACAAAAAGTAACTACATCGATAATGCCGCTTTTTCCGCTCCCATTCGTAGCAGTAATTAAGGTCAAACCTTTTTTAAAATGAAACTCGGTTACATTGTTACCATAAGATAAAAAATTTTTATATTTTGCCGAAATAAATTCAATTAACATATTTAACGCCTAACACATTTAAGTGAGTTATAATCATTACTTCAAATATTATTTACTCAAATTTTAAATAACTTCGATAATAATGCTTTAAATAAACAAGTCATCTAAAGTAATTTAAAAAAATAAATTGAAAAAATCAAATTCACCAAATAAATAATCAACAAAAACAAGCTGGCACCGCAGGTGCGCGATTCGAAGAATCGCTATTTAGGTTGTTGATTATAATATTTTTTCATATTAACATAGATTTATAGTTGATCTAGTCAATAAAGAATTTTAAGTTGAACTCAATTTCGCATGGAAATCCTAAATTCATATAATCCCTCTCTTATAGCTGTAAAAAAATTACAGACTTCAAAAAAAATATATCGATTTAAACTAGTTTTTTATTTTTGAATGTGAAATAAATTCACGACAGGAGCATTAAACGTATAAGGATGTTCGTAATTGATAAGATCGTTCTTATCTTTCCACCATAACATATCTATATCGTGTCTAATGATTTTCTTCCGCATGAAATTATTATGCTTCAAACCATTTATAACAAGTTTTTCGGATAACATAGGTAAAAAATGTTCTCTCTTGGACTCACTAAAAAAAGCAGGATAACGAGTAGCGATTTCTCTATCAGAAAGACTCCCGTTATTTTTTAACCCTGCTTCTTTTTTGATAAGTTCAATTTTTTGAGAATGATTAAGAACCTCGTCCCATTCGTCAACTAAATTTTGATCAATGTAAAATGTTTTATGTTTAATGTATGTTGATATTTTAAAATCTGTAGCATAGAAATTTTTATGAAATTTGTTACCTATGCATGAGAAATTATTATTTATGTTAAAAAATGCCGTATCTTTATTATCTAAGTGATTTATATGATATTGTTTTGATTTTAGTTCTTTGAATTTACTTACATCATACCTATTGAGCAGCAAATCCTTTTCTATTTTTTTATGAGTTGTCGGTACTTCAAAATAAGTTCTGGCTAATAATTCACTAAATAAGAAATTTTTGATCGAATCTTCTTTTGATTTTTCTTTGTAAAATTTTATTTGCCAGTTTTTTATCAGGATGACCGAATCATAAAAATTCAAAAATTTAATTCCGAATTTTTTTATGTTGGCGATGTTAGTTTGTCCCTGATTCGCTATCGACAATTCCCCATTTCTATGTTTTATGAGATATTTTTTGTCGAGTAAACGCTGAATCGATTTTTTTATGTGTTTTTCCACTCTTGGAATATTTTCAATTTTTTCGATAGTTGGTAGAATTTTTATTATTTTTTGGGCATTTATGGAATTTCTTAATCTAAGACACGCTAAATAAACAGGATATATATAATCCTTGAATTTATAATGCTGAAACACCAGTATAGTGTTTGGCTCTATTTTAAACCTAACTATATTTTCTTTTTCGGTTAGTGTTTCTGTGTATGTCTTGATTTTTTTCATTAATCTCCGAATATATATACTCTTGGAAGGATAAAAACTAGCTCCCCGCTAGTGGATTCCCGAATATATCCTCCTTCCCTTTTTTACTTATTTATATACAGTAGAGTCCATATTATAGAATTCTTCGGTATTTTTCTATAAAATAGATAAGATATGAGCAAAAAGTCAAGAAAATGTTGATATTTTTTACAAATTATCCAAAATAAACCTAAAAATTAAAAATAAAATAATATTTCTTGACAAGTTCCCAGGGAAATAATATACTTCTTATGTAACGGAAGGGAAATAAATGAAAGAAAATGAAGTTCACTTGTTCGAAAAAGCGGGTTTAGGGTTAGCCCCATTTCGATGCGTTGCGGTATATGAGGATAAAATCGGTTCGGGGTGTGCGTACTGTGGGACAGGAATCAAGATTTTCTGTATAATTCAATCGTCTGACGAAAAAACCTTCAAAGTCGGAACTGATTGTGTTTTGAAAGTAGACCCAAATGTATATGCCGAAGTAAAAAAAGCCCGTAATGAAATGATTCGTGCTCGTAAGGATGAAAAACGCGCCGCCGAATATAAAGCTCGAAAAATATTCCAGGAAGCTAAAGAAAATGCAAACTTAGAATCTTTCAAAACATTCCATCCTGATATTTTCGCATATCTTGAACCGCTTGTGAAACGTTATGAATACGTTATGAATGACCCATCTAACGAAGAATTTGTAAAAAATGATGAAAAGGTAAACACGTTCGCATATTCTCTTTACTGCGCGATTCGTAACTGGGGAAAGTTGACAGAAAATCAGGAAGCAGCGATTCGTCGGTCTATGATACCAAAAAAAATATCTTCCTTTGTTGGGGAAGTCGGAAAGAAAATGATATTCGATTTAGAGATAGTTCACATAATCGGTTATGAAAACGACTGGGGTAATGGAACTGTATATATCATGCAAGATGCAGATGGAAACAAAGTCATGTATCGCGGGTCATCTTACATACAAAAAGTTAGCCCACCCGATGAAATTTATAATTACGAACGATACACGAATGCTCAAAATGGAGACAAAGTAAAATTAAGTGCCAAGGTTAAATCTCATACCGAATATAAGGGCGAAAAGCAAACTATCATCGAACGGTTTAAGACAATCGATGTAGTTCAAAAAATGAACTAGACTTTTATTCTCCCTTTTTTGTTATATTGAAAGGTAAAGCAAAAAAGGGAACGATGAATATAAAAGAACTAAACATTTTAAAAAAAGAAGCATCTGATGATTTGACTATCACTGATGCTAATATTTTAGATAAAGCCAGAGAAGCCCCATATCTTTTTCAGAAGTATCTATCTTTTTTTCTACGCGAGAGCATGATATTAAAGAAGCAAAAAATTGAGTTAGATAAAATTTATGCAGATCTGTATAAATTTTATAAGGAAGACTATAGTAGGGAGTTGAATAAGGGCGATATTGAATATTATATCAATAAAGACGAATCATATTATACAAAGAACAACGAATATCAAATCCAAGAGTCTATATGTATGTATTTAGAAAGTATAGTCAAGAGAGCGAATGGGTTATCTTTCGACGTTAAAAATTACATAGATCTCAAGTTATTCATGGCAGGAAGTAAATAATATAAATACTTCGAAACCAGGAGAAACCATGTCTTTTAAAACCTTTTTCGATTCTTCAAAAATGTTGGCTGAAAAATTGATTACTTTTGGTGGAAAAGCTTATCCAAAGTTTGGAAATATATTGATACTTGGCGGTGGTAGCGGTTCTGGTAAGGGGTATCAGATTAAAAATCTCATAGGTTTAGAAGGAAAGACGATTGATGTTGATAGACTTAAGGAACTTGCTTTAAAATCTCCCCTCATGTTAGCAAAGTATCCAGAATTAAAAAACGTCAATCTCAAAAAACCGGAAGATGTATTTCTTGTCCATAACATAGTCAACAAAAAAGAAAAACTAAATACGAAAATGACTACAGCGTTGAAAAAATCGATTTTCACTTCAACCACACAACTTCCAAATTTAATTTTTGATACAACTCTTCACGAAATAGATAAGCTCAAAGAGATCTCAGAAATGGCTTTAGATTTAGGGTATCAAAAACAAAATATTCATATCGTTTGGGTTTTAAATGATATAGAAGTGGCTCGACAACAAAACAAAGAAAGATCGAGAGTTGTGCCTGACGATATTTTATTACAAGCTCATGCGGGTGCGTCTAAAACTTTTGCAGAAATAATCCATGATTCCGAAACAACAAGAAAATATATGGATGGTGATATTTGGATATCGTTCAATGTTGCAGATAAAGACGTTGGAATGGAAGTACCTAGCAACAAAAGACCTGGAGAATTCGGTAAATGGATGAAAGGTTCTAAAACTGCTGGAAATTATGTTAATAAAGCCGATTACATAAAAGTCAAAAGTCAAGGGAAACCTGTAGAATCTTCAAAAATATTAACTCAAGAAATACTGAAAAAAATCAAATCTTACGTTCCTGGTGGTAAATTTTAGCCATTTTTTTCACAAATTAGTTGACTTTTTCCAACATTTGATATATTATTTGTATAGAAAGAGAGAACGAGATGAACAAGCTGAGTAAAGAACAAAAGAAAGAAATTGAGAAGAAATTAGCAGAGCCTTCGAGTTCTAAAACTAAGAAGGACATGGAAGAAATTGTTTACGGAGATTACAATAACCCCAGTGAAAAATTTAACACTGGGATAAAGTAGAAAGAAGGGTACCATGCTTTTAGGAAAGACACCAGGACGAATAATTTTCAATCTCATTTTGTTGGGAATAATTCTCTATTTCGGACCATATTTCATTATAGGATTATTTATTGGTTAATGGGTAAATCGAATGAATGAAGCTCTATTATCTCATTTTATGAATGGAAAATTTTATAGTGTAAGGTTGACGAAAATACTCTCCAATCATCAATTTTTGAGAACTGATGTAGTTGAAGGTATAACCGAAAATTTACCTATGTTTAACGAATCGTTTTGTATGCTGGCAGAATCGTTGACTGAAGGAAAGCAAGTCAGATCCGTTAATACAAGTCCAGTACAATCAATAGAAGAAATTGATGGAAAAATATTATTTAAAACTAATAATAGCGTTTATGAATTAGAAAGAATATGAACGTTGATTATTTGTCGGATATTCATATTGATTTTTGGGTCGAATATAATGCGCCCGAATACGTTCAAGAAAAGCAAATAGAAGATTTTGTTTCAAAAATAATTCCAAAAACCCCTTCTAAAATTTTGATTATCGCTGGAGATATAGGTCATCACAATGATCAAAATTTAATATTATTTAAGACTTTCAAAAAATATTACGACAATATATATTTCTTGGAAGGAAATCATGATTTATATATTATCAGTAAAAAAGATTTATTAAAATATTCGAATAATTCTTATAATAGGCTTAAAGAAATGATCGAAATGTCATCAACTATTTCTGGTGTTCAATATTTGAATGGAGTTGTAGAAATAGAAGGGAAAAAAATAGGTGGATTTCCGATGTGGTATGACAATTCTTATGGAGTTGAAGTTTGTGGAAGATCTCCTATATTCATGCACCAATTATGGAAACGTTATATGGCTGATTCTAATTACATACATCCTAAGTTGGATTGGTTAGAATATTGCGAACTACATAAGACATTTTTAAAAAATAACTTTGAACAATGCGATTTGATTTTCTCTCATGTTTCGCCAGATTGGAGTCATTTAGTACCTCACTATCAAAACGATCCTACATCATCTTTCTTTCATTTTGATGGGCGAGAGATATTAAAAAAATGTAATGGGAAGACTTGGGTCCACGGACACACCCATACTAAATATAATCACTATACCGAGTCTGGATGTCATATGTTATGTAATCCTTTTGGATATCCTGGAGAAAAAAACTTTGAAAACTTTTCCATAAATACTTTAACTATATAATATTAAAAAATAATATATCTACAAAAGGAGCATCCCAAAGATGCTCCTTTTTCGTTTAATATAAATAATTCAAACGAGAGGTAATCCTTGCCATTTTTAAATTATTATTATTTGATGAACGAATTAAAACAAACTCCATATAAAATTTACGTTGATTTAGATGGAACGCTTGTAGATTTCGTAGAACAAACAAAAAAACTTACTGGTCATACTCCAGACGAACTCCAATCTCAAGGTGGAGATCCCAAGATGTGGGGCGAAATCAAAAAACATGGTATAGATTTCTGGAAAAATATGCCTTGGATTAGTGATTCTAAAAAAATGTGGAATATGTTAAAAAAATATAATCCAAAAATTTTATCTTCACCTGCAAAGATAATTGAAGAATGTAAGCCTGGAAAAATGGCTTGGGTTAAAAATAATCTTGGCGGTCATGTTGTGGTTTTATTTTCCAGAGCAAGCGAAAAATGTAATTATGCAGACGAAAATTCCATTCTAATAGATGATTTACAAAAAAATATCGACCAATGGAGAGCTAAAGGCGGAATAGGAATATTGTTTAAAAATCCAGCGCAAGCCATAAAAGAACTAGAAAAATTAGGAATAAAATAATGAGCATCAAAAATAGAATAAAAAATATTCTAGTAGAAATGACTTTAGATCAACTATATGGAGATCTAAAGTCAGCAAGAGCAAAAGCATCGAATCTCGTACACGTAGGTTATGGTAATTGGAAAAATCCAGCCAGAGAAAGTTTCAAATGGGACGATTCTCAAAAAATATTCGTAAAAATCAAATCCGATGAAGAAAAAGACACCAAACCAAAAAAAGATACTTCTGAATTACAAGTTGGAGATAGAATTAAGTTGGTTGGAGATACTTCTGTTCTTAAAGGTAATGAATATTTTAGTGTTAATGGTGTTGCAGAGGAAGGAAATGATAAACCTATATTGGGTGGAGAAAAGGGATATCAATTAAGATCCTCAGATAATTCAAAACCACTATTATTGATGTGGGTTAAAGCTAAAAATGATCCTCGTTTTGAAATTGAATATGTCGGTCCTAAGAAGATGTATGATAAAGATGGTAAGTGGATAAATAAAGATCCAGATCCAGCAGAACAGAAAATAAAAAATCAAATAAAATCAAAACTTGAAGAACCAGAAGAAGATTATGAAATAGAAAAAACTGGCGAAGAATATGGCGACAAGAAAATGGTAAGTAAAAATTGGGCTATATCTTATTCAACTAGAGGAAGATATAACACTTTTGAAATTTACGGGGATATTCAAAATATAGGTAAGCGCGGAAAAATGGTTAAAAATGCTTCATTCACTATACAGTATTCTTCTATGGGTAGATATGCATGGGCATCGAATATAGAGGATGAAATTTTAAAAGCAAAGCCAAAAACATTTGAGGCTTTGATCGATTTCATAGACAAACAAACCGAAATTGCCAAAAATACAGAAAGCGGAGTAAGAATTTATAAAAATCCAGTCAAAGAAGTAAAAGGAATATATTCTCACATTCCTGATTTCGGCTTAGAAGGTGACTATGAAAACGTACAGGGTGCCGATGTAGGTATTAAATTTTCTAAACCAGACATAAAAATTGATTCTAGTATGGACTCTAAAGAAGCAGATAAAAGTCATATGAGAAGATTTATAGAAATAAAGTGGAATCAAGCCAAAAAAGTAAATGCGATTAAAGACCAATTGAAGAGTGTAGTCGGATTAAATAATGTTGCTAGAGTATTGACTAACAACAAAATAAAATTCAAAACTCATTCTCATATGGACGGGATGTATAATTAATATGAAATTCAAAAAATTTTTAGAAGAACAGATACAATTTAATTATACTATTTTTTATACAGATAAAGATGGGAAAGATAAGACAAAATCCGTAAAGGCTATGTTACAGAACGATGCATTAAATAAATTCAAAGCACTTGATTCTGTAAGAGGTTTTAAAAATATTATAACAATTCGAAAAGGTGATGTAGTTTCTCCTTCAGAAGAAAAGTAGTTCATTTTAAAATATAAATAAGAACAGGAGATGATAAATTCTCCTGTTTTTGTATTGAGTTGAAATGAATGATATAATTATACATAAAATTAATGAAGTGTTTTTTCAATTAGAATGCGAAGATTCTACTGCTATCGAGTTAAGCAATTTTTTAAAATGTTTTGCTCCGAACTACAAGTATCACCCTCGGTTTAAATTACATATATGGGACGGACGAGTTACTTTCTTCGATTCGCGCACCAGATTACTTCCAATCGGACTTTATCCATACATTTCAAAATTTTGCAAGAAAAATAATTATACATACTCGTTCGAATTCGATTCAAAAAAATTCAGAAACAATTTAACCGACGAATTCTTAGAAAAATTTTATTTAGAAATTTTTTCAGGAACTAAATTTACTCTTAGAGATTACCAAAAAGAATTAATTGAAGTCGCATTGAAAAACAAACGTGGAATTTTATTATCTGCAACTTCTAGCGGCAAAAGTATTACAATTTACGCTATGATTAGATTTTTTCTTATGCAAAATAAGAGAGTTATATTAATTGTTCCAAACATCCAATTAGTCAATCAAATGTATTCTGATTTTGCCGAATATTCTCAAAGAAATACTAATGGCGATTATCCTTGGAAAGATGTAGATAATTATGTCGCAAAATTATATAACGGAATGGACCCGGATTTAAATAAACCCGTTTTAATTTCAACTTTTCAATCATTAGCTAAAAAAGATTTGAATTTTTTTGAAACGTGTGGCGCGGTGATAGTGGACGAAACTCATAGAACTAAAACAGTATCTATAAAAAATATTTTAAAGAATTGTATAAATGCCGATTATAGAATAGGTGTTACTGGTACTATGACTTCCGATTTGTGTGAATTATATACGATTACTGGATATCTAGGTCCAATCCTCAAAGAAATAAAGGTCAAAGAACTCCAAGAACAAGGATTTTTGGCAGACATAAAAATAAAAAATATAGTTCTCAAATATCCTATAGAATTCATAAAAGATAATCGACGACTAGAATATGATGACGAAAAAAAGGCTATTTATAATAATCCAGATAGAAATAAAATATTGAATTTGATTTTTTCTAATATTCCTGACGAACAAAATACTTTAATTCTTCTTGAAAATTTATGGCATTTGGATTTTGTAAAAGAACATATAGAAAAAACATTTTCCGAGAAATATGAACTATTAGTAATTCATGGAAAAATAGATCCCGAAGATAGAGAAGCTTTCAGACAAATTATGGAAAGCAAAAAAAATATTATCCTATTAGCTACGTATGGAACATTATCTACTGGAGTATCTATAAAAAATATTAAAAATATAGTGTTTTTTGCTAGTTCGAGGGGACAGATCAGAGTTTTGCAAAGCATCGGGAGAGGTTTGAGAATGAAGGAAGGTAAAACTTTTGTAACTCTTTGGGATGTTGTTGATTCTCTTTGTTATAAAACTAAAAGCGGAAATTTAGTAAGAAATCATCTTTTCAAACATTGGGAAGGAGATAAAGATAGAGATAAGTTGGGGAGACTGGATTATTATAACGCCCAAAAATTCGAATATAAGACATTAGAAAAGAATATTTGTGATTTAATATAAATACTGTTGTAATGTGTATTTTTTTAAGAACATTATACACATAATGAAAAAGTCATAAATCTAATGATATAAATAATTAGATAAAAAGTTTTAGGAGATAAATATGCCAAATGCACTAGTCAATACATTCAAATATGACCATCTAACAGGAGCGATTTCGCTTTCCGCGGATGCGATTAATAATAAAAATATTTTTGTTATTTTACTTTCAGGATCTTATGTTCCTAATATAGATACTCATACTCGTTACAGAGATGTTAGCGCACATGAAGTCAACGTTACTGGTCCTGTAGCGATTGGATATTCTGCTGGTGGTCAGTGTATGTCTGCTTCAAACGTATTTGCTGTAGATAATACAAATGATAGAGCCACTTGGGATTCTGCCGATATATCTTGGTTGTCATCCACGATTACTGCGAGATATGCTGCAATTGTAAAAATTAGATCCGGTGGTGCTAATAAAGATTTGGATAATTTGATTGGAATTATAGATTTCAACTCAGATCAAAGTTCAAGTAACGGGACATTTACGATTCAATGGAATTCTATCGGTGTTCTTTCTCTAACTTAAAAATCGAATCCCGGTTATTTTGAAGTAACCGGGATTTTATAGATATGGTGAAAATTATTTCGTTTTAAAAACGTATTTCTAGAATATTAATAAAATTGAAATAAGCGTATCGTCTAAAATTTTTAAGGAGAATATATTTATGGCGTGGATAATTGGACGAAAACCTATCGCACCTGCTACAGAGGGAACAATCGTTGACTTTTTTAGGAGAGATCCTGATTTTACTTTAGGAAAACTACAATCTATCATTCCTACCAATTATGGTGGGGTATCTGGTGATTATTCATATTATTATTTTACTGGTGATGAATATGATAAAATGATCGATGGGTGGGCATACACGCTTATATGGTTGAATGGTGAAATTACTGGTGTCGATTTATCCAATGAGACAACAAAACCTTGGGTAAAACTCTCAGCGACTAAATCGTATATCGCTAATGATGGGATTGAATCTACGGTAATTACACTGGAAGTTTGGAAACCAAATCTTTCTGGGATTGCGACTACAGTTCAGCGAAATCAATTTAGAGTAACTATAGAAACCCCGAATGGTATACGCTTTGTTCGGATTAATATCGTAAATGGGATTGGTACAGCGACTTTCAAAACTACAGTTGCAGGAAAATATATATTTCCCGCAGATGCAAAACGATACGGAACGATGAGGGTTTTTAATCAATTAATTATTGATGTCGATGAGCTTACTTTACTGAGTTAATAAATGGCTGCTCTCGCACTAAAACAAATTGAGCGTGGACAGGTCACTATGACCACCACGGCTACACAATCTACGGTTACACTAGGAACAACGCTTACGGACATATCCAAAGCGTTTTTGTTGTTTACCCTGAGAACGACTGGTGCGGATACGCGAGACTATTCCGTTGGTGGTAAAATTTTATCCACCTCTCAGATCCAATTTAATCGTGCTACTGGTGTTCTCAATACCGCTATAATCGAATGGCAAGTTGTTGAGTTTACTTCTGGAATATTTGTACAACATGTCGAAGTGACTATGAGTTCGACAACCGTGAACACAACTATTTCTGCGGTTGACTTAACGAAAGCGTTTGCTATGACCACAAATCGGAATACCGGAACGGGTTGGGGTACTGATGATCTAACCATCGTCGAAATCACTAGTGCCACAAATTTACAAATGAGAATAACTGCTACTGCTGCGTCTAACGTACAAAACGTTCAAGTTATTCAGATCGATGATGCCAGTGTCCAGAAATTTGTAACTACATACGGGACAGCGGCAACAAAAGACATCACGGTCACGACTATAGACCCAGCAAAAACATTCTGGTTATTTTCTTCTACAACTCCAGGTACAGTTAATAACGATCAAGTTCCGTATTTGGCATACGTAAATTCCACAACATTGAGATTCACTAGGGTTAATGCTGCTGGTGTAAATTATAACCTAGTTGTTTATGTAGTCAGTTTGAGTGCTGGTGTATCGGTCCAAAATATTTCAACCGTAATTGCGTCAAGTTCATCAAGCGTAAGTGCATCTATTAGTACTGTAGTTGTGAATAATACTTTGCTTTTGCTTAATGGTGTATATCGATGTTTTGCGTCTGTGAATGAAGCGAATGATGCTGCAACAAGTAGTGCGCTCACTCTTTCTAATCTGACTTCCACACAATTTACAGCTACTAGGGCTTCTGCTCCAGCATTAGCAGCAACGACGAATGTACAAGTTTTAGAATTATCTACAGGTTCGACCAATATAAGTGTTTCAGTTGCTCCGCTTTCAGCGACTTATACTTTACAAGACGAAACTACCAAAACAGGTAGAACGGTTTTAGTTGCTCCGCTTTCAGCGACTTATAATTTATTGGCGCAAAGCGTCAATAGAGGT
>ERZ650310.84-NODE-84-length-27320-cov-10.911058_pt1 | contig 27320 bp, 46 predicted proteins | sample MGYA00376246_ERZ650310 | MGnify/ENA primary metagenome ERZ650310 (study PRJEB26733, sample SAMN07839286) | wastewater metagenome | biome: small river; feature: stream; material: water | place: USA: North Carolina | collected 2016-03-01 ...
CCATCTCGGCGAAGTCGGCGTCGACCTGCGCGGGCTCGGCGGTGATCGAGCCGTCAGCGAACGACAGCGACTTGATCCAGCCGTAGGCCGGCGCGTTGTCCTTCGGGTGGCCGACGACGATGGGCGCTTCGTGGACGGCAGGATCGTAGGCAGCCACGGCGGCCTGCAGATCCTCGGCGCTGAAGGACAGCGATGCGCCGCCCGAGGCCGTGTGCTTGCCTGCCTTGAAGAGCTCGAAGGGCTTCATGGGGCGGGAATGTAGGAGCCCGTCCCGCCGTCTGTAAGGTGCAAATACTTGACGCGCCTACAGTGCCCTCAAGGTGCACGACAGTCGCGTTTGCGTGCATTCAGCGTGCAACCAGCTCTCTCTTGCGCACCCTACCGAGTCGGGTTCAGAATCGAGGCATGGAAACGACTCCGCCTGACCATTTGCGCCAGCTCATGACCGAGCGCGAGCTCACGCAGCGCGAGGTCGCCGAGCTGGCCGGCGTATCGCTCAAGACCGTCGAGTCGTGGCTGGCCGTGCCCGGCGCTGCGGCGTATCGGGCCATGCCGGCGCGCCACCTCACCACCATCCGGGCGCTGCTGCCCAAGTACCTCGCGGCCAGGCGCCGCAGGAAGACCTGACCATGGATACCGACGACGACCGCCCTCCGCCGCGCACAGACGACCGCTCGGTCACCCCCGAGCAACGCGCCCGCGAGCTGCTCGACCGCATGGACGTGCATGGCGCGCTCGACATGACGGCCGGCGATGTGGTGGAACTGGCGAACCTGATCGCTGAGCGCGACCGCTTGATGCGCCTGCGTGACGCCGCAGACGCCGACGAAGACATGGCCGACCACCCGCCGCCAGGGCTGGCCGGCGGCCTGCCAATCGACTTGAAGACCCACACGTTCAAGATGCCGCTGTTCACGAGCGGCGGTGTCTTGCGAGGCGGCATCACGGGCCTGGGGCCTAACGAGGTGCCGGTGGTGCTTTCGCCGGGGTATGAGCTGCCGCCGCTGCCGCCCATCCACGAACCCGACGCCATGCCCACCCGCCCGGAGCGATGGGCCTTCGCGCTTGACTTTCTGGGTGACCCGGAGGCCGCCGAGGTTCAGGCCTACGTCGAAGCCCTTGAGGCCTACGCGCGCCGCCTGCGGGCGGAACTGAGCCGTTATCCGCCGCGCATCCCCTCGATCACCGCCTCGACATCCCGCTGATCCGTGCGCGACAGCGCAGCGAACGCGGCGACCTGTTCAGCAGTGGGCACCTCTCCGGCCAGCATCGCGGCCACGTAGCCCACCAGCCCGGACGACAGGAACTTGTCCAGGCGCCCTGCCCGCGCAACGTCGTCGGCGAGGTCCGCCAGTGCTGCGGCCGCCTGCGCGACGGGAGTCTTGCGCGCCACCGATGCGAGCCCCTTCTCGGCCGCCGCTGCGGTCTTCGGGTCCGCGATCTGCATGATCTTCTCGCGCGCCAACCGCTCAAGCTGGGTCACATAGGCGTCGCCTGGGTTGCGGTCGAACCCTGGGTCGACACCGTTGGGCACCGTGTGCAGCATGTCGGTCCGCGGGTTGCGCCAGCGGTAGGTGCCATCCTCCGGCGCGTCCTTGGCCACGCTCATGCCCATGGCCTGCAGCTCGTCCTGGGACAGTTGCACGATGCCGCATCTGCAGTTGTATCCCAGGGGTGGAAAGTGTGTCTTGAACCAAGGGTGATCCCACCGCAGCACAGTGCGATCCCACCGCCTATGCTCGGCCCGTGTGCGCAAATCATCGAGTGCGTCGTACATGAGGAATGGCGCAAGCTCGGCCTGCTCCACCACGCCGTTCCAGGCCTCGACCGCGTAGGCCTGCTGCATATTTGTGCGGAAGATTGTGGCGAGTCTCCACGGACTGCCCAGCTTCGCGCGCACCGTCTGCCCTGTGGCGGGGTCGACGACATCCTTCTCGCCCCACCAGCCGCCCTTCTGCAGCGTGGGCACGATCTGCTTCTTCCACTCGCCGAAGCTCATGCCAGTGGCCTGCGCCTCAGCGAGCGACGCCTGCACCTGCCCCAGCATGTCGATGTCCATCATCTTCGCGACGGTGAACGCCTGATCGTGCGCAGCGCCCACCATGTCGGCGTAGCTGAAGCTCGGCCGCAGGCCCTTGGCCCTGAAGTAGCCCATGGCCGCCTCTGGCGCCACGTCGAACGAGAACCCGGCCGGCACGTCCAGAAACTCGGCCACGCCCATCGACCGCATCTCGGCGATGGCCTGCTCTCGCACGCGCGCGGCATGGTTTGCCGCCGCAGCCGCCAGCACGATGTCGGCCAGCGTGACGCGGAAGGACAGGCTCACTGCGCCGCCCGTTGCCCGCGCAGCGCGGCCAGCAAGCGCGAGCCGGAGAATGCCCGGATCAGCTTGTCCATCGCGCCATCGGGCGGCGTTTCGGCCAGCATGGCGTCGAGGGCTCGCTTGAACGTCTCCGGGTCCTCCGAGAACTCGGCCGCCTGCAGCATCTGCTGCACGCGCTGGCCGGTGATGGTGCTGAACTGGTCGGCGAAGGCACGGGCAGCCTCGTACAGCGCGCGCTGATCCTGGCGCCGCGCAGCGCGCAGGGCGGCCAGTGCAGCCGACTCGCCCTCGGCGAACTGCGCCGGCTGCTCGCCGGGCAGCGCGACCGGGTCCAGCAAGCCGGCCATGCGCTGCAGCGGGTCGACGGCGGGCGCCTTCTTCTTCCAGCCCTTGCCGTAGGTCTCGGTGATGTAGGTCTCTTCGGGCTCGTACCCCAGCGCGAAGATCTTCCCGTCTCGCTCAGCCCGCGTGTTGAGGTCTTCCTCCGGCAAGGTGTGGCGGTAGACCCGCGGCGGCACCGCGCCGGGGAAGTTCCACTCGGTCCACCACTTCACCGGGCCCTGGTTGAAGCTGCCGCACAGCAGGTCGGCGTCGGCCGACACGATCTTCTGCGCCACGCCGGCGTGCACCTTGGCCTGCGACAAGCTCGACCCGTTGTCGGTCGTCATGGTCTGGCCCATAACCACCTTGCTGATCGCCTCGTTCATCACGCGCTGCAGCGACTCGTAGTCGGCAGCGCCGCTGCGGGCCGCCTCCAGCAGCTCGACGATGGCCTCGCCCTTGTCGTTCACCGGCACCAGCACGCCGGCGTCGGTGGCGATCTGGCGCAGCATGGCCAGGCCCTTCTTGCGCTGCTCCGGGTCATCAAGCTGGCCGGCGGACATCTTGCCGATGGCCGTCGGCATGCCGAACTTCTCCAAGAAGATCAACCAGAACTTGATGTCGTTGCGCTTGAAGAACACCGGCCAGAAGAGCGCATTGGCGATGCCCAGGCCATACAGCTGGTCGTGGTTGTCGCCGCCGGACACCACCGTCCAGAACTTGCGCTCCGGCATCTGGCGCCAGCTGCTGCCGGTGGTCCACAGGTGCAGCCGGCGCTCGCGGTCGAACCGGAAGCGGGCCCGGTCGCGCACCAGGATGCGATCGAACCGCACCCGCTCGCCTTCGGGTCGCCACATCACTTCGGCCACGCCCCAGCCGAAGAACGCGGCGTACAGCGCCTTGTCGGTGATGTCGTCCCAGTTGATGGCGTCGAGCTCGGCCTGCAGCTCGACCGCGGCCTGCTTCGACGCCGCGTCATTGGCACCGGCCTCGACCACGGTCTCGCAGCTGGTCAGCGCCAGGCGCCGCTGCGCCCAGGTCGATGCCACTTGGTCGTCGCGCAGCAGCTCGGTGTAGACCTGCAGGTTCGCGATTCCGCCCTTGCTCTTGAGCACCGAGTCGGTCGGATCGAGGAGCGCGACGAACGGGTCGGTGGCCTTCAGCGAGTCCAGCCGCAGCGGCGACAGGCCGTCGTCGATCGGCGCGATCTCGCCCAGCGGCGGCGCCGGTGGGGTGGTGTCCTGTTCAGTGGCCATGTCAGTCCCGCCTTTCAGTAGGGTGGTTGCCGCCGCTTTGCGTGAATTGTCCGCCGGCAGTCGCGCGCGCGGTGATCACGCGAAGCCTTCCATCGATTCCTCGTCGCGCCGCAGGCTGCCGTAACCGTCGTGGTTCTCGGTCAGCGGGGCCTGGCTGCCGGCGCTGACGCGCGCGACGCCGGTGCCTGCCGAGGCAACATCGCCCGGGGCGCCGCTGAGTGCCGCGTAGGCGCCGCTGCAGGCGTCAGCGTCGTCGTCGTGTGCCGCATCCGGAAATGCCTCCAGGGCATCGAACACCACGGTGTTCCAGTCGCCGCGCAGGAAGTCCACATTGCCGGCCTCGCACTGCGCGCTGAAGGGCCCGAAGCGGGTGACCTTGTCGCCGGTCTCGCGGCGCGACCTGGCGTCGAACATCGCCAGCGCGGCCACGTACTCCTGCGCCTGGTCCTTGCCGGCCTGGCCAGGGTCCTGCGGCAGCCTGATCGCCACCCGCCGGCCATCGGCCTCGGCGGTGTTCAGGATGGCCTCGCGCACCTTGTGCGGGCCGACCTGCATCCGGCGCGCGTCCAGCACGATGAACCGGCGCGTCGAGCGTGAGCGGCCCAGCTTGATGCCTACTGTCCAGTCCGGATCGTTGCTGTCGGTCTTCTCGGTGGCGGCCAGGTCCCAGTAGCGCAGCACCTCGAGGTCGGCCGGCGCGGCGTCGACGACCTTGCACCATTCGCGGCGGAAGTACATGCCAGCGGCCGGCCGGATCTTCCAGTTGCCGCCAAGCAGCCGGGCGCGCTCGACAGCGTTCTGCGCTTCCAGGTTCGCCTTGTAGCCCGGGTCTTTGGCCAGCAGGATCTTGTTGTCGGACAGCTTCGCGGTGATGAAGGTCACCGACTTCGGCCGCGGCTGGTCCTCGTGGTCCGGCGGCAGGTCTGTCCTGCCGTAGCGAGTGACCAGCTCCTCGCGCGTGTCGGCCCAGATGATCGCGTCATTCAATCGCACGAACCAGCGGATCACGCCCGACCGTTCCTGGATGGCAAGGCCTGTCTCCTGGTCGATCCACCAGGCGATGAACTCGCGCACCCACGAGTCGGCGTCGGGGTTCGTGGTGGCCCGGATGTAAGGCCGAACGCCGCACCCGCTACGGTTGCGACTGAGCATGTAGAAGAACTGCGCCTTCGTGAAGTGGGTCAGTTCGTCGAAGCAGATCAGCGCGATCTGCGCGCCCTGCCAGTCGTACACGGTGCTCTCGTGCTCGAGGTGGGCGAACTTCACCAGGCCACCGAATGGCCAGCGCCACTCCAGCACCGCCTTCGCCGGCTTGGCGCCGAGAAGCGGGTACAGCGTGCGGCTCTCGTCCCACAGGCCGCCCGGGTTTCGGATCTGTGTGGTGTTGCGGCGGAAGAAGACGGCCGCGAATTGGTGGTTCGTGGTGACGTGCCGCAGCGGCTCCATCAGCAGGCCCCACGACTTGCCGCCGCCAGCCGCGCCACCGTAGATCACGATGTCGGCGGGCGACGAAAGGAACTGCTCCTGCGGGCCAGCCTGGGGGCGGATGGCCAGGGTTTCAGCCACGGCCGTTGTCCGGCATGTAGAACGTGACCTTGGTCTCGCCCACGGTCGAGATCGGTGGCGCATCGTCGCCGCCGCCCTGGATCGATGTGCGCACCGGCGCGTCCAGGCCCAGCAGCTTGGCGCGGCGCTCCATGATCTTTAGCACCCTGTCGACCGCGGCCACATTCCCAGATCGCGCGCCGGCCCACAGGCCGCCCAGCATTGCGTCCAGCCTGCTGATCTCCTCGACCTTCAGCTCGTTCGCATTCGCCTCGACCTGCGCCCGCGCGTCCGCCAGCCCTTGCTTGACTAGGCGGTGAGCCTGCGACTTGCTGATCCCGATCGTTGACGCGATGTCAACGTATCCACGACCCATGCGGCGCAGTTCCAACGCCTTGATCTGGTTGCCCAGCTTTCGCGCCTTCGCGGCGCTGGTGGTGTTGCCAGACGACATAACTAGACGCCTGGTGTGGGGTGGAGCGTGCGGGTCGGAGTTTCGCCGCCCTGCGCCGGGGGGTGCCCGGCGTCCAGATCTTTCGCACGCGATGATCGTGTGACACGCTCGCCGCGGTACATGCCCGCGCCCAGCTCGTCGATCCGGTTGAATGGTAGCACCGGCACCGTTAGGCGCTCACGCGCGGCGGGGTGCAGGAAATAGACGTAGCGAAGTTGAAACCCGGGCAAGGGTTTGGCGCCATCTGGGATGCTGGCCCCGCCAGCCTTCAGAATGTGCTGTCCCTTTGTGACCGTCACTCGCGCCACGAGCGACCCGTTCGGAAGCTGCAGGATCTGGTTGTTTGGCTTGATGCCGGTGAGCAGGAACCCAGCGGCCCGATAGATGGCGCCATCCCCACACTGGGCCGCGTCGCTGAAGCTGACCACCCACTCGATGTGCGGGTACGCCCTGCGGATCATCCGAAACGCGACGGCCATCGCCCGCGACTCGCTGTTGCGCGGCAGCCGGTCGCTGAAGGCCATTCGGTTGAGTTCCAGGAATCCGTTCCACGGCGTGCCGCGGACAAGGCCCAGCGTTTTGCGTTTGTCCATGCTGGGCCCGAACTGCATCGCGCCCTCCAGCCTGTCGCCCAGGAACACGCCCAGGTGTAGCTGCGAGTTCGGCACGACCTTCCCGCTGTAGTGCAACAGCCGCACGACGCGATCAGCATCCGCCCGGCTGATCGGCGCGACCCGCAGGTCCTTCGCTGTGTAGGCGTCAGCTGCCATGCTGCGCCAGATACGCCTGGCACACGCGCGCCAGCGCGTTGCCGTTGCTGTTCTCGTTCAGCCCATCGGCGAACGGCCCCAGTTTCTTCGCCGCCTCGATGGCCAGATCGATCTGCCCCTTCTGCTCATCGTGCACCGTGAACGTCATCTGCTGGAATGGTTCGCGGTCGCCGTTCGACAGTTCGGGCAGAGCGATCGCGCCCACCCCCACGCCGATCTGTCGCGCCAGGTCGTCCAGCATCGACTGCAGGCCGGCATCCTGCGCGCTGACATCGGCCAGCAGTTCCGCCAGCTTGTCGGCGTCGGTTGCTGCCAGGCCCCCGATCGGGTCGAGGGCGGCCAGCACCAGCTGCTCCTCGCCTTCCGACAGGTCGACATAGACCACCGGCACCGTCGGCTCAGACCGTCGCAGCGCCAACTCGACGCGCGCATGCCCGTCGACGACGTGGCCAGTGCGGCGGTTCACGATCACCCGCTGCACCCATCCCACCTGTTTCAGCAGCCCCTCCAGCGCGTCCACCTGCGGCTTCGGGTGCGTCCGCCAGTTCAGCGGGTTGGCCATCAGCTGATCAGGCGCTTCGTCCCCCTCGCCCACGATTCGACTGCGCAGTGCTGGTTCAGCGCCTTTCCCCCCGCTATGCGTCCCTGTCATGGCCTGACCCCCCTCCATTCCGCTCAACACGTCGCCACCTCCTGCCGCCTTGCCCGCATCTGCTCCAGCAACAAGCTCACCCGCTGCCTGGTCAATCCGAACTCGAGCGCCACCTCGGCCGGGCTGCGGCGCTCGACGATGCACAGGCGCCAGATCGCCTCGTTGCGCAGCTGGCGCAGCGCGTGCCGCTCGGCCGGCAGCTCGAGCACCTGGCCACCGTAGGCGGTCACCAGGCGCTGCGCGCGCTCGAGGCCCAGGGTCAAGGCCAGCGGGTCCTCGATGCCGACCTTCATCGGCACACGGAAGCGGCGATTGCCCCAGCGCCGCACGATCTCCAGCGCCTCGGCGAAGCTCAGGACCGTGGTCAGCTCCGCGATCGCGACCTGCATCCGGGTGGCGCGCTCGGCTGTGTCAGGCGCTGGGTTGGACATCACGGGCCAGCCTTTCGCACCTGATCGATGGTGCTGAAGCAGAACATGCATTGACCGATCCCCCATCCTTTGCGACCACCTTCACCGAGCCACCGATGGCGCGATCCCACGCGGCGGCCGGTCTTCGGGCTGCGCCCGCCGACCACGCTGCAGGGGATGAGGCGCTGTCGGGCTGTCACTGGCGGGTCAACCCTTGCGTTTCATGGGCGGAGCATGGGGTCGAGGACCCCCAGCGCCGTCAGCGTCAGCACCAATGCCGCCACCAGCGCGCAGAAGATCGTCTCCGCGCGTCGCCAGAGCTGCTGCCTCGGGGTCTCGGCCACCGCTGCCTCCTCGGTCTTGGTGTTCACTTGCACGACCCCGGCAGGTACTTGATCGGCACCCCGTTCGAGGATGCCGACCTGCACTTGAACTGGTAGACCTGGGTCGGGATGTTCGTGGCCGACAATGCGTTGCCGTCCTTGTCCATGGGCGTCAAGGTGATCGACTTGGTGTCTACTGCTGCGTCGATTCCCTGCGCCGTGACCGTGATCTCGCCGGCTGCACTCGTCGACACCAGTGCCACGTACTTGGTGGCGTTGGCAACGCCTTCGCCGCAGCCCCAGCCGTCAGCAGCGATGGCCGTGCCCGCTGGTGCCGTCTGGTAGGTCTCGGAGATGGTCGTGCGGCACTGGCTTGCGCCCAGGATCACCTCGGACATCTTCGCCTTGATGGTGTAGTCCTTGTAAGCCGGCAGTGCGACCGCGGCCAGAATGCCGATGATGGCCACGACAATCATCAACTCGATGAGCGTGAAGCCTGAGTGCTTGCGGTTCATGGTTTCGCCTTTCGTTGCGTCAGCATTTGAGAGGCGCTGACTGACCCCGTTCTCACGCCGCGATCTCCTGCTGCTGCACTTGGATCGCTTCGAGCGCGATCTCGGTGCGCGGGTTCTTGCGGTCGATGGCGTGCCACACGTGCCGCTCGCGCACCTGCCGGTCGTTGCGATACACGCCCGCCTGGATCAGCGGGCGCGGGCCGCATGGCTTGCCGTTCGCGTCCTTTGGTGCCTTGCCGTAGCGGTCCTGCAGCACGTCCAGCACGATCGATTCGTCCAGGTCGGGCCGCTCGGAGGCATAGAAGATCCGCAGCCAGATGCGCACCGGGCCCTGCAGGCGCTGGCGTGCAGCCGGCGGGATCTGCATCAGGGCGTCGGCCTCGTAGCTGCGGGCCTTCTTCGACTTGATCGACGACGGGCGGTCACCGATGGTGACGATCTGGCGGCTGTTGGCCTTGCTGGCTGGCTCGCCCAGGATGGTGAAGCGAATCACAGGTCACCTCCAGTCGCCCGGGGCGCCGCGGTTGCCTCATTCATCGCGTGCACTCCTTCACTTGACCCACGCGGTCAATCTTCTTTCCAGACACCCGGCTCCCCTCTCGATCCCCGGGCCCACTGCGTTCGGCAGTCGTCGCGCAGCCGCTTCGCAGCCTCGACCCCGCGGACCTGTTCGATGCTCGGCGTGGGGCGGCCGTTGACGATGACCCCGCCGTCGAGCCACTCGCGGACCCACTGCAGGCCTCGCTCGACGCGCCAGGCGAGGACCTGTCGGACCTCGCAGCGGTGGCGGTGCTGTTCCGAGGAATCCATGTCATGCGCGCCACCATGCGATGAGGGCCACGACCGCCACGCAGGCCAGCGGCAGCAGCACGAGCGCCAGGCCGACGCGGGCCATCTTCACTTCGCTTCGATCGTCGGCCATTCAACGGCTCCTTCTTCACCCATCAACCGACCGATCTCTGCGTACAGGCGACGGACCTCTGCGGCCAGCACAACGGCAGCCGTCATCAGCCCGCGACCGTTGATGGACTGGTCGATGCTGTCGGCCAACAGTAGGGCCTCGTCGACAGTCATGGTCTGGGCGGTCATGGCTTGGCACCCAGCGCAAACACGCTTGCGCCGCTCACGACAACCCGATATCGCCGCCCGCGCCGGATGTCATTGATCGTCGTTATTGACATCCCAAACCTGGCGGCCATCACCCGGGCGGACTCGTCGCTCGTGCGGATCAGGTTCGCCTGCTCGTCGGTCAGCTTGCGCCTGGATCGAGCAGCCTCTCGGTTGGACGCAAGGGACCGCGCCCCGCCCTTGAGCCGGCCGGTAGCGGTCAAGTGCTCACCCCACTGCTGCCGCGTCCCGCAGCGCAGATGCGAAGGATTCACGCAGTCGTAACTGTCGCAAGCCCGGTACACGATCAGGCCGGCGGCGGGTGTCTTGCCGTGCTTCAGCAGCCATGACGCTTTGGTCGCGCTGATCTTCCCAAGGCCGTGCACCCAAACCTGATGGACTGACCCTGCAGCCGGCATCGGCTTTCCGCGTGGAGACCGCAGATGCCAGCAGCCCTCCAGCCCGATTACGCAACTCTCGCGCAGACTGTCGATGCAGCGCACGCTGCCAAGGTACGCGCCGTGTTTGACGGGCATCAGAACACCTCCAGAGCACCACCGCGCAGCGCGGGCGGCAGTTGATCGTCTGGTACCGGCTCGCCGCTGCTGAGGGCGTGCGGGAGCTTCGGGTAGGCCGCCCAGCGGCGGCCGTCGGCCAGCGCTTCGGGCGTGACCTTGCGGCCCAGGCGGTGGTTCTCCAGAATGCGCTCGCCGCAGAGGCGGAACAGTTCCTGCTGCTCCGGGGTGAGCGCCGGAGAGCGGCCGGCTTGCTCGGTGGTCAGGGGTTTGGTCACGTCACAGCTCCTTCTGCTGCCGGTATCCGCCGGTGGCAGGTGCATCGATGTTCTCGGTCGACTCGCTCCAGGTCTGGCGCGCGCCGTCGAAGTCCAGGCCGAAGCGCGCCGCGGCGCCCTTCTTGCCCTGGCGGTTCTTCTCCAGCTTGCAGCCGACCAACTTGGTGCCGTCCTCGCGCTCGGTCTTCGGCCACAGGAAGATCACGACGTCGGCGTCCTGCTCGATCTCGCCGGAGTCGCGCAGGTCCGACAGTTGCGGCTCGCGGCCGGGCCGTTCTTCGACCTTGCGGCTCAGCTGCGACAGCAGCAGCACCGGCACGCCGAGTTCCTTGGCCAGCGCCTTGATGCCGCGGCTGATCGCGCCGACCTCCTGGGTGCGGTTCTCGCCGTCACCGACCGACAGCTGCAGGTAGTCGACGATCAGCAGGCGCAGGCCCTTCACCTGGCGCGCCTTGGCACGGATGTCGGCCAGGCGCAGCGCCGGCTGGTCGTCCACGTAGAACGGCAGCCTCGAGCCGTACTCCGCGGCCTCGGTCAGGCGCGACCAGTCGTCATCCTGCAGCCGGCCAGTCTGGATCCGCTCGTAGCTGATGCCGCCCATGCGGGCCAGCGCGCGGTCGGCCACCTCGCTGTCGGGCATCTCCTGCGACAGCATCAGCGCAGGGCCTTCGTTGGCCGCCACGTGCTCGCCGATGGCCTGGGCCAGCGCGCTCTTGCCGACGCTGGGCCTGGCCGCCAGCACGTACACCGCGCCGTCGCGCAATCCGCCGGCCAGCAGCCGGTCCAGGCGGTCGACGCCGGTAGGCGTGCCGCTCTTGCCTTCGCCGGCGTGCAGCGCGCTGATGCGGTCGATCCGGGCCGGCAGCAGCTCGGCCAGCGACTTCGGCGACTTGCGCATGCGCCGCCGCTCGAGCTGGGCCACCGCGGTGCTCAGGCGGTCCAGCACCGCCGGCGTCTCGTCGCTGCCGAAGGCCGCCGTCGACGCCTCGTCGCACAGCGCGATGAGGGCGCGGCGCTGCGCCTTCTCGGCGATGATCTCCGCGTGGCGGCGCACGTTGGCCGTGCCGGTAGCGCACTGCGCCAGCGCGTTCAGCATCGCCAGGCCGCCCACGTCGTCGGCCTTTCCTGCGGCCTTCAGCCGGTCGAACACGGTCACCAGGTCGGCTGGCTTGCCGGCGACGATCAGGCTGGCCATCGCCTCGAAGATCGTCCGGTGCTGCACGGCATAGAAGTCCTCGGCGCGCACCACGTCGCCGCACCGGTCCCAGGCCGCGTTGTCGAGGAAAAGCGCGCCCAGGACGTTCTGCTCCGCGTGCTGCGACCAGGGCGGCTGCCGCAGGGTGGCCGCGTCGAAGTCGTCGCGGGCCGTCATGCAGCCACCTCGGTCTTCTCGAGCACCTGCTTCAGCCCGTTCGTCGTCAGCAGGAAGTCGATGTCGCAGCGCCAGTTCTTGTGCTCAGCAGATCGTGGCGTGCGGCCCATCACGAAGTCGTTCATCGCCGCCCGGGCGAAGTAGTCGCGGATCCAGGCCAGCGCCTCATCGGCGTTCGATGCGCGGCGCGACTCATCAGCCCTGCGACTGGACAGCACCCAGCCCCAAAGTGCCCGCATCGCCTTGCAGCGGCCGTCCCAGAGCTTGCCGTCGAAGACCCGCACCTTCGGCAGCGTCGGCAGGGCCTCGTGGTAGGCCGCCACGATGTCGCGGTATGGGCACGGGATCGTCGGCTTGCCGGTCGGCTCTGCCGACGAAGAAGACGAAGTCTTCTCTTCAATCTGGGAGGTGGGAGGTGGGAGGTGGGTATGGGTAGCCGTGTTGTCACTCGTGACAGGTGTGACGGCAGGCGTGACCGGTTGCGCATCTGTCACGCGTGACAGCAGCGCTTCAAGTGCCTTCGTCGTGGTGTCGTAAGGCGGCACGATGTTGTGACCGCGGAGGGCCTCGAAAAGCTCTGCGCGCCGCTGACGGGCCCGTCGCTGGCGCTCCTTCGCGTTCTCGCGCTTGGCCTCGCGCTCGGGCTCCAGCTCGTGATACGCCGCGATGTCCTCGTCGCACCTAGTGTTGCGCCAGCCGTCGTCGGCCAGAACGAAGAACTCCCCCAGCACCTGCTGCACCGCATCGCGCTCGGGCTTGGAGGTAGCGCGCACGAGGCGACAGACCTGCTTCAAATCGGCCGGCAGCGGTGACTCGGTGCGGTAGTACAGGCACAGCATCCGCCGGTAGGCGCAGTCCTCCAGCCACGTCAAGTGCGCGGTGGCGCCGTCGTAGTCGCCGAGGTGGTGTTCGTAGTAGTTCAACGTGGCGAGCCCAGGAGGGTGCGAATCCGAGCCTTGTCCGCTCGGCATCGAATGCGTTGGCACTCGACGCATGACGCGTTGCGCGTGTACCGGTCTCCGACGTGCCCATGGATGCACGGCCGGCCGTCGCTGTAGCGAGCCTGTCCGCGCGTCGCGGCGGCGGTGCGCAGGTCGACTTCGGCCGGCACCAGCGGGGCAGGCAGTTGGTCGCTCAAGCGCGCCTCCCCTTCATCGCCGCAGCGAAGTCCTCGCGCCGCCGGCGCACCACCCGCAGGTTGTTCTGCAGGCGCTCGATCTCGCTGTCCATCTGCTTCAGCAGGAAGGCAGCCAGGTCGACGGCCGCGGCGGTCTCTGATGTTGGTGCCGCAGCCCTGGCCGCAGGCGCTGGCGCAGCTGCAGGTGCCGCCACCGGTATCACCCCGACCACCACCGGCGCGTTCGGCCCGGCCTGGTACCGCCGAGGCGTACCCCTGGACAGCACGGCGCCGCACTTCATCGCGGTGTCCAGGCTCGCGCGCACGGTGAACTGCTTGGCCCCGGACGCTGCGAGTTCGGCGGGCGACAGCCACGCATCACCGCCGTGCGGCGCGTGCCGCTGAAGGTAGTCCAGCAGGATCGCGGCCTGGCTGCCGTGTTGCGGCTGGTAGGGGCTTTGCCGCAGCTCGGCCAGCGCCGTTTGTCCTGCTGGTGGCCGAGACGCCTCGCGCGCAGGCTCTGGCGCGGCCCGCTTCACAGGCGCGGCAGAGGCCTCGGCTGGCGGTGGCCGATCTTCCACTGGCACCCCATCCCCCAGCGCGTAGGACACGTCCTCGTCACCGTTGCTGCGCACCAGCAGGCCAATCCGCACGCCGTAGCGCAGCAGGCCGTCGACTTCCTCTTCCTCCTGCTCGATCAGCCGGGCCAGCGTGGCGCGGCCAAGCGGGCCCGACTGCAGCGCGCGCATGGCGCGGTCGATTGAGGATCCGGGTCTTGGTGCTTTCATGACGCTCATGCGCCACCGCCTACCGCGCCGCGCCGCTGATCCGCCACTGAAGCGAACCCACCAAGATTACCGCGCGGCCGGACCTTGCCCGGGTGCAGCTTCGCCAGCTCGTCGGTGATGGCGTCGATCTCGAGGTGATCGCGCACCGCGGCTGCCGCGGCCAGGCGCTGGGCGTAGCCGGGCGGCAGGAAGGCGCTGAGGGGTAAGGTGGGGTCGGTCACTCGTCACCCCAGACCAGCCGCTGAGCTGTCTCGGTGTCGGCCATGGCCTTGGACGCGATCCGCGTCATGGCCTCGTACATCTGTGGGTCCACGCAGATCCTCTCGACGGGAACGACCTTCAGACCCGCGTGCGCCAGCAGTAGGGCTAGTTTGTCCAGGTGATCTGGGGCGAGCATCCGGCTAACCGTGCTCTCGCTGACGCCCATCGCGGCAGCCAGTGCAACCTGGGTTGCATCGCGTTGCGTCGCGTGCAAGACAGCCGAACTGATTTTGCGTGCCCTCTCAACCGGGCTCATGGACAGTGAAGGCATGACGACGCCAGATCAGACGAAGGAATGGGCCCGACGAGCGGTGGCCAGGCTGCTGCTGCGGCTGCACGCGCTGATCGTTCTTGGGCGGCGGCTGTGACCGGCATGGGTGGGCGCCCTGCCCTGGTTTACGCTGGCGGGTACCACCCACACCAGCCCAAGGAGGGCGCCCATGGAACCCGAGATTCCCGCGTACATGCACGGCCAGCTCACCGCGCTCGCGATGACGATCGATGCGCTCATCACGCACCTGCCCCGCGAAGTCTTGCAGCGCGTTGCCACGACTCTCGCCGCATCCGAAGACGTGCAGCGCGAGGCGGACGAGCTAGCCGGTGTCCCGGCTTCCGTCTCGCGAGGACGCACGGCCATGATTTCCGTTTGGCTGGAGAAGCTGCCCAAAGTCGAATCAGACTCGGCAGGTACTCCGGAGAGTCCCAGCTAGGGCGGGCGCTTGCCTGTGATTCAAGCATCGCGGGCTCCCGTCACGCTGCGGCCTTGGCGGGCTCGGCCAGCTCGGGCCAGATCCGCTGCCAGTCGTCGGGGCGCAGATCTCGGCGCGTGACAGCGCCGTGGGTGACCCGCTCGATCTCTGCGCAGTGCACAACGGGAACTCCGCGCGTGCGCCAGTTCGATACGGTCTGGGCGCTCTGACCAATGGCCACAGCGAGCTTTGCCAGCCCGCCGGCAGCCTCACAAGCCTTGTCGATGATGTCGTCCATCGCGCCGATACTACACGTCGCGTGTAGTTCAGTCAACGCGTTGTTTCGGTCAGGATTTCATGCTGGCGGCATGGAGCCAAGAGACGAACTCGACGACGAAGAGATGGACGAGATGCTTCGGCGCGTGCTTCAGTGCGCCAGGAAGCGGCCCGACGCCAAGAAGGGCGAGGTGGCGTGGCTCGCCAGGAAGCTGGGCACCAAAGTCCAGGTCGTCAACAACTGGAAGATCAGGGGCATTCCGTTTAAGCGGAGGCCCGCCGTGGCTGCGGCGATTGGATGGTCAGTCGAGCAGCTTGAGGGCAACGCGCTGCCTCCGGCAACCTGGACTTTTGAGACGATCGACCCGAGCCGACTGGCCGGCCTCAGCCGGCGTCAGATGTTGCTGGTGGAGTTCGCCGCGCTGCGTGAGCTTGAGCGAATAGAGGCTGCTTCTGGGAAACCGCAGCCGACCGCCGCATGATGGGGCGGCTTTACTCTCTCCCGGCCCGCCTGAAGGCTGCATCCACAGCCGGAGGGAGGCCTAACCCCTGGAGTGCGGGGGTTGAATGCATCCGGGGGACGTGGGGCGTGTTCCGATCGGACAAAGTGGAACCGGGAGATCGTTGATGCTCAAACGCTACTGCGCGCCACTGGTGCTGGCGCTCCTCCCGCTTGCCGCGGCAGCCGGGCCCGGCTGGGACGGGATCTACTCGTGCGCGATCTCGGGAACGCCTATCTCGGCTCAGGTCTACGTCACGATCAACGCCCAGCCTGACGGGCGGGCCGTGTTCGCGGTGGCGGCCGTCACCCCGAGCACTCCGGTCTACGGGTACGGCATCGGCGAGATCAACGGCACCACCTTCTCAGGCACGACGATGTTCAACAAGCCGTTCTTCTTCACCAGCTCCGCATCCTTCGGCGTCACCGGCAATGTCGGGGTCGTCCTCAGCGGTCGGACCTACACCGCGCAGGCAAACTGCCTGAAGGTCTGGTGAGAACGGCGCACAATTTGATTGCCCAGCAGAACAGAGGACACACGCGATGAATCTCCCACGCATGCGATTGGCCGCAACTGCCGCGGCCCTTGCTCTCATGGCCGGCTGCGCGCAGTCGCCGGAGCGTCAAGCGCTGATGAGCGAGGCCCAGCGCACGGTTCCAGTGTGCGACGGTGAGCGCGACTGCACCGCAAAGTGGGAGGCGGCCCAACTGTGGGTCGTTCGCAATGCCGGGTTCAAGATCCAGACCGTCACCAATGTCCTGATCCAGACTTTCAACGCATCGAACCACAGCATCTACTTGGCGGCCACGATCACCAAGGAACCGCAAGGCGGCGGGCGGTACCGCATCCTGTCGTCGTTCGGCTGCGCCAACATGTTCGGATGCTCTCCAGAGCCTGCGCGCGCCATCATTGAGTTCAATCGATTCGTGGCCGCCGCGACACCGTAGCAAGAGGTCGCACCCACATGAGAAGCCCGCCGCGTGCGGGCTTTTTTGCGTCCGTCCCACAGATTGACTAAACGAACCGTTGACACGACTACACAGCGCGTGTACATTGCTCCTCATCGAACCACCGATTGGAGCCCGAGATGCAACGACCCAGAACTCCGCACCCCACCAAGAAGGGGCCCGGCCGCCGGCACGGCCAGGGCGTGAAACACCCGGCCGCCGCCAAGCCCACCAAAGGCGGCGACTGGCTCGGCCAGCGCACGGCCAGTGCCGCGAAGCTGCTGCTCCGCGCCAACGTGAAGGCGCTCGGCCGCCGGCAGGCCATCAAGGCAATGAAGGCGGAGCGGCGTCAAGCGCTGCCGGCCGGGCTTGTTGCGGACGCAGCATGAACGCCCGCATCCCCACGCCCGAAGTCGAAGACTCCGACTTCGGCGCCTTCGAAGCCGCGCAGGCGGTGATGGAGCGGCCGGTCGACAAGGAGTTCACGGCCACCTACTACGCCGGTCTGGCTGCGAGAGCGGGCCAGGCCAAGCCCCAGCGCGGCCCGCAGCACCAGATCCAGATCCGCCCCGGTGACGCCATCGTCGGCGTGCCGTACCGCGGCGAGGTGTTCGATGTCGCCTGCGAGGTCGAGCCGCCGGAGCACCGGCACCAGCGGAGCACGTACACGATCTTCGCGCTCAAGCTGAACGGGGTCTGGTTCGGCGGCGACTGGGCGCCGTGCCTGACCGCGGCCCTGCAGCGGGTTCTGGACAGCATGCCGAGGAACGACCGATGAGCGCCGGCATCAACCTGTCGCTGTCCATCGGCCAGCGCGTGCGCCACCAGGACTACCAGGGCAAGCGCGTCACCGGCGTCGTGCGCGCGCTGACGGTCGCGGACGGCGGACTGATGGCCACCATCGCGCTGGACAAGCCGATCGTCATCCCGGCGCGTGGCGAGTTCGGCGAGATCAGCATCCACACGCAGCACGTCCCGGCGCACGAGCTGGCGCCGTTCGACGATCGCGACGAGCTGATCGACGTGATGCAGGCGGCGCTGCGCAGCGTCTGCATGCTGCGCCAGTTGGGCGGAATGCTGCCCGGCACGTTCGAGGTTGTGCAGCTCGCTGTGGACCAGGCCGAGGCCGCCATCGCGCAGGCCGAAGGAGCGAAGCCGTGATGCGCACCTTCCTCGCCCGCTACGTGCTGCGCAGCGGCGCCAGTGGCACGCTGACCCTGATCGCGCGCAGCAGCTGCGACGCCGTGATCGCTGCCATCGACGCGCTGGACGACGACCTGCAGCGCCTGAGCGTGAGGCCGGCATGCTGATCAACACCAACCACATGCAACCCGACGACTTCGTGTCGACGTTGCCGGAAGGGCGTGGCCCGGCGATGAACGACGCCCAGTGGATGGACCACATGCAGCGCCGGCTGCGCTGCCTGCAGGTGATCGTGATGCTGGCGATCCTGGGCGCTGCCGCCGCGGTGGTGCTGCTGTGAAGAACCCGCACCCGAAGCACCTCGGCGACCTGCTGCTGGCCAGCGGCGCCGTAGAGGGCCCTGGCCGCCGCACCTATCCCATCCGCCTGAGCCTGTGGTCGCGCATCCTGCGCGCGCTGCGGGCGCGGCGCAATCCGAAAGGACCGAACCTGTGAACGCGCCCGATCGCATCGTCACCGAGCGCCCGCTCATCTTCATCCGCGCCAGCTCGCTCGGCGAGCTGTTCGACTGCCCTGCCCGTTGGGCCGCCAAGTACATCGAAGGCCTGCGCGGCCCACGGTCCGCAGCGGCGCAGCTTGGCACCGCCGTGCACGCCGGCACGGCGGTGTTCGACACCTCGCGCCTGCCCGGCGGCAGCCCGGTCACCGCCGACGATGCCGCCGGCGCCCTGGTCGACGCCATACACAAGCCCGAGGAAGAGGTCGACTGGGACGACAGCAACCCGAACGATGTCGAGCGCATCGCCCTGGCGCTGCACACCCGCTACTGCGCCGACATCGCTCCGAAGCAGACCTACCTGGGCGTCGAGGTCAAGTGCGAGAAGCTCGAACTGCCGGAACTGGGCATTGCGCTGACCGGCACCACCGACCGGGTGCGCACCACACCGGCCGGCCTGGGCATCAGCGACCTGAAGACCGGCAAGGCCGCGGTCAACACCGAGGGCCGAGCCAACACCCAGGGCCACGGCACCCAACTCGGCGTGTACGAGCTGCTCGCCGAGCACGCGATGGGCCTGCACATCACCGCGCCGGCGCAGATCGTCGGCATGAACACCGGCAAGACCGCCGCCGGCCAGCGCGTGGGCACCGGCGAAGTGCAGGACGCGCGTGCTGCGCTCATCGGCACGGAAGACGCGCCCGGGCTGTTGGAGCACGCATCGCGGCTGATCCACAGCGGGGCCTTCTACGGCAACCCCAAGAGCTACCTGTGCTCCGAGCGCTACTGCCCCGCGCACCCGACCTGCCGCTTCAAGGGCTGACCCACACCACCACCGAAGGACACCGCCACATGGCTACCGCATCCATTGCCCAACTCCGCACCCAGAACGCCGACGCCGCCGCGCTGCTGAATCCGCTGCTGGCCCAGCCCCACTACGGCCGCTTCGACCCCGACGCCTGGCACGTCATGCAGGAGCGCGACAACGCGCTGATTCGCGACGAGCTGCTGCACGGCGCGGCCAGCAACGCCTTCGTGTACAGCTTCGACATCAAAGGCAAGAACGTCACCGGCGTGTCCGTGGTCGGCGCCCGCGAGCTGGCCAGCCAGTACAAGGGGATCAAGTCGCGCATCGTGGCCACCATCGAGAAGCGCGGCTCGCTGTTCATCTTCCGCACATTCACGCCGCTGTCGATTGAGACGCGCGTGCTGCACGAACTCGCCGACGAGGACGACTTCTACGAGTGCGTCATGGAGGTCAGCGACATCAAGACCGCCAACAGCATCGAGGTGCGCAAGAAGGAGAGCCGCACCGAGAAGAAGCGCGACGGGACGAGCTACGAGCGCCCGCACTACGACGTGATCTGCGAAAGCAAGGCCTTCCGCAACGGCGTGCTGTCGGTGCTGCCCCAGTCGGTGATCCGGGAGTTCAAGGAGCGGTGCCTCAAGGCCGGGAACGCCTCTCAGGAGGTGACCATCCAGCAACGCCGGGCCGCCGCCGGCGCGCACGCCGCGAAGAACGGCATCGCGCTGGATCGTGCAGCCCTTGAAGGCCTGACCTATGACGAGCTGACCGGCCTGGGCAGTGCCGCGGCCCAGGGCCTGGAGCAGTTCAAGCGCTCGGCCATGGCGTTGGGCCTGATCGCCGGCGCGAACCCGGACACGGGTGAGCTGCCGCCGCCGGCCGCTGCCCCTGCCCCGCCTGCTGCGCCTGCAGTTGCCGCTGCGACAACCGCGCGCGCCCCCGCCCCGCCGCCTGACCAAGGCCCAGACGACGACTGGGCCCCCAGCCCGGCCCAACAGGCCGCCATCGCTGCGCGCGAGCAGGCAGAGGCTGCCGGCGCTGCTGCACCCGCGCCCGCGCCGGCGCCGGCCGGCCGCCGCACCCGCACCGGCCCCGCCGCCGCGGCGGAGTGACGCCATGCGCATCGACTCCATCCACATCACCGACTTCCTGGGCGTGCAGTCGGTGGACCTGGGCGACCTGTCGCCGGTGGTCCTTCTGTGCGGCGCGAACGCCGCGGGCAAAAGCTCGATCCGCGACGCCGTAGCCTTGGCCCTCACCGCCGACCTGGGCCGCGTTAGCTTGAAGAAGGACGCCGGCCAGCTGGTGCGATCCGGCGCGCAGGCCGCGGTGTGCCGCGTCACCGACGCCGACGGCGACGAGCACCAGGTGATCATCAAGGCCGGCGGCCAGATCACCGACAGCCACAAGGGCCGCGACGTCGATCCGGCGCTGGCATTCGCCTTCGACGGCCAGCGCTTCGCCCGGCTGGAGGCCGACGCGCGGCGGTCGTTCCTGTTCGGCATGATGGCGGTGAAGACCGACGCCAAGGAGGTCACCGCCCGGCTGCTGGCCCGCCGCCTGGACAAGGAGCGCGTCGACCGCATCGTGCCTCTGCTGCGCTCGGGCTTCGCCGCCGCCGAGACCGAGGCCAAGCGCAAGGTGACCGAGGCCCGCGGCGCCTGGAAGGCTGTCACCGGCGAGGCCTACGGCAGCGAGAAGGCCAAGGGCTGGAAGGCCACGGTGCCGGCCTATGACGCGGCCGAGCTCAAGCGCCTGGGCACGGAGGTCGAGCACGCCGACGTGGCCATCGGGTCCTGGCAGCAGCAGGTTGGCAAGCTGCAGGCCGAGGAGCAGCGGCGGCAGGGCCTGCGGGCCAAGCTGCCGGCGCTGGCCGAGCACGCGGCGCGGGTCAAGCAGATCCAGGCCAAGGCTGCGGTCGACGAGCAGAACCTGCAGCAGGCCGAGCAGGATCTCGAGCGCGCCGTGGCTGCCGCCGGCGCCGGGCCGCGGGTGGGGCTGGTGCACGACCTGGCGCACGCGCTGCGGGACACGCTGTTCTTCGTCGGCAAGGACCACCAGTTCCGGGCCGCCTGGGCTGCCCCGCTTGCCGCCTACGAGGCCGAGCACGGACCGATCGACGCTGCCGCCACCGGCAACCCCGAGGCCCAGGCCCGGCTGCCCGCGCTGCGCCAGGCGCTCGAGCTGATGAATCGCGCCGTCGCCCACAACGCCCGCGACCTGGCTGCGGCCCAGGCCTCGAAGGCCGAGCACGAGCGCATCACCGCCGAGCTGGCCGAGGTCTTCGACGCCGCGGCCCTGGCCGAAGCGCGCGAGCAGATCGACGCCCTGCAGACCAAGCGCGCGGCCGCCGTCAAGGGCCTGGACGCGCTGCGCAGCATCAAGGCGCTGGCCGACGCCGCCGAAGAGAAGACCAAGCGCGCCGCCGAGCACGCGGCCGACGTGCTGGCGTGGGATGCGATCGCCGAGCAGCTGTCGCCCAGCGGCATCCCGGGGGACCTGCTGCGCGAGGCGCTGGGGCCGATCCAGGAGCGGCTGGCGCAGCACGCGGCCGACACCGGATGGCCGCAGGTGCGCATCCACGACGACATGCGCATCACCGCTGGCGATCGCGACTACAGGCTGCTGAGCGAGTCAGAGCGCTGGCGCTGCGACGCGGTGCTGGCCGAGGCGATTGTGCACCTGTCGGGCTGCCGGCTGCTGGTGCTGGACCGCATGGACGTGCTGGACCTGCGCGGCCGCGGCGAGCTGCTGGGCTGGCTCGACACCCTGGCCGACCTGGGCGAGATCGACACCGCTCTGGTGTTCGCCACGCTCAAGGCCCAGCCGACGCAACTGCCCGCGCACTGCGCGGCCCACTGGATCGACGGCGGGATCTGCGCCGACCTGGAACAAGCCCAGGCCGCCTGACAACGGGAGCACCCCATGTACGACGAACCACCCGACCCCGAGCCCAACCCCTGCCCCTTCTGCGAGGATGAGCTCGGCTGCGGCGAGAACTGTGACCACTGCAAGCTGGCCGCGAAGCTCGACGCCACCGAGAACGCGCTCAGCAAGCTGCGCCACCAACTGCACTGCCGAGCCCGCAACCTGGCCTGGCTGCCGCCCGGTCCCGAGGTAGCCGCGCGCCGCGCTGAGGGCATCGCGTTGCTGCTGGACATGGCCGGGCTGAAGATGCCCGCGGAGTACCTCGCGCAGGCCAAGGCCGCGATGGTCGGCGAGTACGGCGAGCACGCGCCCTACGAAGCGGGCGGCCCGGGCGAACTCGGCCACAACGTCAACGACGCTGACCTGGTGGCTCGCTTCATGGAGTTCGCACACGGGCAGACCGTGGTCGCATCGCCCGCGGTCTTCTCCGGCGAGATCCTGAGCGCCAAGCCCGCGACCACCGCCGATCAACTGTGGTTCGGCGACGATGACAACGGCGTGCCGCGGATCTTCACCAACGCCGAAAGGCTTCGGGGGCGCACCGGCGGCGGGGGCACGACGCAGTGGGGCTTGACGCTGCGCGAGACGATCGAGCGCGCGCTGGATAGCGAGGCCAAGTCGGCGGCCTACTGGCTGGAGTTCCAGCGCGAGTACCTGGCGCCTCCGAAGCGGCTGATCCCGAAAGACGACCCGCGCTTCGTGCGCGGCGGCGATCAGCCGAAGGTGTCCTTCGTGGTCGGCATCGAGGCCTACACGGCCTACGTCGGCAAGCACAAGGGCGAAGGCTGGAGCAGCCAAGGCCTGGGCTTCGGCGGCGCCGAGTTCCTGGTGCGCCTGGCCGACGGCCGCGAGTTCTTCACCGACAACAACTGGGGCCGCGGCACGGTGCCGCCGCACCTTCGCAAGCTGCTGACTTCGAACGCCGTCTTCATGAAGAAGCCGGCAGAGCAGCAGGAAGAGCCCGCGGCCCAGCCGGCCGCCGCCTGACCACCACCGATCAACGCAGCGGCGGCAAGCGCCGTGAGGGCGGTCTCCTCTCTGTCTCCCCCGCCCGATAGCCGTAGTTGCTCTACGGCCGCTGCACCCAAACAGACAACCGGAATGGCACACATCCACAGCACGAAGAAGCAACTGCGCCTAACCCTTCGAGAGGCCGCAGACCGCTTCTCATACGACCCGGCCACAGGCGTTCTGCTCCGCACCTCTGGTCAGCGCGCAGGCGCGGTTGCTGGAACCGTGACCACCCGCGGATACCTTCATGTCTTTGCGAACGGCGCCCTTTTCGCGGCGCATCGCCTGTGCTGGCTGCTGCACTACGGGACGTGGCCGAAAGGTGATATCGACCACATCAACGGCAACAAGATGGACAACCGCATCAGCAACTTGCGCAGCGTCACCGTCGCAGAGAACAACGGAAATAGACCAGATTCGCCCCCAGCCAAGCACTACGGCTTTGACCGAACCAAGGGCCTTTGGCGGGTTCACAGAAAGCGCGCCGGAAGGACCAAGCATCTCGGCTATTTCAAGACAGAGCGCGAAGCGGCCGCAGCCGCCGCGTCTTTGTAGTCGACACCCACCACCGAAAGGACCCGATGAACGACGACAAGACCGTGGAGCGCCTCGAGGCCTGGGGCCCAGCGAAGGACTTTGAAGGCATCTACGAAGTCAGCGACTGCGGCCGGGTTCGGCGAGTCGCGCCATCTGCCAGACAGGGCGCCGGTCGCGGCGGTGGCGCGCGCATTGGGCGTGTCCTGGCGCAGCAGGTTGGCAAGAAGGACCACTACCGGCGAGTGACGCTGTGGAAGCTGGGTCGCTGCCACTGTCGGCTTGTCCACGTGATGGTCGCGCATGCCTTCATCGGGCCATGCCCTGACGGGAAAGAAGTCAACCACGCCGACGGCAACAAGGCAAACAACCGGGCCACGAACCTGGAGTACATGACGCACGCTGAGAACTGCGCTCACGCCTACGCAACAGGCCTCCGTTCGCCAGCTGTGGTGCCGACTGGCGAGGCCCACCACTGCGCCAAATTGACCGAGGCGCAGGTGCGCGAAGTGCGCCAGCTGTACGTGCCCAACGTCTTTGGAGTGCCGCGCATTGCCAAGCAGTTCGGGCTCGACACGAAGACCGTTCGGCACATCGTCCAACGCAAGACATGGAAGGAAGTAGCGTGAGCCAAGATCAAGAGAAATTCGAGTGCTTCGGCCTGCTTGAACTTTTCGGCCACCAGCGCCTGGCCGGCAAGCTGAGCGACCAGGCCATCGGCGGCGTGCACTTCCTGCGTATCGACGTGCCCGCCGTCGGTGACGTGCCGCCCTACACCCGCTTCTTCACCCAGGGCGCGATCTACGGCATGACGGTGACCACCGAGGACGTGGCGCGCCGGCTGGCCAGCTCGCTGCGCGCGCGGCCGGTGCAGGCCTACCAGCTGGCCGAGCCCGAGGCGCCTTCGCTGCCTGCGCCGCCGGCACCGCCGCTGGTCGGCGATCTACTGGCCGGCGCGACAGAACCCCCGGCGACGCCAGTCTCGTGCGGCGCGATCTACGAGGGCACGGTGACGCGCATCCTGGACTTCGGCGCGGTGGTGAATCTCGACCCCGGCGTCGACGGCCTGCTGCACATCGGCCAGATTGCGCACCACCGGGTCGACAACGTCGCCGACTACCTGGCCGAGGGCCAGGTCGTGCACGTGAAGGTCATCGAGATCGACGAGCGCGGCCGCGTTCTGCTGTCCATGAAAGCTCTGTCGCAGGTCCCGGAGCCGGCCGAGATCGAAGACGACGGCTTCCCGTTCTGATCACCACCCACCACCAAGGAGCCCCATGCTTTTCTACCTGAAACACGACACCGAGTGCGAGCTGACCACCTTCGTCGGCCGCACGCAGAAGAGCGGCAAGGACGACGTGCCGGCCGTGTCCTTCCGCCTGAAGCTCGCCAGCGTGCGCAATGAGCTGCTGGACCTGTTCTCGCCCACCATGCGCCTGACGGTCTACGCGCCGGTCGAGGGCCAGGAGCAGCTGCCCGGCGTGGAAGTCACCACGCCCATCCTGCGCTCCAAGGACCTGAAGCACTGGGCGCCCGAGACCTGCCTCGAAGGCTGGACCGTGGTGGTTGCGCGCGGCATCACCGAGGATTCGGCGCTGCAGATGGGCAGCTGCAAGATCGACGACTTCCGCTTCGACTTCTTCGAAGGCGGGCACATGGACGTCGACTTCCGCGTCAGCACCGCCGACGTGGACGAGGAAGGCGCTGGCATGCTCTGGGGCCGCCAGAAGCGCAAGGTGTTCGCGACGATCACCGCACCGGAGGCCCCGGCGCCGAAGGCCGAGGCGATCGACGGCACGGTCGGCCACCCGGGCGCCGCGGCTGCAGCGGCTGGCCAGGGCGCACTGCCTCTCGACGAAGCCGGCCCCGGGCCGCTGGAGGCCGGCGACGCCTTCTCGGCCGAGCACGGCACGGGCACCGGCGGCCCCGACGAAGAGCACACCGACGACGACGGCAGCGGCCACCCGGACACCGACGGCGCGCCCGGCGCTGGCTCGTCCGATGACCAGCTGGGCAAGGACTGGCCCTTCACGAACGGTGAGACGGACACCAGCGCCGGCGAGACGCCGGCCGCTGATCCTGAGACGCCGAAGCCGCGCGCGCGCCGCGGGCGCAAGGCCGCCGAGGTCGAGTGAGGATCAACGCAGAGGTGAGGCGGCCACAAGGGCGCAGCGGCCTCTGAGGACAACGAGCCGGCGAGCCCTTGTGGCTCGCCTCGACCGATCTGTTGGGCGGATGCACCCGTAGCGAGGAAACGATGGAACGAGAGATTGTGTGGGGCGTGGCGGTGATGGCGCCGCTGCAGAAGGCCGCAGCCGACAAGCACTGCTTCGGTGACTGCGGGAAGATCAGCATGGCCGGCGCGATCAATGACGAGCTGACCGGCGGCCTGTTCGTATGCTGCCAGCCGACGTGCCCCTACGAAGCCAAGACGGTGGAGAACTACGGCGAGACGATGAGCTTCGGCAGACCGCACAAGCGCCTGCAAGGACTGCTGAATGCAGCACACCAGATCATGGGCGAACTTGCGAGGCCGAGCGGGATATGAGAAGCGTGACGCCGTGGTTCCCGGTCGCAGTTGACCCGGTGCACGAAGGCATCTATGAGGTCGAGTACAGCCAGTCTCGATTCTTGTTCCGCCGCGAGTGGCGCGACGGCGTGTGGTGCATCCCTGGCGCGGTGCTGTTGCCCGCCACGCGGCCCAAACGGTGGCGCGGCCTGACTGAACCAGCGCGAGCAATGCCGGGACGCGCACAGAGGATGCGGGAAGCCGGCTACACCAGGCGGCCAAGCGCCAACAACCTTCCGAGCGACGAATGACCCTGCAAGACCGCATTGACGAACTCGTGGCGCAGCACGGAAGCCTGCGAGCGGTGGCCCGCGTGACAGAGATTGACGTGGGCTACCTGTCGCGGCTGCGGGCCTATGCGAACGTGAACCCAGGCCGCGACAAGCTGCGCCGGCTGGGCCTGCGCCGCGTGGTGGCCTATGAACTGCTCAAGACGCCCAACGTTGCAATTAAGCCGCGCCGTCAGGCGTCGGCTTGAATTGCGTGTTGGGCGTCCGGTTGAGAAACGAGGTAACGGTGGAACACCTGATTTTCGCAAGCTACGGCAACGACTCGATTGCGCTGATCCAGTGGGCGCACGAGCGCAGCCTGCCCGGCGTGCATGTGGCCTATAGCAACACAGGATGGGCGGCCGATTGGTGGCTCGGCCGCGTGGAACAGGCCGAAGCCTGGGCGCAGACGCTGGGCTTTGTGACGCACCGGATTGGTAGCGAGGGCATGGCCGCGCTGGTGGAGCGCAAGAAGGCATGGCCGCGCGGCGGTGGCGGCAAGTTCCAGTTTTGCACCGAGGCGCTCAAGAAGGCGCCGGCCAGCGCTTGGTTGGCGCTGCACGACCCGGAGGGCGAGACGACATGCTTGACCGGCGTGCGCCGCGAGGAAAGCGAGAAACGCCGCGATGCGCCAGAGCATGTGACCGCCAGCGAAGACCACGGCGGGCGCGAACTGTGGCAGCCGCTTGTGCGCCACACCGAGGCAATGCGTGACGCGCTGGTGCGTAAAACGCCCATGCCGCTGCTGCCGTACCGCAGCAAAGAGTGCTACCCGTGCGTGAACGTGCGCAAGCAGGAACTGAAGATGCTGGACGACGAAGCGCGAACCCGCGTGCATGTCATCGAGTTACGGGCCGGAGTGAACAGCAAGGGCAATGCCCGCGTAATGTTCAGCCCGAAGCGCCACGGCGGCGCAGTGGGCATTGACGCGGTGATTGAAGACGCCAAGCACAACAGCGACGAACTTTTCACTACAGCCGGCTGTGCTAGCGGATGGTGCGGAGGATGAGCGATGGCGATCTTTCCGCGCTGCTGACGCTGCTTGCCATACCCGTTGGCGGCTTCATTGCCGCCGGCATTTTGTGGGCCATGCTGCGCCCACCGAAGGAGTGACAACGTGAACGCAGACCCTAAGCTGAAGCCCGA
>ERZ650310.85-NODE-85-length-27296-cov-8.035755_pt1 | contig 27296 bp, 25 predicted proteins | sample MGYA00376246_ERZ650310 | MGnify/ENA primary metagenome ERZ650310 (study PRJEB26733, sample SAMN07839286) | wastewater metagenome | biome: small river; feature: stream; material: water | place: USA: North Carolina | collected 2016-03-01 ...
ACTCGGAGGAAGGTGGGGATGACGTCAAATCATCATGCCCCTTATGTCTTGGGCTTCACGCATGCTACAATGGCCGGTACAAAGGGCTGCAATACCGCAAGGTGGAGCGAATCCCATAAAGCCGGTCTCAGTTCGGATTGGGGTCTGCAACTCGACCCCATGAAGTCGGAGTCGCTAGTAATCGTAGATCAGCAACGCTACGGTGAATACGTTCCCGGGCCTTGTACACACCGCCCGTCAAGTCACGAAAGTCGGTAACACCCGAAGCCGGTGGCCTAACCGTAAGGAAGGAGCCGTCGAAGGTGGGATCGGTGATTGGGACTAAGTCGTAACAAGGTAGCCGTACCGGAAGGTGCGGCTGGATCACCTCCTTTCTAAGGAGCATCTCGAGTCACTTAGGTGGCTCATAGAGATCCTGATCTAGAGCAAACGTCTCTAGCAGGGTAGCTCAAGGGTGGAACATAACATTGTCAACAGTTGAAGCCAGAGCTTCAGTACGGTACTTGTTACCTGGAAATAGCTCTGTTGGATTCTGTTGTTGCACGCTGTTGGGTCCTGAAGGACCGGGAAACCGACCTTCAAGACCGATTCTGGTTTGAGCTTGCTCATTCCAGACGGACTGGACCATACAAGTTAGTGAACCAGCAGCTTTCGCTGCCAGGCCTAGCCTCTGGAATGGTACCGACCGTACTTTGAGAACTACATAGTGGACGCGAGCATCTTAATAAAGATCCATAAATTTATTTATGGTTCTCTTTGATATCAAGTTATTAAGAGCATACGGTGGATGCCTTGGCATTAGGAGCCGAAGAAGGACGTAGTAATCTGCGATAAGCCTCGGGGAGTCGATAAACAGACTTTGATCCGAGGATCTCCGAATGGGGAAACCCAGCTGGACTAGATCCAGTTATTCCTGCCTGAATATATAGGGCAGGTAAAGGGAACGTGGGGAAGTGAAACATCTCAGTACCCACAGGAAGAGAAAACAAAAGTGATTCCGTTAGTAGTGGCGAGCGAACCCGGAAGAGGCCAAACCGATCATGTGTGATAGCCGGCAGGCGTTGCATGATCGGGGTTGCGGGACTTCCCAGTTGGTCTGCCGACCAACAACAGTAGAAAGCAATGTAGTCGAATGGTCTTGAAAGGCCAGTCATAGAGGGTGCCAACCCCGTAGACGAAACGTTGTGGACGCTGAGGAAGGATCCCAAGTAGTTCGGAACCCGTGAAATTCTGAGCGAATCTGTGAGGACCACCTCATAAGCCTAAATACTACCTAATGACCGATAGCGGACAAGTACCGTGAGGGAAAGGTGAAAAGTACTGCGTGAGCAGAGTGAAATAGTACCTGAAACCGTATGCTTACAAACCGTTGGAGCCAGCTTGTTCTGGTGACAGCGTGCCTTTTGAAGAATGATCCTGAGAGTTAGCGATATGTGGCGAGGTTAACCCGAGTGGGGTAGCCGTAGCGAAAGCGAGTGTGAATAGCGCGAATGAGTCGCATGTCCTAGACCCGAAGCGAAGTGATCTACCCATGGCCAGGTTGAAGCGACGGTAAGACGTCGTGGAGGACCGAACCCACTTCAGTTGAAAATGGAGGGGATGAGCTGTGGGTAGGGGTGAAAGGCCAATCAAACTTCGTGATAGCTGGTTCTCTCCGAAATGCATTTAGGTGCAGCGTTGCGTGTTTCTTATTGGAGGTAGAGCTACTGGATTGCCGATGGGCCCTACAAGGTTACTGACGTAAGCCAAACTCCGAATGCCAATAAGTGAGAGCGCAGCAGTGAGACTGTGGGGGATAAGCTTCATAGTCGAGAGGGAAACAACCCAGAATACCAACTAAGGTCCCAAAGCGTGTGCTAAGTGGAAAAGGATGTGGAGTTGCATAGACAACCAGGAGGTTGGCTTAGAAGCAGCCACCCTTGAAAGAGTGCGTAATAGCTCACTGGTCAAGTGATTCCGCGCCGACAATGTAACGGGGCTCAAGCACACCACCGAAGTTGTATCATTTGTACCATTGCCAGGCGGTAACGTCCAGGCGTACAGATGGGTAGGAGAGCGTCGTGTGGCGAGCGAAGCGGCGGAGTAATCCAGCCGTGGATGCCACACGAGTGAGAATTCAGGAATGAGTAGCGAAAGGCGGGTGAGAAACCCGCCGTCCGAAAGACCAAGGTTTCCAGGGCCAGGTTAATCCGCCCTGGGTAAGTCTGGACCTAAGGCGAGGCCGACAGGCGTAGTCGATGGACAACGGGTTTATATTCCCGTACCGGCGAAAAACCGCCCAAACTAATCAAGTAATGCTAAGTCTTTGAAGCTAGTTTGAAGTCCTTCGGGATGGATTTCTAGTGAATAACACGACCCTATGCTTGTGCGGTTAACGTATTAACAGGTGTGACGCAGGAAGGTAGCCTCCGCGGGGCGATGGTTGTCCCCGTTTAAGGATGTAGGGCGAGTTGTAGGCAAATCCGCAACTCACATAGCCTGAGATCTGATGATGAGACCGCAAGGTCGAAGTGGGTGATCCTATGCTGCCAAGAAAAGCATCGACGTGAGGTTCTAGCTGCCAGTACCCCAAACCGACTCAGGTGGTCAGGTAGAGAATACTAAGGATATCGAGAGAACCACGGTTAAGGAACTCGGCAAAATGCCCCCGTAACTTCGGGAGAAGGGGGGCCAGAGTCGTGTAGGAATTTACTTCCGAAGCGACGTATGGCCGCAGAGACCAGTTGGAAGCGACTGTTTACTAAAAACACAGGTCCGTGCGAAGTTGCAAAACGATGTATACGGACTGACGCCTGCCCGGTGCTGGAAGGTTAAGAGGAACGGTTAGCGTAAGCGAAGCTGAGAATTTAAGCCCCAGTAAACGGCGGTGGTAACTATAACCATCCTAAGGTAGCGAAATTCCTTGTCGGGTAAGTTCCGACCTGCACGAATGGCGTAACGACTTCCAAGCTGTCTCAACCGTGGACTCGGCGAAATTGCATTACGAGTAAAGATGCTCGTTACGCGCAGAAGGACGAAAAGACCCCGTGACCTTTACTATAGTTTGGTATTGGTGTTCGGCGTTAGTTGTGTAGGATAGGTGGGAGACTTTGAAGCTTGGACGCTAGTTCAGGTGGAGTCGTTGTTGAAATACCACTCTGCTAACTCTGGATATCTAACCACGAACCGTGATCCGGTTCTGGGACAGTGCCTGATGGGTAGTTTAACTGGGGCGGTTGCCTCCTAAAAAGTAACGGAGGCGCCCAAAGGTTCCCTCAACCTGGTTGGTAATCAGGTGTCGAGTGTAAGTGCACAAGGGAGCTTGACTGTGAGACTGACAAGTCGAGCAGGGACGAAAGTCGGGACTAGTGATCCGGCAGTGGCTTGTGGAAGCGCTGTCGCTCAACGGATAAAAGGTACCTCGGGGATAACAGGCTGATCTTGCCCAAGAGTCCATATCGACGGCATGGTTTGGCACCTCGATGTCGGCTCGTCGCATCCTGGGGCTGGAGTAGGTCCCAAGGGTTGGGCTGTTCGCCCATTAAAGCGGCACGCGAGCTGGGTTTAGAACGTCGTGAGACAGTTCGGTCTCTATCCTCTGCGCGCGCAGGAATTTTGAGGAAGCCTATCCCTAGTACGAGAGGACCGGGATGGACGAACCTCTGGTGTGTCAGTTGTTCCGCCAGGAGCACCGCTGATTAGCTACGTTCGGGAAAGATAACCGCTGAAAGCATCTAAGCGGGAAGCTTGTTCCAAGATGAGAATTCCATGGCTTCGGCCGAGAGACTCGCAGCTAGACTACTGCGTTGATAGGTTGGATGTGGAAGTGGGGACTAAAGACCCATGGAGCTGACCAATACTAATAAGTCGATTACTTGATAACATTTTTGCTTGCGTCCACTATGTGGTTCCCGAGGTATGGGAACCGAATAAACACACTTCAATGTGTGCTTTCGAAACATAACTCAATAGTGTTTCGGCGGCCATAGCGGAGGGGAAACGCCTGGTTACATTCCGAACCCAGAAGCTAAGACCTCCTGCGCCGATGGTACTGCAAAGGTGACTTTGTGGGAGAGTAGGACACCGCCGGACTTAATTTAACAAAATGGCCACCTTTTTAAGGTGGCCATTTTGGTTTAACATGGATATTTGTATGCCTAGGAGAGTCAAATGAGCGAACGCGAGTTCGAAAATCGTCCAAAACGAGCCTTTTCCGGTGAGCGCAGCTCAGGAACCGGGTCAGGTCGTGGCGGAAGTGACCGTCGTCAAGACGCTCCTAGCGGCCGTGCACGTCGAAACGATGATCCAAACGCAGCTCGCCCAGAGTGGCAGCAGCGCGTTGCGCGTCCTGTGGACTTCGATAAGCCGAAGAGCCCACTGATTCCAGACGAAATTACCGAGAAAGACCTTGAGCTAGGGCTTCGTGTTCAGCTCAAGACCTTGACTCCGGAGAACGCTGAGATGGTGGCTCGCCACCTAGCAATGGTTGGTCTGTTGATCGATCAGGACCCGGAACTTGCGCACCAGCATGCTCTGGCAGCTGCCGGTCGCGCCGCCAGAATCGCTCTGGTTCGTGAAACCGTCGGCATTACCGCCTACACCGTTGGTGATTTCGCGGTTGCACTGCGCGAACTACTAACCTTCCGTCGCATTTCAGGTTCTAATGACCAACTGCCACTAATGGTGGACTGCGAACGCGGACTTGGTCGTCCAGACCGCGCACTTGAACTTGGACGCTCGGTAGATCGTTCTACACTGCTGCCAGGAGTTCGAGTAAACCTAGCTATTGCAATGTCTGGCGCACGTCTAGACCTAGGTGAAAACGACCTTGCATTGGCTGAACTACAGATTCCTGAACTCAACCCAGAGAAGGTCTTTGCCTACTCTGTGCCTCTCTTCTACGCCTATGCAGACACTCTCGAAGTGCTCGGTAAGGACGCCGAATCTAAGCGTTGGTCTGATCTTGCTCAGCGTGCCGAGGTCGCTCTAAACGGCAATCCCGGCCCTGAGGACGAGGTCTTCCAGGTCCTGGAAGAGTTCGAAATTCCAGTTAGAGCTGAGCGCAAGGAGTGGGAGCCACGCGAAGAGCGAGGTTCCCGTGACGACCGTGGTTCGCGCGACGAACGTCCGCGCAACTTTGCACCTCGCAATGCCGAACGTCCGGCCCGCCCTTACGGTGAGCGTTCAGACCGTCCCGCTCGCCCTTACGGTGAGCGTTCGGATCGTCCGGCGCGCCCTCAGGGCGAGCGATCAGACCGCCCTGCACGACCAGCTCGCGACACGGATGCCTCGCGTCCGACCCGCGACCGCGCGCCTCGAGAAGGTGCTCGCGACCGCAAGTTCGGTGAAGACCGTGGCCGTTAAAATTTGGTCTGAATACGACGTTCTCCTGGCCGACCTAGACGGCGTCGTCTACGAAGGCACTAACGCAATCAAGGATGCGCCGGAGGCCATCCTTGCCTTGCAACAGCAGGGGTTACCAATCGGCTACGTCACCAACAACTCTTCGCGTAAACCAGAAACCATCGCCGATCAATTGGCTGGTTTCGGCGTCCACTGTGAACCCGAAAACATCATTGGCTCGGGCAAAACTGGCGTCGACATCCTCAAGACTTTGGTTCCAGCCGGCTCCAAGGTCTTGGTGGTTGGCGGCGAAGGATTGCGCGCACGTGTAATCGAAGGTGGTTTCGACCTAGTTTCGAGCTCTGACGACAAGCCTGACGCTGTGATCCAGGGGTTCGCGCCTGATGTTTCATGGCGTGATCTCGCCGAGGCTGCCTTTTCGATTCAGAATGGCGCGAAGTGGGTGGCTACCAACCAAGACTGGACTCTTCCTCAGGAGAAGGGCTTGGCCCCTGGAAACGGAACTCTTGTTTCTGCAGTGCACACCGCAGTCGGCCAGTTGCCGATCGTGGCTGGAAAGCCTGAACCTGCCATTTTCCACACCGCCGTCGAGCACTTCAGTGCCAAGAAGGCCTTGTTCATCGGTGACCGCATCGACACCGACATTACCGGCGCAAACCGTGCCGGAATCGACTCGGTCTTGGTGCTAACTGGTGTCAGCACACGCAAAGAGGTAATCGGTATCAAGCCTGAGGGGCGCCCGACCTACATCATTGGTTCGATGGCCGAACTACTCAAGCCTTATAAAGCTCCAAAGAAGACCAAGCGCGGATACTCGTGCGATGGTGCCGAAGTCGAATTGCTTGGCAACAAGGTCGTGGTCACTATCGGTGATCCGAAGAGTTTGGGTGCTTTGCGTGCCGCTTGCGCGACCATTTATGCCAGCGAACTGCCGATTTATGCGCTCGATGTCGAGGCTGCGCTCTACGAATAGGCGAGTGGCCAACAAACGAATAGGCTTGAGGTATGTCAGAAGATCTTGTTTCACAGGTAAAGACCGAGGTTGAGCGCATCGCCGCTCTGCCATTGGACCAACAGGTCAATGATTTTGCTGCCCTCCGCGAGCAGCTTGAGTCTGTTCTTAACGACTCAGATCGGTAATGAATTGCGCATTGACGTCGCACTGGTTGAGCTAGGTCTCGCCAGATCAAGAAATCACGCATCGACCCTAATCGAGGGCGACCGCGTTCTCATCAATGGTCGTGCGGCCCGCAAGGCATCCCAGCCAGTTATTGACGGCGCTGAAATCGTCGTTCTCGAAGCGGTTGACTACGTAAGTCGTGCCGGCCACAAGTTGGCAAAGGCGCTGGACGTTTTCGCCGAAATTGACCCGGTAAACAAAACAGCCTTGGATGTCGGCGCCTCGACCGGCGGTTTCACTGACGTGTTACTTCGTCGGGGCATCGGTCGCGTTATTGCCATTGATGTTGGCCACGACCAAATGGCCCTCGAGCTTATCGATAACCCAAAGGTGATCAACATCGAGGGCTTCAACGCCCGCGATCTTTCGCTGGAAACCCTAGCCGAAGCGAGCGGTATTTCTTCGGACAAGATCGACATCGATCTAGTTGTCGGCGACCTCTCGTTTATTTCTTTGACCTTAGTGCTCGAGCAGATTCTGTCCGTGGCACCGAAGGCCGATTATGTGTTGCTAATCAAGCCTCAGTTCGAGGTAGGCAAGCAATCGCTTCACGCTTCGGGCATCGTCACCGATCACCGACTGCGCGCTGGGGCTATCAAGCAGGTAGTTGATGCCGCGCATGACCTCGGTTTGGGCGTTCGTGGTCTCACTCGTTCAGAACTTCCGGGAACACACGGCAACATTGAATATGTTGTGTGGATTAGCCCACTTGAACCGGTTAATCGGTCAAAATGGACAGACAGGATCGAAGCCTTAGCCAAGGAGGGCAAATGAGTGCATCACGCAAGGTGTTGCTAGTAACTCACACGCGCCGTCCTGAGGCTCTGGCAGCAGCGCTGGAGACCTGTCAGCAGTTGGTTTCTGCCGGCATAACGCCGGTGATGTTGCCTGCAGACCACACCGAGTTGCTCGGTTATTCCAAAGACAATTCGGCACTACCCGCCGGCATCCAGCTCTTGGATGAAGAGAGCAACCTAAACGAGCTCGAAGTGGCGATGGTTTTGGGTGGCGACGGAACGATTCTCAAGGCGGCCGAAATCGTGCGTGAGGCAGAGGTGCCATTGATTGGCATCAACCTCGGACACGTGGGTTTCTTGGCCGAGAGCGAGCGCGACGGCCTTGCCGAAGCCGTTGAGCGTGTAGTCGCCAAGGATTACGTGGTGAAGGAGCGCATGGCTCTGGACGTTCGCGTGATCGTCGAAGGCAAAGAGGTCTACCGCACCTGGGCACTCAACGAGGCAACCGTAGAAAAGAGCGAGCGCGAGCGCATGCTCGAGGTGGTCGTTGAAGTCGAAGAGCACCCGCTCTCCAGCTTTGGCTGCGATGGAATCGTCATCGCAACCCCAACCGGTTCAACGGCATACGCATTCTCGGCCGGCGGTCCGGTGGTTTGGCCTTCGGTCGAAGCCCTCTTGATGGTGCCGCTAAGCGCTCACGCCCTGTTTGCTCGTCCACTAGTTATCAAGCCTGACGCACTGGTCGCCGTAGAGGTGCTGCAGCGCAGCGCCGGCCACGGTGTCCTTTGGTGTGATGGTCGTCGTACCTGGCAGCTTCCGCCGGGTGCGCGAGTAGAAGTAGTGAAATCGGCTAAACCGGTGCTCTTGGCTCGCTTGCGCAACAGCACCTTCACCGATCGTCTGGTTAAGAAGTTCTCACTTCCTGTTGCCGGTTGGCGCGGCTCGGATGAGACCCACAAGGCCGAATAGTTTTTCATGATCGAAGAGATTTACATCCGCGACCTTGGTGTAATCCAAGAGGCTCGCTTGCCATTCGGTAAGGGCCTAACCGTGATTACCGGCGAAACCGGTGCGGGTAAGACCATGGTTCTTTCGGCCCTCGGTTTGCTCTTGGGCGAACGCGCCGACACCGCAACCATTCGCCGCGGCCAAGACCAAGCCTTCGTCGAAGGACGCTGGCTAATCGCCGATGGTTCGCCGGTTATCGAACGAGTTCGTGACGCCGGTGCCGAGGTAGAGCAGGGTGAACTCATTTTGAACCGCTCGGTTTCTACTGAAGGTCGCAGCCGCGCTTCGGTCTCCGGCCGTTCAACCCCGGTCGGCCTACTTACCGAGTTGGGTGAAAACCTGGTCGTGGTTCACGGTCAATCAGATCAGATTCGATTGAAGTCGGCGGTTGCTCAGCGCGAGGCTCTAGACCAGTTCGGCGGCCCGGCATTGGTCGAGGCATTGGGCGCCTATCAATCGACCTATAAGGCTTGGCGTGAACTTACCCAGCGTTTAGAAGACCTAAAGGCATCCTTGGATGCGCGTGCCGCCGAAGCCGAAGAGCTGAGAAGTGCAGTTGATGAACTCGAAAAGCTTGACCCTCGCGAGGGCGAAGACGTCGAGTTGGCCGAGAAGGCAGAACGCCTCAACAATCTAGAAATTCTTCGCGCCGCTGCAGCGATTGCACACGAGGCGCTTTCATCCGAGGGGTTCAACGACAGCCCTGATGCCCTCGGCTTGATCGGCCAGGCGAGACGCTCGCTCGATCAGGTTTCGAACCACGACCCAGAACTCGGCAGGCTAGCCGAACAGCTAAAAGAGGTTGGCGTGCAGTTGGCCGACGTCTCGGGGGAGATCTCTAGTTACCTGGCCTCGCTTGACCTTGAAGGTGCCGGCGAAATCAACCTAATTCAGGAGCGTCGCGCGGCACTCACCGCCGCTATGCGCAAGTATGGTCCGACGCTCGACGAGGTCATTGCCTACCGAAGCACGGCTTCTGACCGACTTCTAGAACTCGATTCATCCTCGGAGACCATCGATCAGCTCGGTCACGAGTATGAAGCGCTATCCGCGAAGCTAAAGATTGAAGCCGATGTCTTGACGTCGGTGCGAGTCGCGGCCGCAAATCGCCTCGCCGAGTTGGTGACCGCTGAGCTCAAAGAGTTGGCGATGGGTGGAGCGAGCCTCGTGGTTGAGGTTGGCTATGCCGACGCCTACGGCAGCTTCGGCCAAGATTCGGTTTCGATTCAGCTCAGCTCGTATCCGGGTGCAGAACCGCGACCGCTCGGCAAAGGTGCCAGTGGCGGCGAGCTTTCGCGCATCATGCTTGCCATCGAAGTTGTCTTGGCTGAAACTCAGCAGGCGCCTACCTTCATCTTTGACGAGGTCGACGCGGGCGTCGGCGGTGCGGCAGCCATCGAGGTTGGTCGTCGGCTAGCCATGCTGGCCCAGCGCGCCCAGGTGATCGTGGTTACCCACCTCGCGCAGGTAGCCGCCTACGCAAACGCGCATCTTCGGGTCTTGAAGACTAGTTCGGTAGATTTCACCGCGACCGACGTCGTTTCACTGGATGCGCAGGCCAGAATCGAAGAATTGGCGCGCATGCTTTCGGGTTTGAGCGACTCAGAATCGGGCTTGGCGCACGCCGCCGAGTTGCGTGAGCGAGCGCTCGCCGAGTTTTCTTAATAAACTTCGCGGCTTCTGCTCTAATTTGCGAAAAAACGGCAATTAAATCTGACCCAATATCCATGTCGAGCGATTTTGTGGCGACTGTAATTGGTAGGCTGTAATTCCATGGCAGAAGCAATGGAATCCGGTAGAACACGTCACATTTTCGTCACCGGAGGTGTTGCATCCTCGCTCGGTAAAGGCCTAACCGCCTCGAGCCTAGGCAACCTTCTTCGTGCACGCGGCTTGAAGGTCGTGATGCAGAAGCTAGACCCGTATCTAAACGTAGACCCGGGCACCATGAACCCTTTTCAGCACGGTGAAGTATTCGTCACCGATGATGGTGCCGAGACCGACCTAGACATCGGCCACTACGAGCGCTTCCTAGACATCAACCTCGGCCAGTCTGCCAACGTAACCACCGGTCAGATTTACTCAACTGTGATCGCGCGCGAACGTCGCGGTGAGTACCTTGGCGACACCGTTCAGGTAATTCCTCACATCACGGATGAAATCAAGCGCCGCATGCGCCTTCAGGCCCACGAAACTCCTGCTCCAGACGTAATCATCACCGAAATTGGTGGAACCGTCGGAGACATCGAATCGCAGCCGTTCCTTGAGGCAGCACGACAGGTGCGCCACGAGGTTGGTCGTGACAACGTGTTCTATGTTCACGTTTCACTGGTTCCTTACCTGGCTGCCTCTGGTGAGTTGAAGACCAAGCCAACCCAGCACTCGGTTTCAACTCTTCGCTCGATCGGTATTCAGCCTGACGCCGTGGTGTGCCGCAGCGACCGCGAACTTCCAGAAGGCATCAAGAACAAGATCGCTCTGATGTGCGACATCGACAAGAGCGCCGTGGTTACCGCGGCCGACGCAGCGAGCATCTACGACATCCCTAAGGTGCTAAACCGCCAAGGTCTTGACTCTTACATCGTCAAGAAGTTCGGCTTCGAAGAGACTCCGGTTGACTGGAGTCGCTGGCAGGGAGTGCTTGACGCGGTTCACAACCCTAAGCACGAGGTTCGCATTGGTTTGGTCGGCAAGTACATCGACCTTCCAGACGCCTACCTGTCGGTTACCGAAGCGCTTCGCGCCGGTGGTTTTGCCAACATGACCAAGGTTCACATCAAGTGGATCGCCTCTGACTCATGCGAAACCCCAGAGGGTGCCGAGGCTCAGCTTTCAGACGTAGATGCCATCTGTATCCCTGGTGGTTTCGGTGTTCGCGGCATCGAGGGCAAGCTTGGTGCTTTGACCTACGCCCGCGAAAACCAGATTCCAACCCTTGGTCTATGCCTCGGCTTGCAGTGCATGGTCATCGAGTATGCACGCAGCAAGGCGGGTCTTGCTGGTGCATCATCTACCGAGTTCGACCCAGAGGCAAAATACCCGGTTATCGCAACCATGGCCGAGCAGGTAGACATCCTTGCCGCCGGCGACATGGGCGGAACCATGCGTCTTGGTCTTTACGAAGCCAAGCTCAAGCCTGGTTCGATCGTGGCCGAGGTTTACGGCGCCGAGTCTATCGAAGAGCGCCACCGTCACCGCTACGAGGTAAACAACACTTACCGCGCGCAGATCGCCGAAGCCGGCTTGGTATTCTCGGGCACCTCGCCTGACGACCACCTGGTCGAGTTTGTCGAGCTGCCTCGCGAAGTTCACCCTTACTACGTGGCAACCCAGGCTCACCCTGAATTCCGTTCACGTCCGACCAACGCGCACCCATTGTTCCGCGGCCTAGTTGCCGCGGCAATCAAGCGCCAAGAAGCCAACAAGCTTTTTGAGGTCAAGGATGCCTAAAGATCGCCCTGCGTCTCTCGCGATTAGCGAGAGCGAGGTCGTCTTCAACGGCAAAATCTGGGACATCAAACGCGAGTCTTTCGACTACAACGGCAAGACCCTGGTTCGCGAGTTTGTCGCGCACCCGGGTGCAGTAGCAATCGTTGCCCTTAATCAAGACAACGAAGTTCTGTTGATTAATCAGTATCGACACCCGGTTCGCGAATACCTCTGGGAGATTCCGGCCGGATTGCTCGACCTGCCGGGGGAGTCAAAGCTCGAAGCCGCCAAGCGCGAGTTGCTCGAAGAAACCGGCTACATCGCCGAGTCTTGGAGCGAATTGATCGAGTTTCACACCACTCCGGGCGGAAACAATGAAACCATTGCCATCTTCCTAGCCCGTGAACTTCGACACCAAGGGCATGAACTAGAGCTCGAGGGCGAAGAAACCGACATGCAGGTTGACTGGGTGCCATTGGGCGAGGCTTTGGCCAGCGTTCTGGCTTCAGAGATGCGCAGTCCAAGTGCCGCGGTCGGCATCATGGCCGCCGCCCACAAGTTAGGCGTCTAAACGCATGGCCAGTTTCGAATCGCTGGTCGACGCATACATTCGCCACCTGACCATCGAACGCGGTGTCGCCAAGAACACCATCGCAGCCTATCGTCGAGACTTGCGACGCTATCTGGCATTCTTGGAATCCCGCGGAGCCACCGCGATCGAGCAAATCACCGAACTAACCGTTCAGGATTTTGCCGAACAACTGGTGACCGTCGGAGGCCTGTCGGCTACCTCGGTTGCTCGCGTCTTGGCCGGCGTTCGCGGATTGCACAAATACTGGTTGCTAGAAAACCTAACCAACGCCGATCCGGCCGCCTCGGTGAAGCCACCGAAGGCGCCGCGCAGACTGCCAAAGGCAATCACGGTTGCCCAGGTTGAATCGTTGCTGAACGCCGTTGGCGGCGATGACCCGATCGCGGTGCGTGACCGAGCAATCCTTGAACTCTTGTATGCCACCGGCGCTCGAATCACCGAGATTGTTTCATTAGATCTAGACGACCTGGTCGACCCGACACTCCTTCGGGTCATGGGCAAGGGGTCGAAAGAACGAATCGTCCCCGTTGGCCGCTATGCCCAAACCGCACTCGAGGCCTATCTAGTGCGCACCAGGCCGCTACTAGCGGTAAACGGCAAGGGAACCCCTGCATTGTTCTTGAACCAGCGAGGCGGGCGCCTCAGCCGGCAAAGCGCTTGGCAGATCATCCATGACGCCAGCATCGCGGCCAAACTGCCCGGTGAAATCTCTCCGCACACCCTTAGGCACTCTTTCGCGACCCACCTACTTGAAGGCGGAGCCGACGTTCGAGTGGTCCAGGAGCTGCTCGGGCACTCATCCGTGGCCACCACCCAGATTTATACACTCGTTACCGTCGACGCGCTCAGAGAGGTCTATGCGACAGCGCATCCACGCGCGCGGCGGTAGGCTATTACAGAACAGGTTGCATCGTAATTTCGGGAGGAATCATGGCAAAGGCAAATAAGGCCGCAACGGACTCGCGCTTCGCGAAACCAAAGCCGCTAAGCTCGCACGGGCCGGCGCGCATCATCGCCATGTGCAACCAAAAGGGTGGCGTGGGTAAGACCACCACCAGCATCAACATGTCGGCGGCGCTCGCCGAATACGGTCGCAAGGTTCTCTTGGTTGACTATGACCCACAGGGTGCACTTTCGGCTGGACTTGGCGTTAACGCCCACGATGCAGTAACCATCTACGACCTAATGCTTGACCGCAAGATCGACCCGAAGTCTGCGATTCAGCACACCGCTGTGAAGAACCTGGATGTCATCCCGGCGAACATCGAGCTTTCGGCTGCCGAAATGAAGTTGGTCAACGAGATCGCTCGCGAGCAAATCTTGGCCAAGATTCTGAAGCAGGTTGCCGACGACTACGACGTGATCATCATCGACTGCCAGCCTTCGCTTGGTCTCTTGACCGTGAATGCACTTACCGCAGCCCACGGAGTCATCATCCCGCTAGCCAGCGAATTCTTCGCTCTGCGCGGCGTGGCCATCCTTGAAGACATCATCAGCAAGGTTCAGGAGGGTCTAAACCCTGCACTGCAGCTAGATGGCATCCTGGCCACCATGTATGACCCTCGCACCCTGCACTCACGCGAGGTGCTAGACCGTTTGCACGAAGCATTCGGGCAGAAGGTATTCCGCAGTGTCATCAACCGCACCGTGAAGTTTCCGGATGCAACCGTTGCCCAGTCTCCGATCACCTCTTATGCGCCTGATTCAGACGCTGCCGAGGCTTACCGCACCGTCGCTCGCGAACTAGTGGATCGTGGCTGCGCCCCATAACCAAGACCTGGCTGAGGCAACCGAAAAAGCTAGCGGTTTCGCGGTCAGCCTAGGTAATTTTGAGGGGCCATTTGACCTACTGCTTTCGTTAATTTCGAAGCACGAAATGGACATTACTGAGATTTCGCTCAGCAAGGTGACCGATGAGTTCATCTCATACCTGAAGAGTCTCGACGATGATGAAGAGCTTGACCAGGCCAGTGAATTCTTGGTTATCGCTGCAACCCTTCTCGACCTGAAAATCGCCGGCCTGCTGCCTAAGGGTGAAGTAGTTGACGCCGAGGATGTTGCGTTGCTCGAGGCTCGCGACCTGCTATTTGCTCGTCTATTGCAATACCGTGCCTTCAAAGAGATTTCGAGCTGGTTCTCGACGGCTCTCACGATCGAGAGCAATCGAATTCCGCGCGAGGTGCAGATGGAAGAGCGTTTCCGGAAGCAAAAGCCCGAACTGGTCTGGACGCTTTCGCTTGCCGAGTTCTATAAGCTCTCGCAAGAGGTGCTCACCCCGCGAGAGATTCCATCGGTTGGCCTGACCCACCTGCACGCACCACGAGTTTCGATTCGAGAGCAGGCATCAGAAGTGATTTCGATGCTTCGCAAGGCAACCAAGCTCAGCTTCCGCGACCTAATCGGCTCAGTCAAAGACCGAGGTGTGGTCGTAGCCCGATTCTTGGCCGTGCTTGAGCTCTACCGACTGGCCGCAATCAGCTTTGAACAGGTGTCTCCGCTCGGCGACTTGCAGCTAACCTGGCGAGCTGAAAACTTTGATGATGACCAACTAGCCACACTTGGAGCTGACTATGACTCTTGATGTAAACACCAGGGGCGCCCTCGAGGCGATTCTGATGATCACCGATGCGCCGGTTTCACTGGTTGCATTGGCTACCGCGCTCGAATGCCCCGTAAAAGAAGTTCGCGATGCGGTGTTGGCGCTCAAGGCCGAGTACGACGGAATCGACGGAGCGGACCCTCGTGGCTTCGAACTTCGCGAGGTCGGCGGCGGCTGGCGTATCTATGTGCGTCAAGAGTTCGACTGGGCTGTTCGCATGTTCATCTCTAACGAGAACCCAACCAAGCTGAGCCAAGCAGCGCTAGAGACCCTCGCGGTCATCGCCTACAAGCAGCCAATTTCACGAGGTCAGATCGCCTCAATCCGTGCAGTAAATGTCGATTCGGTTGTGCGCACCTTGCTCAGCCGCGGTCTAATCACGGAGCTTTACACCGATTCAGAAACCGGTGCCATCAACTACGGAACGAGCGAGCTCTTGCTAGAACTTCTCGGCATCAACTCTTTGGATGAGATGCCTCTAATCAGCCCTTACCTACCAGACGCGAACAGCACCTTCGATGTCGAACTCTAACGACGAAAACGCCGCAGGCGTAAGACTTCAGAAGATCATGGCCGCCGCAGGCGTGGCCTCTCGTCGCGTTTGCGAGGATTACATCACCCAGGGCCGCGTCAAGGTCAATGGCAAGGTAGTTACCGAGCTTGGCACGCGCATCAACCCTGAGATAGACAAGGTAACGGTCGGTGGAACACCGATTCAGCTCGATGCCTCACGCGTCTACCTGGCGTTGAACAAGCCATACGGTGTGGTCAGCTCAATGGCTGATGAAAACGGCCGCGGAGACCTGAGCCAGTTCGTCGTCGGCTATGACCGCGTGTTCAACGTCGGCCGCCTCGATGCCGAGACCACCGGATTGATCATCATGACCAACGATGGCGAGTTGGCGCACAAGCTGGCTCACCCTAAGTTTGGTGTCACCAAGACCTATGTTGCACGTGTCGAGGGCATAGTTACCCCTGCAGTGATTCACAAGCTGCTCAGCGGCTTTGAGCTAGAAGATGGCCCAATCAAGGCAGACAAGGCCCACATCGTTGATGTTTCGGGCAACGAAAGCCTGGTCGAGGTTGTCTTGCACTCTGGTCGCAACCGAATCGTGCGTCGCATGTTCGACTTCGTCGGCCACCCGGTCATCGGCTTGGTACGTCGCCAGTTTGGCCCAATCCAGCTAGGCCCACTCAAAGAGGGTCGAGTGCGTGAACTCAGTAAAATAGAGGTCGGCGCGCTGCTCAAGGCCGCCGAAGGGGGAGTGGAGCGTGCTCCACGACCACGAGTCAAGCCAGGTAAGGCGACTCCAGCAAAGAACGGCAAGAGGCGGTAACCATGGCAGTTAGAGCTATTCGCGGCGCAATCCAACTAGACCAGGATGAGCGCGAGCACCTACTGAAGTCAACGGCCGAGCTGTTGACCAAGATGTTGCACGCCAACGACATTGCCAACGGTCAGCTAATCAACATTTTCTTCACTGCCACTCCTGACCTAGTCAGTGAGTTTCCTGCGGTTGCAGCTCGCGAACTTGGCCTTGGTGACGTGCCGTTGATGTGCTTCGTCGAGATGGATGTTGCCAGGGCTCTGCCTCGCATCATTCGCATCATGATTCAGGCCGAGATGGAAGTCTCGCGTGCCGAGATCCAGCACGTCTACTTGCGCGGAGCGACCGCGCTTCGACAGGACATCGCTCAGTGACCCAAACCGCTCGCACCAAAGGCCCAGTTCGCATCATCGGAGCGGGTCTACTTGGCACGAGCATTGGCCTTGCGCTCACCAAACTCGGCATCTCAGTAACCCTAGAAGATGCCTCACCGGCAAACCTCAAGCTAGCGATCGATTACGGGGCAGGGTCGAAGGCTTCGGATGCCGACCAGCCCTCGATTATCGTGGTTTGTGTGCCGCCAGACGTCACCGCATCCGTGGTGGCCCGAGAGCTTCTTGCTTTCCCAAGCGCTATCGTCACCGATGTGGCCAGCGTTAAGTCGCAGATCTTGGATGAGCTCGTGGCCGGTGGTGCCGATCTAACTCGTTACGTTGGCTCACACCCGATGGCCGGCCGTGAACGTGGCGGTGCCATGTCAGGTCGAGCCGATTTGTTCGTTGGGCGCCCATGGGTTATCTCCTCGGGTGACGCAACCGCCGCAAAGGCCGTTGCGCTTATCGAAGACCTGGCCCTCGACCTCGGTTCGGCGCCGCTCAAGGTTTCAGCTAGCGAGCACGACCGTGCGGTTGCACTCGTTTCGCACGTGCCACAGTTGGTTTCAAGTCTTCTAGCGGCCCGACTCGTGGCTGCCGAGGGTAACGACGTTTCTCTCGCCGGTCAGGGTCTGCGCGATACGACTCGAATCGCAGCGAGCGACCCGAAGCTCTGGATTCAGATTCTCAGTGCAAACTCATCCGAGGTTGCATCGGTCTTGAAGGCTCTCGAGGCTGACCTGCACTCGGTCATCGAATCACTCGAGCAGATCGACCAGCCTGGCTCACTGGCCAACATTAGCCGCGCTCTTGAAGCAGGAAATCGTGGTGTTGAGCGCATCCCTGGCAAGCACGGCACCAAGCAGGCCGCCTACGCACAGGTCGTCGTGATGATCGCCGACAAGCCTGGCGAGCTCGGCCGACTATTCAACGAGGTCGGCGAAATCGGCGTAAACATCGAGGAGCTAAAGCTAGAGCACTCACCGAGCGCTCCGGTCGGTTTGGTAGAGCTTTATGTGCTGCCTGCCGTCGAGGCCAAGTTGATCAGCGACCTAGAGTCGCGTGGATGGAAGATTGCGGGATGAGCCAGTTTCTAGTAGCCATCGATGGCCCTGCCGGTTCGGGAAAATCAAGTGTTTCGAAGCAGGTTGCCCGCGAACTCGGCTTCGGCTACCTTGACACCGGCGCCGCATACCGCGCGCTAGCCTGGGCAGTTCAAAACCTAGAAGGTTTCGAACTGGAATCCTTGGCTGCCAAGGACCTGGTGCACGAATTCGACTACCAAATCTCGCTAAACCCGGATGACTACTGGGTGAAGGTAGGCGATGTTGACTTAACGGTAGCGATCAGGACCAGTCAGGTAGCCGAATCGGTATCTGCTGTAGCGCGCATCCCAGAGGTCAGAAGCTACATGAAGGCCCTCACCAGAGACCTGGTGGCAAAGTCGTCCCTGCCTGGTGTAGTTGTCGAAGGTCGAGACATCACCACGGTCGTCGCGCCAGATGCCGAAATAAAAATTCTCCTAACCGCCAGCGAAGAGGTTAGACTTAAGAGACGCTCAGCCGAACTTTCCGAAGCTACTGCTGCAAGCGTCAAGCGTCAGGTTTCAGAACGTGACGCCAGCGACTCAAAGGTCGTTGACTTTATGACTCCCGCACCGGGAGTCCAACTCGTGGATTCTTCTGATCTCAACTTCGAACAGACGGTTAGTGCCGTTGTTTCATTGATTGAGCAGTCTGGGTCTACTAAGGAATCCAAATGATTGAAGAAGAATTCGACGACCTAGACGGCGACGAAGTCGAAGTTGAATACGTCGCCATTGACCCGGCTGACCAAGACTTCATCGAGCGACTCAAGAACATGAGCACCGATGAAGAAGAGAACCGTGCCCGCATTTTGCGTTCAGGTCTCGAAGACTACGACCTAGAAGACGACGACTTTGAGCTAATCGAGAGCGAACTCGATTTCTCTGACGGCCCGGTTTACCTCCCTGCGTTGCCTGTGTTGGCGATCGTTGGTCGACCAAACGTTGGTAAGTCTGCCCTGGTGAACCGCATCCTTGGCCGCCGCGAAGCGGTGGTTGAGGATAAGCCTGGCGTTACCCGTGACCGTGTCTCATACAAGGCCGAGTGGAACGAACGTAAGTTCACCCTCGTCGACACCGGAGGCTGGGAGCCAGATGCCAAGGGCATCGACAAGTCGGTAGCTTTGCAGGCCGAAATCGCCATTGAACTTTCAGACGCAGTGCTCTTCGTAGTCGACGCCATGGTTGGCGCCACCGGCTCGGATGAGCGTGTGGTCAAGCTGCTTCGCGCTTCGGGCAAGCCAGTCATCCTGGTTGCCAACAAGATTGACGACGCCCGCCAGGAGCCTGAGGCGGCATCGCTTTGGTCCCTCGGACTAGGCGAGCCGTTCCCGGTTTCGGCAGTTCACGGTCGCGGTGTTGCAGACATGCTCGACGCTGCCATGGCGGTCTTGCCAAAGGTTTCTGGGGTGGCCAAGGAGGAATTCGGCGGACCTCGTCGCGTTGCCTTGATTGGTCGTCCAAACGTAGGAAAGTCTTCGCTGCTCAACAAGGCGGTGGGAGCCGAGCGTGCCGTGGTCAATGACCTAGCCGGAACCACTCGTGACCCAATCGATGAGCAGGTAGAGCTCGGTGGCAAGGTTTGGCGATTCGTCGACACCGCCGGTATTCGCCGTCGCCTGCACCTCGCACAGGGTGCCGACTTCTATGCATCGCTTCGCACCGCGGCAGCTCTAGAGCGTGCCGAGGTGGCCGTGGTGCTCTTCGACGTGACCCAGCCAATCAGCGAGGCTGACATCCGCATCGTTGACATGGCTCTTGAATCTGGCCGCGCGCTGGTTCTGGCCTTCAACAAGTGGGACGAACTAGACGATGAGCGTCGCCGTTACCTAGAACGTGAAATCGAGCAGGACCTCGCTCACGTTGACTGGGCGCCTCGCGTGAACATCTCGGCTAAGACCGGACGCCACCTTGAGAAGTTGGTTCCGGCTCTTGAAGTTGCGCTTGACTCATGGGATCAGCGAATTCCTACCGGAAAGCTCAACGCTTTCATCCAGGAACTCACCATGGAGACCCCGCACCCGGTTCGCGGTGGCAAGCAGCCTCGCATCCTATTTGCAACCCAGGCCGGCAGCCGTCCGCCGAAGTTCGTGCTCTTCACCACCGGGTTCTTGGACCCTGGTTACCGCCGCTTCATCCAGCGCCGCCTTCGCGAGACCTATGGTTTCGAGGGAACCCCGATCGAGGTCGGCATGCGCGTTCGTGAAAAGCGCAAGCGCACATAACAGACCAAAAGGGAAAACCCCGCTGACTTCATTGGCAGCGGGGTTTTTCTATGGCTGGGCGCAAGGCCCAGCGGCTATTTTGAAGGGTGGTACTGCTCAGCTAGAGCAACCTTCAAGTCGTCGAGAACCGTTGGGTCTTCGATGGTCGGTGGAACGGTGTAGCTGTCACCGTCAACAATCTGACGCATGGTCTTGCGTAGCACCTTGCCAGAGCGAGTCTTAGGCAGGCGCTGCAGGATGACCACATCCTTGAATGCGGCAACCGGGCCGACCACCTCGCGAACGATGTTGATCACTTCCTTGCGAAGGGTTTCTTCGTCTATTTCGTGGCCGTGCTTGAAGGTGATGAAACCAACTGCGCGTTGGCCTTTGAGTTCATCCTTGACGCCGGTTACGGCACACTCGGCAACCGCTTCGTGCCCCGCGATGGCTTCTTCGAGCTGACCGGTGGAGAGGCGGTGACCAGCAACGTTAATCACGTCGTCGGTGCGGCCCATGACGTAGACGTAGCCGTCGTCATCGATTCGCCCAGAGTCTCCGGTGGCATAGAAGCCATCGAACACGTTCAAGTAAGCCTTTTCGTAGCCATCAGGGCGACCCCATAGGCCGGCAAGGGTTCCCGGTGGCATTGGCAGGCTGATCACGATGTTGCCGTCCTTGCCGTTCTTGACCGGGTTGCCCTTCGAATCGACAACCGAAACGTTGTAACCAGGCACGGGAACGCTAGGGGAGCCCGGCTTGACCGGAAGGCTCTCGAGGCCGCGAGGGTTCGCCGCGATTGGCCAACCGGTTTCGGTCTGCCACCAGTTGTCGACTACCGGGCAGTGTAGCCCGTCGTTGGCCCAGTGGTAAGTCTCGGTGTCCAGGCGTTCGCCGGCTAGGAATAGGGTCTCCATGCCCGAGATGTCGTATTTCTTGAGCTCTTCGAGATCTGGGTCCATACGGCGAATCGCACGGATGGCGGTCGGGGCAGTGAAGAGCACCTTCACGTTGTGCTCGCCGGCCACGCGCCAGAAAGCGCCGGCATCTGGTGTGCCGATTGGTTTGCCCTCGTAAAGTACGGTCGTTGCACCAGCGATTAGCGGTGCGTAGACGATGTAGGAGTGGCCAACCACCCAGCCGACATCCGAGGCTGCCCACATCACATCGCCCGGATCGATGTTGTAAACGTTCTTCATCGACCAGGCCATGGCTACGGCGTGACCGCCGTTATCGCGAACGATTCCCTTCGGGTTGCCAGTGGTTCCAGAGGTGTAAAGAATGTAGAGCGGGTCCTGAGCGGCAACTGCCACCGGAGCGTGAGGAGTTGCGGCAGCAACCGCTTCCTTCCAGCTGAGCCAATGCACCGAAGTCTTCTCATCGAAATCCTTTACCGAGCCAGGAACCGCGGCGCGCTCGTGAACGATAACGGTCTCGACCGAACCCTTTGAAATTTCTAGCGCCTTCTCGATGATTGGGAGGTATTCGACGTGGCGACCAGGTTCGAAGCCGCCGGATGAGGTAACGATTACCTTTGGGGTGGCGTCGTCGATGCGGACGGCAAGCTCGTTGGCGGCGAAGCCGCCAAAGACCACCGAATGGATTGCACCGAGTCGCGCGCAAGCCAGCATCGCGTAAATCGCTTCTGGAATCATTGGCATGTAAATCAAGACTCGGTCGCCCTTGGAGATACCCTGCTTGGCCAGTGCTCCGGCAAATGCCGAAACCTTCTCGAGTAGCTCGTTATAGGTATAGAACTTTTTGGTGCCAGTCATCGCCGAGTCATAGATGATGGCGGTCTGGTCACCGCGACCGGCCAAGACATGGCGGTCAATGGCGTTGTAGCAGGTGTTTAGTTCGGCGTCTGGAAACCAGCGATAGACCGGTGCGGTTCGATCGTCTAGGGCCTTGGTCGGCTTGGTGATCCAATCAATCGCATCTGCGGCTTCGAGCCAAAACGCGTTTGGGTCTTGAGCGCTAGCGGCGTATGCCTCGCGATAACTACCTGACATTCGTGATCTCCTCATTGAGTACTAACCAATAATGTATACAAAGAATGGTGAAATTATCGATTTGTTATCGAATTTTGATAATTATTTCGATACTCTGCATACAATAGCCGTGAAATACTTCGAAAAGGAGGTGCCATGAGAGCCAGCGATAAGGCCTACCAGACGCTACTCGACGAGATTGTCGAAGGTGCGCTGCCGCCTGGCACCGTACTAGCCGAGGTAGAGCAAGCCGCCCGTCTGGGCGTAAGCCGCACGCCGCTGCGCGAGGCCCTGGGGCACTTGCGCAAGGATGGCTTGGTCGAGCCGCTTGCCGGCCGAGGATTGATCGTCACCGCGGTTTCGATTGACGACATAGTCGAGCTATACGAACTTCGTCAGCCGCTTGAGCAGCAGGCTGCCAGGCTCGCCGCCCAGCGTGGCAACCCTCAGCTGTTTGCTCAACTCGCCGCCGAATTCCGCGATTCAGACCGCCTAATCAGCAGTGGTGAAGAAGGAATCAAGGCCTACTACCAGCTAAACGAGCGCCTCGACCGTGCGATCGAAGACGCCATTTCTAGCGCCTACCTAGTCAATGCTTTGAAGGCCTTGCACCTGCACCTCGCACGTATTCGTCGACTTTCTCGTCAGAACATCGATCGACTTCGTGCCGCAGCGGTCGAGACCCTCGTTATCGTCGAGGCAATCGTCAACCGTGACCCAGACTTGGCCGCCAGTGCGACCCACGTTCACCTGCAACAAAGCCTCAGAAACAGTCTCGAGACGATTCGCACCCGCGCTGTCGACCGAGTCGCCTGAATTAACCAAGAAAGAAAGAAGAGCCGCAATGAAGCTGCACGAAGTTCGCGTTTATAAGAGCGAAGAGCCACTAGCCCGCGAAGACCAGTTGGCCTGGAAGATCGCCAAGGTCGCTACCGACCCGGTCGAAATCCTCCCTGAGGTTACCGAGATGGTAATCAACCGCATCATCGACAACGCGTCCGTGGCGGCCGCTTCGCTAACCCGCAAGCCTGTGGTTTCTGCCCGTTCACAAGCCCTAGCTCACCCGAAGTCAAACAATGGCAATGGTGCCAACGTTTTCGGCGAAGCCGCCGAGCTTCGCGTTTCACCTGAGTGGGCCGCTTGGGCAAACGGTGTCGCGGTGCGCGAACTTGACTACCACGACACCTTCTTGGCTGCAGAATATTCACACCCTGGCGACAACATCCCGGCAATCCTTGCCGTGGCACAACACGTAGGCGTGGACGGCCGCTCGCTCATCCGTGGCATCGCTACCGGTTATGAGATTCAGGTCGATCTGGTTAAGTCAATCTGCTTGCACAAGCACAAGATTGACCACGTTGCTCACCTCGGCCCATCGGCTGCCGCCGGCATCGGAACCATGCTGGGTCTTTCGACCGAAACCATTTATCAGGCAATCGGCCAGGCTCTGCACACCACCACCGCTACTCGTCAGTCGCGCAAGGGTGAGATCTCAAGCTGGAAGGCGCACGCCCCAGCCTTCGCCGGAAAGATGGCGGTTGAAGCTGTTGACCGTGCAATGCGCGGCGAGACCAGCCCGACCCCGATCTACGAGGGCGAGGATGGCGTGATCGCTTGGATGCTCGACGGCCCGACCGCGAACTACCAGGTTCCATTGCCAGAGGCGGGGGAGGCCAAGCGCGGCATCCTAGACACCTATACCAAGGAGCACTCGGCAGAGTATCAGGCACAGGCTTGGATCGACCTTGGTCGCAAGTTGAACCGCGAACACCCTGAGATCACCGATCCTGCCAACGTTGAGTCGGTTGTCATTCACACCTCGCACCACACTCACTATGTGATTGGTTCGGGAGCGAATGACCCACAGAAGTACGACCCAACCGCGAGTCGTGAAACCCTCGACCACTCGATTCCATACATTTTCACGGTCGCTCTTCAGGATGGCAGCTGGCACCACGTGGACAGCTATTCTCCAGAGCGCGCTGCCCGCCCGGACACCGTTGAGTTGTGGCACAAGACCACCACTCTCGAAGACAAAGAGTGGACCCGTCGTTACCACTCGAACGACCCTGCCGAGAAGGCATTCGGTGGTCGTGTCGAGGTAACTCTCAAGGATGGCAGCAAGATCATCGATGAGATTGCCGTAGCTGATGCTCACCCGCTTGGCGCAAGGCCATTTGCTCGCGAACAGTACATTCAGAAGTTCCGTGCGCTTGCCGCCGAAGTGCTCGATGAGGCCGAAATCACTAGATTCCTTGACCTCGTACAGCGCCTACCGGAGCTAACCGCAGCCGAGATCGGCGGTTTGACCATCGTTGCCAAGCGTGGCGTCATGGCCTCGGTAAAGAACCCATCGGGTCTCTTCTAATGCTTTACGCCAAGACCACCCCGGCCGACAAGCGTCGCATCTTTCGCGAACGCTTGTCTTCGGGTGAGTTGCTGCAGTTTCCGGGTGTCTTCAATCCGCTCTCAGCCAAGCTCATCCAGGCCAAGGGTTTCGATGGCATCTACATCTCTGGTGCGGTGCTGGCCGCCGACCTGGGCCTACCAGACATCGGCTTAACCACGCTCACCGAGGTGGCAGGGCGATCACAGCAAATCGCCAGGATGACTGACCTGCCGGCCCTGGTTGATGCCGACACCGGTTTTGGCGAGCCACTTAACCTGGCCCGAACCGTGCAAACCCTCGAGGATGCCGGAGTTGCCGGTATTCACATCGAAGACCAGGTAAACCCTAAGCGTTGTGGCCACCTAGACGGCAAGGCGGTGGTTGACCAAGGCACCGCGGTCAAGCGAATCGCTTCGGCCGTCGACGCTCGTCGCGACTCGAACCTGTTGATCATGGCCCGCACCGACATCCGTGGCGTTGAATCGCTACCGGCTGCGATAGACCGCGCTAAGCGTTTGGTTGACGCCGGTGCTGACGCAATCTTCCCTGAGGCCATGAAGGACCTCAGCGAGTTTGAGGCGATGCGTGCCGCAATCGATGTGCCGATCTTGGCCAACATGACCGAATTCGGCAAGAGCGAGTTGTTCACCAAGCAGCAGCTGAGTGACATCGGCATCAACATCGTGATTTACCCAGTATCGCTATTGCGTCTAGCCATGGGTTCGGCAATGCGTGGGCTGGATGCGCTAAAGCGCGATGGTTCGCTGCAAAACGTGGTTGGTGAAATGCAAACCCGCGCCGAACTATATGAGCTGCTCGACTATGAGGCCTACAACCAGTTCGACTCAGGCATCTTCAACTTCAACCTAGACAACCACGTCGACCACTAACGGCTGCACTTTCAACTAAGCAAAATCGCAAAGGAGCGAAATGAGCGAGAACAAGCAAGAGATCTACAAGGGTCTAGCCGGTGTACCGGTTGACTACACGGCAATCTCAAAGGTAAACCCAGAGAGCAACTCGTTGCTTTATCGCGGCTACCCAGTTCAAGAACTAGCCGCCAAGAAGAGCTTCGAAGAAGTGGCCTGGTTGCTTTGGAACGGTGAACTGCCAACCCCTGCCGAACTAGCCGGCTTTGAGAAGCAGGAGCGCTCTATGCGCGCACTCGACCCAGCCGTAAAGCGCGTGATCGACGAGTTGCCGCTAACCGCACACCCGATGGATGTCTGCCGCACCGCGACCAGCGTTATCGGAGCGATGGACCCATCGGCCGACGATGCCAGCCCAGCTGCCAACCTGGCGAAGTCGATTCGCCTCTTCGCTAAGTTGCCAGCGGTGGTCGCCTATGACCAGCGCCGACGCCACGGTCAAGCGCTCATCGAGCCTAGAGAAGACCTCGACTATTCCGAGAACTTCCTCTGGATGACCTTCGGTGAAATTCCTGAGGCTCAGGTGGTTGATGCCTTCCGGATCTCACTAATCCTTTACGCGGAGCACTCATTCAACGCATCGACCTTCACCGCTCGCGTAATCACCTCTACGCTTTCTGACCTCTACTCGGCAGTAACCGGAGCAATTGGCGCTTTGAAGGGCCCATTGCACGGCGGTGCGAACGAGGCCGTACTGCACATCTTCAACGAGATTGGTTTCGGTCCGGATGCAGCAAACCGAGCCGAGGCGTGGCTCGAAAAGGCGCTCGCCGAAAAGCGCAAGATCATGGGCTTCGGTCACCGCGTATACAAGAGCGGTGACTCGCGAGTGCCAACCATGCGTGCGGCAATGGTCAAGCTCATCGATTACTATCAGCGACCTGACGTTTTGGAGCTCTACGAGGGTCTTGAAGCTGCCATGACCGAGCGCAAGGGCATCCTGCCAAACCTCGATTACCCGTCGGGGCCGGCTTATCACCTCATGGGCTTCGACACCTTGACCTTCACTCCGATCTTTGTGGCTGCCAGAATTACCGGCTGGACCGCTCACATCATGGAGCAGGCTGCAGCAAATGCGCTGATTCGCCCGCTGTCGGTCTACAACGGAGTCGATGAGCGTCACCTATAGACCTTCGGCATCCCCGCTTGTTGGGGGATAGTCACGTAAAATCGGCACCATGGCTAGCCAAATGAACCTGAGCATCAGGCAACAGTTTCTGACTGTGCCAAATCTGCTCAGCATGCTGCGCTTAGCCTTGGTGCCGGTTTTCTTGCTGCTGCTAATTAACGAGAAGTTCGTGCTAGCAATCTGCACCCTTGCGCTAGCTAGCCTCACCGACTTTCTTGACGGTTATTTCGCTCGAAAGTGGAACCAAATCACTCGTCTCGGCCAGTTGCTCGATCCGGCTGCCGATCGACTTTACATTTTCTCGACGCTGGTTGGTTTGGCTTATGTTGGCTTGATTCCGACGTGGATCGTCATCGTGATTTTCGCCCGCGATGCAATGCTCGCTGTGGCCTACGTCATCCTTGCGAACTTCGGCTACGGGCCACTGCCGGTGCACTATCTGGGGAAAACCGCGACCTTCGCGCTGCTCTATTCGTTCCCGTTGCTGTTGATGGCAAAAATCTGGATCGGCGCCACACCCCTGTTATTGCCAGTAGCTTGGGCCTTCGCCCTTTGGGGAGTGGGTCTCTACTGGTGGGCAGGTTTCGTTTATTTACGCCAGGTTCGAGAAGTGGTTAAAAACAGTCGTCAGGATTCACTAGGCTAGAACTCTATTTAGGAGTGGGTGAATCATGGATTTTGCAGAGTCAGGCCTCGGGGGAACGCCAGACGAGGTTCAGTCGACCCTGCGATTCAGTGAAGACCTGCTAGCCGAGCTAGGTTCAGACCTCAGCCGCGAAGAGCAGCAGGCAATCGATGCGCTTCCTTCGGGCAATGCACTTCTAATCGTCAAGCGCGGCCCTAACGCCGGCGCACGCTTTCTTCTAGACCAGGATGTGACCACCGTCGGTCGTCACCCAAACGCAGACATCTTCTTGGATGACGTAACCGTTTCGCGTCGTCACGCCGAGTTCTTGCGCGATGGCGCTGTCTTCACCGTT
>ERZ650310.86-NODE-86-length-27164-cov-16.453871_pt1 | contig 27164 bp, 28 predicted proteins | sample MGYA00376246_ERZ650310 | MGnify/ENA primary metagenome ERZ650310 (study PRJEB26733, sample SAMN07839286) | wastewater metagenome | biome: small river; feature: stream; material: water | place: USA: North Carolina | collected 2016-03-01 ...
AGCCTTGAATCTGCGCGTTAAAGAAAGGTATCATGCGGCTGGCGTACTGCACGGTAGGCGACAAGCCGCGCTTGTGGAAGTTCATTGACTCCATAACCATCAAGTCTGCTTCGACTTCAGACAAACCGTTTTTGATGGCGTTGTCGTAAACCAGTGTACGAGTAGCAGCGTCGGCATTCATTGCGGCACGATCCATCAGCGCAAAGAGTTTATCAATCGCGCCTTGCGATTTACCACTAGCAAGCTGGAGCGAAAACTTAGCCATATCTTCAGGGTCGCCCGTAAAGATACCGCTCTGAATCAAACCTCTTTCGATCAGCTTAGCACCTGTCTCACTCTGCCCACGGCTCAAGTCCAAGAACGCTTTGTTTGCTTTGAACACCGCTTTGATAGGGCCATAGTCCAAACCGGCAGTAAACGATGCGGCCATTGGATCACGGAAAAGCTGACGCATCAAGTAGAGCGGGGTGCGTGTAACACCGGAACGCAACAAGTCGCTGGCAGCAGCGCCCCATTTAAGGAACGCTGGGATTGTCAGGTGTGCGCCGTCAAGACTCTTAACAATCATCTCAGCAGGTATACCGTCGAGCATCGTGTCATTCGTTTCAACACGCAACCACCGCTCGCCCGTATCGTTCTTATCGCCCTCTTTCGGTTCTTGGGTAAAACGAATAATGTCTGGACCAGCCGGACCTTTACCGCGCTGTATCTTCATCAAGTTCTGTGGAGAACCGTATGCCTGTAAAGCGTAGGCAACATTTCGCTGCGCCATGTTCGTCAACATCTTATCGGTTAACAACAGGGTGTTGCGTTGCAAGGACTCGTTGAGCGGCAGTATTTTTGTCTCGCCACCTTTGAGTTCTGCAAGATACGGTTGATGGCGAATGTCACCAATAGTTATAGTCTTCTCGCCGCCAAACACAAGCTCGGCCATACCGTTATCGCGTACGCGATAGAAAGGCACGTAGTCTTCGTCTTTAAGAAACGCTGCCGCTTGCGATTTAGCTATCGTCCCTGTCTCGACCAGACCCTGAATAAGACCCTTGTTGTACTGGTTGTACAGCTTGCGCGTCTTCTCCAACGCTGCCTTAAGCGCAGGATCGTTCTCTACAACCTGCATAGCGTCCGCAAGCTGCTGCTCAGTAACACCCATTGCACCGATGTCCAGTTTAGACAGCCCTTTGTTCATCGCACGACGAGCAATCAGGTACGTAGAAGTGATGCCCACTTTGGCTGCGTTGTCGCCGTACCTGTCAGGAATTTCTGACATAGCTTCAAAGATAGGCTTAGCACCACCTTCGTTGTTGCTTTCCAAACCTTTAAGCCCTTTTTCATCTGTGAAAACTTTAGCTGGGCCGTTACTTAGCACGGCCTGCACGACAGACATTTTTTGATCGGCTTTAGTAATGCTGTACATTGCTTGCGTAAACAGTTTGGAGTCACCCAGTGCTTTAGCGCCAGCTTCCATAGCCTTACGCAAACCTGCCCGCATGTCTGTAGTCTGCATTTCTAGTTCGGTAGCGTAGTGCTTACCTGCTTTCTCTGCAAAACTCTTAGGTTGCGAAATGATATTGCCGGATAACTTAGACAGAGCGTCATCGCTTGCGTATTTAGTTCTAGCGCGGTACACAACGGGTGTCTCAGAAATTAACGTGCCGCCAAGCTCACCGCTCTGCATAACACGTTGATGTGCCTGAGCCACAATAGCGTCAAGTTCTTCGTTGGTGTATGCGAGATCAGTCATGCCCATTCGACGACCAAATGCACGAATGACTGCTTTGATACGTGACCACAAGCTAGCGTCTTTAATACCAGCTTCGGAGTGAATAGCCAAAACTTCTTCAACGGCGCGGGCAATACGATCTTCACCGGCTTCGGTGTAACCTTCTGGGTTGTCTTTCAACCAAGCGTCTGCGGCTTTGCGCATGTCAGCATTGGTCTTGTATATGGAGTTAAGCACACCGTCCAGCTTCTGCTTAAACATATCGCGCAGACCGAAGTGGCCAAGACCTTCATGAAAGACCGTAGCTTTAGTATCCGCTTCATCGCGTACGTTGTCGTAGTAGATGAACATGGTCTTACCGTCACGGCTCAAACCACCAGTGGCGTTACCTGCTTCACGCGGAGCTTCGGTAACAACAATCTTCGGACCACGTTTCCAGTCTTTGGTGTGCTCAGCAACAAGCGCCTCGACTTCAGCTTTGTCCATACCACGGCCAGCAGTTTGCGCAGCGCGGTATACCGGACCTTCTTTTTCAGCAGCAAGAGCTTCACGGAACTGACGTTCCATTTTTTTGTTAGCTGCTTTAGTAGCTTTAGTAACTTCGCCCGGCTGTTTATTTGTTTCGCCCGTACGTAGTACAGCTTGACGTTTAGCTTTAGGGGCTATATCCGTCTCAGCACCCTGCCTAGCCATTACGCCAGCAATAGACTTAATATCGGCTACGTTTTCTTCGCGGCTAACGCGCTCAGCTTTAGGAGTTTTTTCTTCGATAGGCTCCGCTACTTCTGCAATCGCAGGTTTTACCGGTTTAGTAGACGACCAGCCCAAACCTTTTTTAACCGCAGCACCCGCACTTTCGGAACCAATAGGCGTAATCGTTGTGCCGCGCTGCTGCTCCAACCTAGACAGTATCGACTCTAACAAAGGAATGTTTTTCTGCGTAAGCGTATTAATACGCTTAGTAAGCCCTGAAGCTTTGCCTTTAGTAGCAAGCGCACGTTGCTCTTTAAGGCTTTCTAAAATGTCGTTCTCTTCTTCTATACGTTTTTCAACTGCCGTAATTTTAGAAGTAAGTGCTTCACGAGAAACTTTTACACCGAACGCACGTTCTTTAGGCGCGTTAGCTTTTGCTTGTTCTTTTGCATGGAGGTCTGCAAGCAGTTGTTCGGAGGCGGCAAGTTCAGCGCGTCTCTTGGCTGCTTCAGCAGCAAGCTGTCTTTGGTCGTACGTACGAACATCTATCTTGGCTAACTTATCTTGAAGTGCTTTTACTTCTGCACGTTCTTTAACGATGCGTTCATCAGCCGCAGCCAGCAACGCAGTATCACCCAAATCAGCCGCAGCTTCTTGCGATTTTTCACGCAGTGAAGTTATGGTAGCGCGAGTTTCAGAAATCTTGGCTTCAATATCGCCAACAGCATCAAACAGTGAATCCAAGTCTGGGTCAGCGCGTCCAGTCTCAGGTAATGCTTCGCGCAGTGTGGCTGCTCTTGCTTCGAAGTCAGCAGCGTCTTTTTCAAACCGTTGAATTAGTGGGCCGTACGTAGCTTCAACACGTTGACTGCGCATCTGCTTGGTAAGATCGCGCAAAGACTGCAGTAGATTAGCTTCTTTGTCTGCCAGTTGACGCTTAATTGTTCTGGCCTGCTCCATGCGGCGCAGTTGACCGGCAGGAGCACCTTTAGTTGGGGTCTCTGCTACGGCTGCGACTTGTTTGATAGACTCGCGCAGCTTGGCGACAGTTGCCGAGTTTAAAAACTTACGGAAGTTCGCAGCAGACGCACGAATAGCGCCGAGGTCTTCAGTACCAAACATTTCTTTCTGGGCACCACCAATTTCTTGCTTTACCTTAGCTTGCGTACGCAGCGCGGTATCAATCTCTTTAACAGCAGCGCCTTCTTCTTGACCACGTAGCACACGGTCAGCCGCATCTTCCACAGCGTTAAGCACAGTCTTGTCTGCAGTAGCAAGCGTGTCCTGTGCAGCCGCAAAAGCATCGCTCAGTTCTTTAGATACCGTACGCGTCTGCAGCGCCTTATCAACTAAGTTCTCAACATAATCACGGCGACGGCGAAGTTCACCTTCTAAAGTCTTAGCAGTTTCACCACGAGCCTCAGCGGTCTTAGCAGCTTCAGCGCCAGCACCTTGTACACGGACAGGAGTTTCTACACGCTGTAGTTGTGGCGTTGCTGTAGCAAGCTGTGCTTTAATTACTTCAAGCTGGCGCTTAATATCTTCGGCTGTTGTTTGACGCTTAACCATTAAGTCCAGAACAGTATTCATCTGCACTGCTGCTTTAGTCGCCACATCCGTCGTAATAGGCTGCATGTTTTGTGCAGCGCGGCGGTTAGCCGCTTCTTGCAGTACAGCGTCTATGTACGCCTGCTTCTTTTCTTCGGCTTGTTTAGCAAGACCTTCGCGTGTAGACGATGCGAGCTTGCGTTGGTCTTCTTTCGCACTATTGAGGAAGCGACCTTTGGCGATGTCTTCTACGATATTATTTAAATCAAACAGTGCGTTGTCATGTACTTCCGCAAATTCGTCGGCTTTAGTAGTGTAGTTTTGTTTCTGCAAACCTTGTTCTACCGCAACGCCCGGCGCTTTGCCTTCTGCCTGTTTTTCAAGTTCAGACGTAATACCTGTTAGGGTGCCTGTAGTACTAACAGGTGTAGGTGTTTCACCGATACGTTGCAGTGCGGCTTTTTCGCCTTCTACTTTTTCTGTAGTTGCCGCAGCTTCCTCGCGACCCGCACCCATTTCCTTACCAAGTTCTTTTAGCTGTAGCTTTAGTGCACTACGAACAGTGGCACCTTCTTTAGCACTCAAGCCCGGAATAGGTGCGTTAGTGGCCAGCACTTGCTGAGCTAGCGCTGGGTCAGAAGCTATATGCGATACGGCGTTCGTCACATCTAGCTGATTAAAATACTGCAGACCCTCAAGATGTTTTTCTAGTTGTTGCTGTAGTACATCTTCTGGCACGGCTTCAGTACGTTGCACAGGCGCTTGCAAGTCGTCCATTGTGCGGTATTCGGGCGCGACCTCTGTTGCAGGTGCCTCGTTCAGCCCCATGCTTTCAAGCATGTAGTCTTGCGGAGTCATACCAGCAACACGCGCTTCTTCTTTAGCTTTCTCAATAGCAGGCCGTGCAGGCTTGTGCTCTTCGCGGATTGTTTTGTATGCGGCTTCAGCTTCTTTAGCGGCAGTCAGTCGTTCTTTATACGCGTCTTTAGCATCCTCATCAGCTTCTTTGCCCGGCTTTTTACCAACTGCGTTCTTGGCTTGATTGAATGCCGCGAGTGCGTCAGCGTGTTGCTGGTCTAGTTGCAGCAAGTATTCTGGGGATGCTTTGCGTTGTGCTTCAGCGGCAGCGGCCTCGTCGGCTTTTACTTTAGCTTCGGCAGCGGCTTGGGTTTGTTCTTCTTGTTGTTTTGCGGCAACTTCGCCACGAGCGCCCGCTCTTTGGGACACTCTACCTGCGGCACCCAAAGGTGCTAACAAACCAACGGAGTATGCAGTTTCGCCGTACTCTTTCATGGCTTCTGGGGACGACAGAGACAACCCAGCTTGCGCACGTTCCAACATCTGCTGCGCAATCTCTGTAGGTATCTCGGCTGCTGCACCAACTGCCGTACCTTTTGCAAGCGTAGCCAACAGTTTTTCATTGGCCAGTTTCTCTACCTGTGCTGCACTTTTACCAAACAAAGCGCCTGTAGGAATGCCGGTTACCTTACTAATTAACTTACCGCCAAATGGTATAAACGAACCGGCAACATCCAAGGCAGCTTGCGGCACAGCAGCGGCAGCGGCAGACCCTCGGTCAATTTGAACTGGCTGACCAGCTTGTTGCTGTTCCGCAGCTTGACGCTCTATATTGCCACCAAACTGCTGAACAAGAGACGGGGCAGCAGCGCCAGCCAAACCGCCAACAACAGTGCCTACAGGACCAAACAAAGAACCAGCCGCAGCGCCCAGACGAGCGGTTCCTGCCATAGTTGCTAACTGAGGTGCTTGTTCTGCAATAGCTCCGGGCACTTGGCCTACGGCTTCTTTGGTAGCAGCCCACAGACCTTGATCTTCGTATGCCTGTTTAACCCGCGCAAGACTAGTAGGCTCAGCGTATTTCTCGCCAATATCTCGACCACGTTGCAAACCTTCTTTAGCGGCTTCTTCGGGCGAACCAAATACAGCACCGGCGGCAGTGCGACCACTGGATATAAGAGACTCAAGACCTTTAGCTGCTGCAGCACCAACACCCTTTTTAGGCGCTGGTTGTGAAGCAAGGTGTTGTTGTAGCGTAGCTATTAGCTGTTCATCAGACGCACCGGCAGGACCTTCAATTTTATATGTCTGCCCCGTAGGGCCTTGAATGCTGTAAATCGGCATGAGGTGCGTCCTTGATTAGTATTAGCGTAGTACTTTAAAGCCTGCTGTATTTACTGGCGCTGCTGCACCCGGCATATTTCCTATACCCAGCGCGGCCATATAAGCTTGAGAAGTAGGGTACCTTGCTTGGAACTCCCCGCCAATATCTTTAGCTACCAAGTCATTATATTCTTTAAGCGCCAGCGCAGGGGTAACTGCTCCGGCAGTACCTCTGTTCGCGGCATACATACCTGCGATTTTTTCTTGTGAAGCCATTGTTTCACGGTGCTCGCGTTCGTGCTGTACAAGTTCTTGCTGCTTGCCGTACATCGTAGCTGCTTCTTTACGTGTAGCGCCTGTTATCTCGGCTACTGCACTAATACCAAACTTTTTAGAAGCTAAGCCAGCTTCATTAGCTTTTTGGTTAAACTCGTTAGTGTCTTTCCAGTCACCACGAGCTTCTGAACGACGCGCTTGCTCGATCATGGCTTCTTCTTTTTGACGCGCTTTAGCTGCTTCTTCCAGCTTGTCCAGACCAGCTTGATACTGTTTGGTACCAACTTGGGCACCTTCAGCAATATTTTGCAAGGCATACTGTGACTTACCACCCATCATGGCAAGACCCGCATTAATCAGCGCCATCTTCAAGTTCTTATCTTCCTTACCCTGTGCCGCTGCTGCGTCTTTATCAAGCGAAGCTTTATATGCTGCATAGGCTTCGCCTTGTGGGCGACCTTCTTCACGTGCAGTTTTTAGTGCGGCAATACTCGCGTCCACCTCATCTTGGTAGCCTTTGATACCTTGTTTAGTCTCCTTGTCGCCACCTAACTTTTCTAACTTGGCGTAGATAGCTTCCAGACCCTCATCTTTAGGCGCTGCACTTGTAGTGGCTGCAGCACTTTTAGTTTTACCCGGCGGCTTGGGCGGTGCTGTACGTGTATCAGTAAACTGACCTGCTGGCGCTGTTACGGCTGGCGCTGTTGCTCCCGGAGTTACTTGCGGTGCAACGCTTGTGGGGAACGCTTGTCCCGGAGTAGGTTTAGCCGAAGGCGTAGTTCCACGTAATTGTGCTAACTGCGCATCTATGGCGTTTACCTGTGCCATACGTTCAGCACGTTCAGCAGGGGTCAATCTAGATAACAAGCCCGGATCAGCGTTTATACGTTGCCGTTCCAGTTGCAACCGTTGTTCTTGTTGTGCTCGCTCCGCTTCACCCTTTTTTCCACCAGACAACCACTCAGGAATGCCCAACAAGAACTGACCTAGTGTGGACGATTTACCGTCATCTTCAGAAGGCCCACCGAACGGATGCAGTGCTGCCTGACTTGCTGGGTTGTAGTAAGTAGGGCGAGGATTTTGGTTCCACCCTGCAGCATACGCAGCATCTGCCGCAGCCATACGTTCGGGCGTCAAGAAAGTGTTTTCCGGTATGCCGCCAGCGTAACCAACAATCCCACCGTCTGCCATCTTAGCCATGTTCGGAGCAGGTAAAGCGCCGATACCTTGATCTTCAGGAAGGCCACCAGCTTGAGGCTGGGGCGCGGCATTCATGCCTGCAATTGCTTGATCAGCTACAGTGGGTTGTTTTTGACCGGCCACACCTGCTTGGGCACCAGCCCGCATTTGTTTGCGCCGATTACTTTCGGACACAGCCAGCGCCAGCGTATAAGGGTCGTTTTTGTGCATGGTCGCAAACTGTTGCAGTGCCTGATCTGGCATGCCGGACAACTGCGAAGTAATTTGGTTTACGTTTAGCATGCTTATTCCTTAACCCATATTGTAAATTACGAGGTCTGCAAGACCCGCAGGACGTTCAACTAAACCGCCTTTAGCCATCTTAATAATGCCGCCCTCTTTTTTAGTTGCGCCATAAGCCGCCAAGCCTGCACCAGCTACTTGAGAAAGCATAGATGGCGGCGCAGTGTACTGTTGTTGTGTGCTTTGAGACATAGGCAAGCCGCGCAGCATGTCGGACATATCAGCCAATTGCTGTTTTTGGTACCCACGTTGCGTCAAGAAGTCTTGGTACTGTTGCTGTAACTGAGACTGTTGCAGGTTTTGCTGTTGTTGACCGGCAGCGGCTTGTGCGCCGGTAATAGCTTGCTCTTGGCTGAACTGCTGTTGGCCTAAGTTGCCCAACGTATTTGCCATCTGACCAGCCTGACTCAAACCCTGCAAACCCAAAGTAGAACCAAACTGTTGTGCTTGTTGAGCATTCTGAAAGGCGTTCTGCATACCAGCGCCGTACGTTTTATTTTGCAGATCAGCCATGCTACGAGTATTTTCCGCTTCAACAATACCGTGACGGGCACCACCGAAGGCACCTTGTTGAGCAGCTTGACTAGCTTGTTGCTGACCGGTAATACCCGCTTGGCGACGAATCTCATCCATCTGCGGAGCAAGCGCATTCTGAATGTAGGGTGACATGTATGCCGACATAGCGCCGGGGTTTGTAGCTTGCTGAGCATACTGGTTACCGGCCTGTAACGAACCAAGACCTGCCATACCTGCCATTTGTGAAGCTGGCGCAAGCTGACCCGCTACTTGTTGATTAGCTGTACGCCCAAAAGCTTGTTGCTGCATCGGACTAAATTCTGCAATACGCTGACCACCATAAGCCTGATAAGGCTGGTCTTGCAATGCTTGGGCTTTACCCAGCATAGTTTCCACATACGGCTTAGCGTAATCTGGAATAGATGTCTGGGTTACGGTCTGACTCGTAGGGGCTGCTGGAGGTTCGTCCCCGCCAAAATAAAACGTAAACATGTTCGGGTTAAACAAAAACTTTAGAATCTTAAGCATTTAAGTGCTCCTCACGGTATTCATCAAAGCGCTCAACCATAATTGCTTTCCACACTTCTGGCATATACTGCGCTGCTTTTTCGGGGCCTACACAAACATGGACTGCGTATGCAACAATATTTCCAGAAGCATACCGTAAACCGTGCGCTATCTCGACCCCATGTGCATCTTTATCTTTTTCATACTTGTTTGCTGTTTGATATGCGGACACAACCGTAATCCACATTGGCATAATGTCTGCCTGAATGCTGCGGTAAAACGGATTTAATGGCAAGTACACTAGGCATATCAGGAACGCGTTGTTTATGGTTACTTCGGTTGCGTCTTTGTCCTTGTCCACCAAATCATCCCATGTATGCGCAAGGTCTACAAACATACGGAACATGTTTAGTGCGTCTTCGTTACCGCCGAACCACTCTAGCTTACCTTGTTTCATGCTGGCAAGAACTTGGCTGATTTAGAGTCAACGGCGGTTTTATCTTTACCTACTGTTTTCTTACGATTGTGTTGCACACGTTCCATCATCTTGTACAGTTGGCGGGCACCTGCTTCGGTACTACCATTGCCTAATTCAGACACAATACGCGCTGGAACCACAAACTCGCCATCTGCCAAGCGTGCTGGCTGCTTATCACCGATCTGCGCAGGAATATCGTCTGACACACCATCGCCGGGACCGCGAAGTAAACGACCACCGTCTGAGTAACCGCCTAAGTCAGAAACACCGCCAGCAGCAAACCTCTGCTCACCAGTATAAGGGTCAACATTCGCATCACCAGACGGACTTACTACATTAGTTGATATTGGGCGCTGTACTTGTGGGTTGGAGTACATATCCGTTTGAAGGTGCGCCATCGGGTAGCCTGTGTTTTGGCCTATAGCATTTTGCGCAGCCATCTCTTCTACAGGACCACCAATAGCCAGCGCGGTTAAACCACCCGAAGCTTTGTACTCAGGCCCCGGAGCTTTATAAGGCGTACCTGCGGTATAAGTGTCTGTGAAGTAGCTACGTTCGCTTGAGTCGAAAGGTTGGCCGTATACAGGCGTGTTAGTACGCCCCTGCGCATCGGTACTTTGTGCGTATGCTTGAGGATTTTGAGTGCGCTCCAGCGTGTATGGGCGAATCATGCCTTGGTTAACGTCTGGGGCTTTCAGTTTATTCTCAGCCGTCAGCATCGGGGCAGCAGCCATACCGATGTTCATCATGTTGTCTTTACCAAACGTCTTTAGCGCATCTAGCGAGTTTAGACCTTGAAGCCCACGACCCGCAGCGGCTGCATTAGAACCAAACGTTGCAGCAGGTTGCGCAATCTGAAGTGCTTGGTTTGCTGCGGTTAATGGGGGCGCAAAAATACTTGCTGTAGGTGCTGTTAAACTAGGCGCGGAACTAGCAAAGCCAGTACCCAGTGCATTTGTAGGTGCTCCAGCCATCATACTACCGCCCAAAGCAGGTGTTGCCGCCGTAGCCACAGGAGCACCCATAACACCGGGAACTGCTGCCCCGCTAGCGCCTATTCCAGTACCTGCAGCAGCCCCAGCACCCGCCAAACTTGCACCCAGACCAGCACCGCCATAAGCGCCTAAACCGGCCATCAAACCTTTTTGCAGACTTCCTGTGGCTAAAGTGGTACCGCCGCCAACAATACCCGCTGCCATCAAAGGACCCACGCCGGGAATAAAAGATAGCCCGACACCTAGCAGTGTTGGCAAAATAGAGCTTAGGAACCCAGCTTCAGGCAAGCCGGTATGTGGGTTAACAGTCAGGGAGCCACCGTGCGCCATCGCCAGAGATTGAAGCCCTTTGACTTCTCCGGGGGTCATATGCACGAGGACTTTATCGTCGCCTCGGCCAGCGGTTTGCATGTGTTGCGCTAATTGGTGGAGGCTCATATTAGACCTTTACTTTCAAAACATTACCTGCGGTTGTATCGCGGTACACATCGCCTGAACGCAAGGATGCTAAATCTGCATCTGTTGGTAGCGTCTCTAAGCTAAAATTTAAGGAAGCTGCTCGGCTAGCTCCCGGATTATCTAACTGCGCAAAATACAACCGTAAGATAGAGTTAAGCTTATCTATGTATTCTCGGTCATATTCTACAGGAGCTAGTGGTAAAGCTGGTGATTTTGTGGTACCTGTGGACATTAACGTCTCCCGTCATTCCTGATGTCAATTCTAGGAACCCCGACTTGCCACTGCGTACCCAAAGTATCCGAACTTACTTTAAATGCCATTTGACGACCACGGATACGCGTGTACACAATCTCGGTAAACTCCTGCACGTTATAGGTTGCCTGCCCAGCGTAAGACTGTTTCGATGCCACCGTAGGTGTATCACCTGTGCCGTAAGGCGCACCGGGGTTTTGCCGTGGACGGATTGTGAAGGTTACTTCTGGCTTTAACGGGAACGCTGTAGTCGAACCATCAAACGTAATGTCTGGAATCATGCGCCAGACAAAGCCATAATTGTGGCCGTCACCAATATCGAAGTCGGAAGACTGCACATACGCACTGATCGGACTAGGTGGGTTAGTCGTGCCGTCATCAACCGAAGCCTCATGAAACACCACCAAGTTACCTGTAGTAGCTGCTTGTGGGTACTGACGCAACGGACTATCAAGCCAAGCAGTACGACCCATATTGCCGTAATACCACACACGGTCAAGGTAGTTAAATATGACGTACTTGTCGATAACGGTAGAATTGGCCGAACAGTAAAACCACCAGACTTCACTGAAGCCTTCGTTCGTACCAGCAAAGAACTGAGCACCTTGGTCACGATTAATGTCGTTAAACACATATGAACGAAGCGCACATGGAAGCGTTTCCACACGACCTGAGTAGGTATAGAACTTGTCCGTGCCCATCCAGTAGACCACACCGTTAGCGGTTGCCATTGCATTAGGTGAAGCAATTGAGATATTGTCGGCAAGCAGAGTAAAGCCCCAAACGAATGGAACACCCAAGTACTGCATCGAGTACACAGCGGCATCAGTCCATACTAGAATCTCTTGACGAGTTTGCCGTGCACTAATGATTTGTGAGCCGTGGCTTAAACGGTAACTACCCGCTTGATTTGTGGCTGAAGGAGTCCAATTGGTGTAGCTCTCGTTGGTAGTCCAACGAATAAGCATCGGGTCTTGCGGAGTGGAATCATATGCGCCGTAATCATTACACCCAAAGGCAATCACAATCCGCGTTGAGTCGGACACCATAATCTGATTAATCTTCGATGGAACATCTACGCCAGATACCAAAGTCCCACGAGTAGTTAGCGCAGGTGTTGCGCCTATGCCCGGTTGCCAGATATACAGCGCACCACCACGAGGACTAAACAAAAGGTTCTCACCAAAGTTAGTCTGACTCCACAAGCGAAGCTGCAAGCCAATACCCGTAGTAAAACCAGAACCCCAACCTAGTCGGCTCCAAGGGCCAGCACCCCAACCAGTACCAATTGTATAAATATCAAAGCCGGTTGTAAGTTGGTAAGCCGCGACAGTTAACGCTCCACCCCCACCTGATACGGTAGAAGTAGCGGCAGTAGCTGCAGTAATTGTGTAGGTGTTAGATGTCAGGTACGTAATCTGGTACTCATGGTTTAAATCTAAACCACCAACAGGCGCAGATAAAGTGAATGTAACAAAATCCCCAGTTTGCGCACCGTGCCCTGCGTCGGTAACAGTAACAATAGTAGAGCCGCTTACTGTGCTAAAGGTGGCAGTACCTGTGTTGGTATCGCGGATTGGCGTAATGTCATAGTACTCACCGCCGTTTTCAATATAGAACTTAAGATTCGTGCCGATACCAAGCAGGTTGTAGCTTTTGAGTGTTACCCAATTCCACATTGAACGAGCCACACCAAGGAAGGTGTTGTACGAGATTGCAGCCCAGCCACCAATTTTTTCAGGAAAACCGGAACGAAAGCGCACTTTGTCACACTCAAACCAACCACCCTCATTGGCGAGCGTCGTACCTTCTCGGTTAACTCCGGGGCGTAGCTGAATTTTCTGTAATGGCATTTGTTGCCTTAAAAGAGGTCGTATGCAAACGTAGCGCCAGCATTAATCTGGTTGCCCCCCAAACCAACGCTTTGAATTGGGCCGGTAGTTGTGTTTGATGCAGCAGTTGTACCCGCCACATTTGGGTACCCATAAACTAAACCTGCTGAATTTGGTGTAGGTGTGGGCGCATTTGAAAAGTTACTTACTGACGCACCAAAAAAACAACCGTTTGCTGACCCGTTGTATGAGCCGCCACCTGTACTAGCGGTTAGCGCAGTTGCCATAGAAAAGCAGCCTGTTACACGGTAAACGCTTAATCTAAAAGAACCACTATTACCTATAGTAAAAGTGCCGGTACCTGTAGGAATTTTAACCGTAAAGATACCCGCAATACCACCGTCGCCGCCACCGTTGCCCACTGCATTCACAATAGAGTTACATCCTATGCCATTAACAGTAGGGACAGGCTGGCCACCAAAAGCATTACCAGAAAAGTTAACCCCAACTAGTACAAAGTGCCTGTTTATATCTTCAAGACCGGGCGAAAAACTTAAGCTGTCCACAGAAACTAAAGTAACGTTACCCTTTTCAGCGCGATAAACCTCCGTGCCGTTAACATTAACGACTTCCATCCTTGTGCCATTTACATTCACAAGGCTCATTGCCGTGTTATTAACGTTTAAGGTCATGGGGTCGTAAACAGGTTAAGGGTTGTACCACTAACAGACGCACGTAAACCGCCGACATTGGTAGCCGTTGCGTACTCAAGCGTAACCGTTGGATTACCTGATACACCTGTGCCGTTAGTTACTGTCAGACCTGTACTACCGGTTAATGTTCTTGCCGTAGTTGTAGCTGCTGCGGTACGCACGAGGATGCCGTTAGCGCCGGGGTCTTGTAGGGCGGTACCAACTTCAGTACGTACATAAGCAGTGGTAGCTAATTGTGTGGTGTTTGTGCCCGGTGCTGCTGTTGGGCCTGATGGGATGCCTGTAAAAGTAGAAGCACCTGTAAAAGTAGAAGCACCTGTAACAGCCAGCGTACCTGCAACTGTAGCATTTCCGCCTACCGAGACATTACTGCCTGTACTAAATGCGCCGACGATGTGGTTTAACTGCTCAACGACGTTAGCGCCAGCCGTCCAGACCATACACGTTTTGCCAGCAGGGACAACTACACCGGTACCGGCAGCAGTCGTATTACCCAAAGCTGTGGAACAGAAGATCGTCGCTGCATAGGCGCTGGAGTTGCGCACAATATAGAGCTTAGAGCTTGGCGGTATGTAGACAGCGAATGGGGCAGTGGTCGTCGTAGTTAGGTCAAGAACAGCATTCCGCGCTTGGTCAGCGGCACCATTAAAGGCAGTCAGCGCTTGGTTTGCGCTAGTAACAGATACGGCCACCGCACCGGAAATAGCCGACTCGATCAAGGTGCCGAGATTTGAGTTCGTGGTTGCACCCCAACTACCCGACTGTTCGCCGTTGGCAATGAGTTCGATGCGGAGTTCTGGTGAGTATGTCGAGGGCATAGTTTATTCCTTGTTTAATTCTGTGCGGGCTTGGTTGTAAGCGGCTTGGCACTGTTGGAGGGCAACTTCAAGTTCGGCTGCGTCGGCTGCGTACCTGATAAGAAATTCTGCATTTCTTTCTGCCAATTCCGTTCCGGGGGTTGAAGTACCAACTCCGGCAATTTCGGGCACTTGGATTGTATTGCTGGCGGTGTCGCGCACCCGGTCAAGAGCAGTATCACGAGTAGTGCGTATCTTTTTAATTTTGACATCGCTTACCTTCCTTGCGTCTTGGGCTGCTGCGGTTATAGTCCGCTCCGTCTTACGCGCTTTGATTTCAGCATCTAGTATGGCTTGCGCGTGGGCTGCTTGTAGTGTAGCAGCTTGACCATTTAACCGCCACCCTTGAACTTGCCAACCTAGCAGGAAAGCTATGCACAGCACAGCAACATAACGACTTATTGCCCAATACATTGCTTGTACTCCTTCTGGCGACGGGCAGTCAAACCCGGAATCACTTTGCCGTTTGCTCTGTCCCAGCGCAGTATTTCTTTGCAAGCTGCTTGGTAGTCTTCTTGGTTTAGCTTTTTAACTAGGGTAGATTTACAAAAAGCGGAAGTTCCAATATTGTAAGCAAGGCTCAAAAAACTGTCATATTCGTACTGGTACAGGGGCACTTTCACGCACTTCTTAACTGCACCTTCGTATTTCTGTATATCTTGCAAGGCGCGGGCCAAGGCTTTGACGGGTGTCGTTTTGTCACCAAGCTTTACGCCTTCGGTACTGCCAAACCCTACCGTTGGTACATCGCCTTTGATTGGGATAATGGCGTTATCAGAATAGCCCTCGTTCAGCGCAATACCTACCAGAGCGGCAGCAGATAAAGCGAGAGAGGCGAGTAGGGGTCTGGACATTAGAGTTCCGCATTTGCGTCAGCGTGGATTAAATACTCCTGAAGTGCGACAACTGTAACTGCAATGCGAATCCATGCGCTTCTATCTGAAACATTATGAATGGATGCGGTGTAGTTAACACCACTACTAATGTTTCTCCAGTTTGCATCGGCGGCCGCTGGGTTATACGTAGTAACCGTCGGTGCAGCTCGCATAACAGTAGGATACTGCCAACATTGCTGAAACACACCACCATTTGTTGTTGTTGGAATAGCGCTTAAAGTGTTCAGAGCTACCCCGCTGTTTTGTGCTACAGCCGTTGTTTGTGGGAATGTTTTTGCATAGTACCGCTGACACTGAAGCAATTGCCTACCGTAATCAATAACGTCGAACGAAGTAGCCGCTGTGCCTTTTTCGAGTTGGACTCCGGTGATATATAAAGTCGCTCCGTTTGTGCCCACTACACTAACCGATCCTGTGGCTGAGAGGAAGTTACCAGCAGTCCATGCCCCAGCTGTATTAACAAGGGACACACCAACACCAATGCCAAAAAATACCGTAAGGCCTATACCGTTTGTAGTTAACCAAGTACCCGTTGTATCACCGGGGATAGTAAGAGAGATAGTCGTCCATGTGTTTGCTACAGGGATTGAGTAACTAAATGGGTAAGAACGGTCTTGTGCTGCATTTGTAATCGACCCACCGAACGATCCAGTTAAGCTTGAGTAGACAAGGAAAGACAATGTGACAGGGGCAGCATTTGCAGTACCCCATGCCAAATCAGCGACGTTCAAGCCTTCGATTCGCTGCGCAATTGTGTTTGCTCCGCCAATTTGTACCGGATACGCCGAAAGCGATGTAATGCCAAGATAGTTACTAAAGCCAACCGGTGGTGTTATTGCACCCGCATTCTGTTGGACTCTAAATTTTCCAGCCACATTTTGAAGAACAAACCAACGATCCAAATTATAACTGTTAGGTATTGCCGAACTGATAGCACCATTGTTTCGCTGGTCAATACGCATATCACCGTTAATGATACGGTTCTTAAAGCCATAATATTGCGCTGTCGAATCTAACAGTGCTGGGCTTACGGTTGTTAATGGCATAGTTTTTACTCGTAGAGGATGTTAATTGTGCCAGCGTCAAAAGTGTCTGTGCCGTTGACTGTGGTGATGCGGATGCGGTCTAGTGTGTCAGAGAGTGTTTTTGAGCCGGAAATCTGCCACGTATTTGTAGTATCACTACGACCGAGTAGCCCCCCACCTACCCACATATTTGAGCCAAGTGTTACAAAAGTGAGAAAGCCTTGTGCAACAGTGGCTACGTTTGATGCGGTTATTAAAAAGCCTGAAGAAAAGTTTGACGCAGCACCAACAACACTATTACCAGTAAGAGTCGTGCTTCCTATGTAACCTGAAGTTTCAACACCGCCAGAATCACCTAGTTGGATTAGATAATTACTAGTACCATTCGTACTAACCCCACTAAACATCACCGTAATCCGCTTTGCCCAAGCAGGAATGCCGGTAAAGTCAATGCTGGTTCCGCTGGTGGATGCTACCGCAGTACCACTTGTAATAAGCGTACCGCCTGAGTTAGCGTTCGAGCCTACCGCTGCTAGGTTTACGGCTTGTGTCATTCTGTCACCTCATCAGCGGGGAGTGGTTCGTTGCCTTCTGCCAGCCATGCTATGTAGGCTTGGTAGTCGGTGTTAGCAGGGTCGAAGGGGATATAGGCGCTGTCCGCTATTCGTTTGATTGACGAGACATCATTACCTTCAGGGGATTTAAAGTTTTGATACATCATAGCTCCGACGATAAAGTAGCGCTGACCTGTACTGACGAATTCACAGTCCAGTTGTTCGCGCTGTTATAGAATTCAAGGCCGTAAATGGTGGCTGCATAACCAGTAGCCGTTCCAGCGCTCCCCCCTGAAACAGCAAAAGACGCGTTTGAAGCTGTTGGAGCCGCCCTAAACACTACAGGTGTAAAGAATGCCCCGCCCATCGTCTGCGTACTCACAGCTCTTCCAAGGGCAACACCGGACAAAACCTGACAATACCGCTGACACTGCGCCAACTGCCTACCGTAATCAGTAAACTCAAACGAAGTGGCGTTGCTGCCGCGCTCTAGTTGTACGCCTGTGATGTAGAAGGTTGCTCCAGATGTGCCTACTACGCTAATTGCGCCTGTGGCTGAAACGTAGTTTGCGCTTGCCCAAGCTCCAGCAGTGCCACTAAACGTAGTCCCAGTACCCGTATTGAACAGCAACTCAATTCCAATACCGTTTGTTGAAAGCCATGTACCAGCCGTATCGCCAGCAATAAATACGGTTTTTTGCTCCCACGTATTTGCTGCAAAGATAGTAAATGTAAATGGATATGATCTATTTACTGCGCTGTTGCGAAGGGCCCCACCAAAAATGCCCGTTAAAGAACTTCTAGCCCAAAAAGAAATTGCAATTGGCGATGCTAAAGCGGTTCCCCAAGCTAAATCTGATATGTTTAAACCTTCTATGCGTTGAACCAAGCCAGAAAAATCGCCAGTTAAAACAGAGTAAGACGATAATGATGTAACCCCAAGATATGAAGTAAATCCTGATGGTGGCGCTACCGCTCCTGCATTTTGTTGAACAGAATACTTTGATGTTAGATTTGTTTGCGTTAACCATCTGTCAACCAAATAAACATTTGCGCCAGTAGGCGTAACACTAGCCCCGTTATTCCGCTGGTCAATCCGCATATCACCATTAATGATCCGGTTCTTAAAGCCCGTGTAACCTGAGCCTATAGCGCCGTTCATTGTCGTGGTGCCGTTGACTAGCAAGTTGCCGGTGATGGTGCCGCCAGATTGAGGCAATGCATTCACAATCGAAGTCAGGGTGAAGTACACAATAGTTACTAAGTCACCAGCCGTACAAGCGTTAGCAAGCACTACAGTCGTACCATTCGTAGCTGTAAAGTCAGCAGTGCCTAGTCTTGCGCCGTTACGATACACATCAACGAAGCCAACAGTGTAGCTACCAGCCGTTGTGAAGGTAGTTTGCGAGGCAGTAGCTGTGAAGTCTTGTGGCGTGCGATAGGCAGTATTTCCGGGGCTTGATACACCTATAACAGGCAAGCCAAGGTACAGTACAGCAATGTTATTAGTACCTGTAGGAGGAGCGCCTGTGAAGGTCAGCGTAGTGCCGATGACACCGTAAGTGTTTGGGTTCTGCATTACACCTGATACGGATACAAGAATCGAAGTCGTCCCCGCTGGCGCGTAGGTTAGTGTGAAAGCAGTGGTCGAGTTATTCCCGCTGAACTGATCGAACGGGAATGCTGCTGTTGTGGGGGTCGATCCTATGTATGACATTATGCATATTCCCAAAGAACGTTTACTGAGCCAGCGTCGAAAGCGTCTGTTCCGTTTACCGTGGTAAATCTAACCATATTTAGCGTACCAGATAATGTAATTGAGCCTCCTGAAAAATGGCCTGTAATTGCATCGCTTTTTCCACCAACATAAGTGCCTACCCAAGTATTTCCACTATGATTAATTAACGTAAAAGCGCCATGCAATATATCAGCAGCAGCATTAGAAGAAAGTCCAATGCCGGTAGTATAAAGAACTCCAGTTGCGTTTTGATTTCCATCGCCTAAATAACCAGTAGTTGCTGGAACTCCTGCTACGCCAAGTTGCAATTGCTTAAATGATGATCCGTTTGTTGATACTCCAACTAAACTAACAGTAATACGTTTAGGCGTTCCAGCAGGTGTTGGGTTTATAAAGTCAATAAACGTGCCTGATGTAGAAGCCACCGCAGTGCCTGAAGTAATCGTACCGGCAAACGTATTATCACCACGCAAGAACGTAGATGCACTTGGCGTACCTGTTGCGCTTAGGTTTGTAATGCCTACAACGCCTGTATCTAAGCTCGCGCTTTGTATTTTGTCTAATGGCATTACAATCCTAATGCAGCTTTAATCTCGTCAGTCGTCGAGGCTGCGTCAATGTTCGTTTGGATTTCTGCATACTTCTCACGGATAGCCTGACGCTGTGCTTCAGCACCTTCTACTTGAGTAGGTATCTGTTTAGCAATAGCTTCGTCGAAAGGCTTGAACTCATCTTCACGAGCAGCGCGGCGCATTGTGTGGCCGATTTCTTTGGCTTTGTCGATATTTACAATAATCATGCCGTCTCCTGAAATAGATTGCTATCAGCACCAACACCATCTGGCTCTACGATGTCAGCTTCCCACGCATCGCGGAAGGTTCTATCTGTAGGTACGTCAGCAGTGTCTATGATCTTGTAAGGTACGCCCGCCGGTACGTCTTTAGCTGCAATAGCCTCGATGCTGTACGTTTCAAGAGCTTCAGGTGAAGGTACGATGATTGCTACACCCTCGGAAGTTGCATAGATAATTCTTTTCATTGTTTGTCCTTAGCGGAAAAAGGATACACAAATTACTGTTGAGTCTGAAGTATTTGACGTATTACCTTGTTTCCAGTAACCACGAAGGGTTGTTGTTGTTGGGGGGAATGATTGTAGAGAATTAAAAGACGATCCACCTGCTACAGCATCAGTTCCATTTGAAGCAGCATAAGTACCACAAGCAGTAAATGAGTAATTCGCATCCGGCATCGCAGTCGCAAAATTAACCGTATAGTCCCCCACTCCATTATCAGTAATACTCGACACATTACCCGAAGCACGAATAGCTACTGTACCAGTGCCGTTAAAATTTACCCATGCGCGACAACCGTATGCTGTAGCTACTGATCCGTAGCCTGAGTTGAATTTGAAAAGTCCTGCTGAGTCGATACGAGCTTGTTCTGTGCCTGCCGTAATAAACTCAATTCCGCTGGTATTTCCACTAAAGCTACCGCCCCGCAGGTTTATCTGACCGCCGTTGTTGGTGACACTGCCGCCCGTAAGCGAAATGCCAGCGGCATTCCCTGTCGCACCAATGTTTGCGTAGTCTCCCAGAGTCACGCCGCCAGTAACGTGCAACTTACTTGCTGGCGAGCTCGTCCCAATACCCACGTTGCCAGATGTATCCCAGAATGGCCCACCTGTACTAAGTTTTGCAGGAGTTACTGCACCTGTTTGAATCTTTGCCGCACTTACCGTTAGGTCGCCAACACCAACGCTTTGCAGCGTAGTACTCAAATACCGCACGTATACGTTGTTCGTACCAGCACTAGGGGCTACAGAAAAAGTCAGTGTAGTACCAGAAGCTGAGTAACCAGCAGGGCTTTGTTCGACGTTGTTCACCACCACTTCAATATCGTTAACTGAGTTAACTTGGCGCGACAAAGTAAATGCTACCTGCGCACCTGTACCGTTAAAGTAATCTGTACCCGCAATAAAACTTTGGGTAGTTGGGGTAGAACCTAGATACGCCATTAGGTTATCTCCAAGATTGACAGTACAGCATCAGCAGAAGTCGCAGCACTTGTCACCACATACACCGCATCAGCAGCTTCAAGCACAACCTTTTGGTCACCCCCGACGATCACCAGTGAGCCGCCAACAGGAACCACCGCCGTCTTAATCAGGTAGTAGTTAACCGCACTTGACGTTATATAAGCATCACAAGTAATTGGTGAAGCGGAGGTGTTCGCTACAGAGAAGCCAATAGCTGTGGTCTGTGTCAGAGATGGGCAAGTGTAGACTAGCGCCGGAGTTGTTCCGACATTCTTGCTTAAGTAGTTTTTAAAATTATTTGCCATTATCTATCCTTAGCCGAGCGCAATTGCGAGAGCCGCCGCCGTACCAGCAGGGTCAACTTGAAGTGATGCTTGTGCGCCTGCAACAGTAGTTGCCCCTGTGCCGCCGTAAGCTGTCTGAATCGTACTAGCGTTCCAAGTTCCACCTACTAGTGTACCAACCGCAGTAATACCTGTATACCCGCCAATTAGGCGACCAGAAGGAAGGGCACCGCTTGTTATATTTGCTGCATTTGTTGTATCTATTGTTGCAGATGGAGCCAAGCCCGTAATATCCGCAGCAGCAACCGCATCCCAACTAGGTGCCGCAGAAACCGAACCTGTACCCGTCTGGCTTAGATACTTCTTAGTAGTCGTAGTATTACCAGCCAGCTTAGACAATGTGTTCGTTGCGCTTGAGTACAGTAAGTCACCGATTGCATAGGAACTTTGGTTTGTACCACCATGCGACTCAGGAAGTACACCTGTTACCCCCGTGCCTGCCATATCCAGTGCGCCCCACGAAGGGAAACCCCCAGCCACAATCATCGTCTGACCAGTAGTACCGATAGGGAGCTTAGAGAATGTAGCCGCACCAGATGCGTAGATCGTGTCGCCGTTAGCGTAGGAGTTTATGCCTGTGCCACCATTGCTAGGGGCCACCGTACCGGTTAAAGAGATGGTTAAGCCCGTTACATTAATGTTTGTACCGCCTACGTAATCCAGTTGGTCCGCAAACAAAGTGAATGGAAGCGCCGTAGTGCCAACAACGATAACCGCTGTCTGCGAGAGAATAAACGCACTACCCGCATTCGTTGACCCTGCGGATACGAAGAAATAAGCGTTGTTGGCAATCTCGCTAGCCGCCGCCTGATCGAAGTCAGTAGTACGTGTCAGTACGTAAGGAGTACCCGCCGAACCTGTAGCTGTAACAGAGTAAGAACCGTTACGTGAAGCTGTAGCTTCGTTCTTAATTAACACCCTATCTGATGCAGCAACAGCCACACCGTCAATCGAAAGTGCGCCGTTGGCATTAGCAGTTAGTGTAGCGCCTACACCTGATGCGCCGTTGTTGTATGTATTTGCTGCAAGTGCCGCTGCAGTAGCCAGACGCACAGCGGGATGTACAGTAAATCCCGTAGCAACGGCGCTATCTACGTATTGTTTAGTTGCTGCTTGTAACCCAAGCGTTGGGTTAGCGTTAAGCGTTACTGTGGAGCCGAATGTAGAAGCACCAGTAAACTTGGACGTACCAACAACCTGAAGCTTTTCACCAGTATCCGTTGGGTTAATGCCAGCAAGAATAACGTTGCCAGTAGCACCCTTAATGCGCATACGCTCTTCGGTATCAAGAAGCGTACCGGCTACCATAACAATATCTTGTGCCCCGGGAGAGCCTGTAGTTGCGCCGTATTTACCCGCAATAATACGTAGATCAGAACCGGTGGATACTACATACCCGCTGTTTGGTTTAAATGCCGAGAACCCTGAAAAGTTATAGCCACTAGAGGCCATACCCATGTCCATGTAGTTCTCAGTGTCAGTGCCGTTATCCGCAGTTACAACCCAGTCGCCGGATGCCTCAGAACCACTAGACAAGTTCTGCTGATTCGACTGCATGTAGTAATTGCCAGTCGTGAACGCCTGAAATGCCGTATTAGGTAGAGTAGTACCTTCTGTGCCGTCTTGCGTCAAACCGATGACACCGCCTACAAGCTTTAAGCTACCGCTAGTTTCTTGGTAGATCGCTTGTTCTGCTGGGTATGTTACAAACACGTCTTTAGTACCCGCACCGAAATTAACTAAGGCGTTGGCATTGGAAGACGAGTAAACAAAGTCACGAGAGAGTGTAGTGCCTGACGCAGTGTACGTACCGTAGCCAACTTCCCAGTCGCCGGTATTAATGTCAAATATGGTGTAGTACGTGATGTTGCCGTTACCTACCGCCGCAAAAGACTGATAGCCGTATGCCGCACCAGCGAGTGTGATTGTGCCGGTACCCGTAGTCGGGGATGTTTCTCTAACGCGGTCAAGTAAAACTAAGGCCATCGTGTCCTCTTATACGTCTGTTATATCTGTCCAGCCCGGCGTTTGATTGTCGTTAATCTCGGTCCATGTGCTTGTTTGTGCGCTATTAATTTGCGACCATTCAGAAGTTTGTTGGGTTCCTATTGCGGACCAAGTACCTGCTTGCGCATCATTAATTTGTGTCCAGTTAGCTGCTTCAGCATCGTCAATCTGCTCCCAGAGCTTACGTCCGGCAAATAAATCAAACACGACCAAAGATTCAGTTACGCCAACGAAGAAATCAACATTGCTTCCGTACTCTTCGCTTACGCTTGCCGCCTCTTGCACGGCGACTGCAAAAGCTACTTGGGGTGCAACTGAATCAATAACGCTAACCTGATCCATTAACTGCACTGAGAAGTCTACTTGCGCGGCTACAGAATCGTTTGCAGCGACTGTATCATTTACGGCTACTACAAAATCTACCTGTACCGTGCGTACATCTGAGTATGCTGTGGCATCTGCTACCGCTGTAACAAAATCTACTTGTGCGTTAACAACATCACTTGCCTGTACTGCTTCAAAAACTGAAACGTCAATTAGCGCACCCCCGGGTAGGGCGGCAAATGGTGTACTAGCAAATGATGAAGTTCCAAACATTCATTAAACCGCGTCAGCCGAGAAGGTGTAAGTCACGTTAATAGTATCGCCAGATACAACAGGGCGGTTACCAACAGTAAAGTTACCTGCAGAGAACAGCGTGCCAGACGTGCCAGACTTAGTATTGTTCGTGCTCAAAAAGGCACCAGCAATAGTTCCAGTAGCGTTCATTGTAAATGCCACTACGCTCGACACAATAACCGAAGGATCGGCAGTTGACGCTGTACCAAATGACATAGTAGGGCGTGCCGATTGTACATAGCTAACATTTTCAGTCCAACCAGCATGTGAAGCCATCGTATTAGCAGCAGCGTAAGTTGCGCCAGTATTAACCAGACCCATGTACCAAGTAGCGGTATACGTAACGCCTTTAAATACTTGAGTGTTCAGAAACTGCAGGCCGGTATTAACTACCAGATTGTGGCCTTCGTCTTTCCACTTTACTTGACCGTCGCTGCCAATGCACTCCACGCTAAACACACCACCAAGACCCACTTTTTGTTCTAACATGTCTGTTCCTTAAGAAATCCGCAGTACGGCATCTGTAGCAGACGCGGTGGGAAAAGTAACAATAAAATCAGCGGCTGTTTTAGTTATATCGCTGCCGAAATCTAAAACACACACGGACTTGTTACCTTTGGTGCTGTTGTACACAAGTGCCCCACGAGCCGTCAAAGTTACATCGGTAAACGTAGCGGTATCAAAACTGGTAAATGCAGTAGTGCCGCTAGAAGTCGGCGTAATATTCGTTAACGCAATCCCGCCAGCTGTATAGTTTGTGCCAGTAACTTCTCCAGCAGTAGTATAAACCGTTGTGGATGCATTTAACGTAGCATCGCCCGCATACAACGCCAGTTTAAAAACATCGCCAGTAGAGCTAGTAAAATCATGCACAGCCTGCATAAGCTCTACTTTAAACGAGGTGGTTTGTGTTTGTGTCAGCATTACGTAACCTTAACTCGAACTTGCCCGGAACGGTACGCATCTTCACGTTCCAAACCGTCGCCCAGACGTTTTAGCTGACCCATAGCTTCTTTGTAGCCTACATCAACCGCAGCCAGCATATCGGCTTCGCCCTTCATAAACAGATAGGCTTCACGCAAAGTACCGTACAGCAGAACAGGATCGTAATTATCGCCAAGCCAAGACGTGCCTGCCGTTACGATCGATTCTGGGTAGTAGTAATAATGCATTTCAACGGCGTAGTTAGCATCTGGCGTAGGACCGACAATAAAAGACAGCTCGTTTGTGATAGTAGTGCCTACAGTAGTGGGGCCAAAGATTGCGTAGTGCTGCGGAAGCCCTGTATCGGCAGGGTTTGGATATGCTTCGCGTATATAGTTGACATCTTTATCCAGAGCGTAGTGGTATGACCCGTCGTTGTCTATAACAGCTAGCGAGTACACCGCCATGAAATCACTGGGCGCGGAGAGGTATTTATTACCTGTCGTTAAAACACCTGTTTGGTTTCTACGCAGCGCCGGAATCTGAACTGTGTTGTACACACGTTGTTCCACCTGCCTAACGAAGACAGGAATATTAGCCATGAATTCTTGTTCATAGTTTTGTGTGTACGCCAGTACGGCATCGAACAGTTCCGTATATGTCATATCAGCACATCGGTCCGCGAGCCATTATACCTTTGGTAGCAGCGCCAGTACCTCGGATTTTGATACCGTCAGTCTTAACACAGTCACATGCAGGATCGCCCATACTGACGCGTGGTACTGGCTTACCGTTCTTCATATCACCGGCTTTTACCGTATTAGGGTCGATTTGACGTTCTGCTTTGACAGGACCACCAGACATGCTGTGCGGTGCTGCATAAACAGAAGCCTGACCGATTTCTTTGCCTTTATACTTCTCAGAAAACTTAGCCATTATTTTGCTCCTTGGTTCTTTGCACGAGCCAGATTGCGACCAAACTTTTTCATTTCGGCAGAAGTGACACCACCCTTTTTCATGCCGTGCATTTTCTTCTCGTGGACTTTAACTTCTTTGTCCGCGATTTTCTTAACTTGTTTAACGTCCATTTTATACCCCTAAGATATTGTTACGGTACCTACGTACCCTGTTGAAACTAAACTGTTTGGTGTAAGAAAGGCATCATTAGCTCTTGCACCACCTACAGGATTAAAACCCCACTGGAATACTCGACTACCTTCACCATTTTCGCCATCTTGCAAGCGCCCTGACTGATAGTAACTCAAGTCTGGTCTAGGATCACGTACACCTTGTGGGTCATCTACAGGATACATACCCAACTGCAACTGCGGATGATCTGGGTCCCAACATGTAGGACACACAAGCAAATTGTAGTTTTTGGTCTTGATAATCTCTTTGCGCAAGACCGTCAGCTTATACCTAAAGCCGCACCGATCGCATTCCGCAATCGCATTCTTGCCAGATGAAAATCTATTACCCACTACACACCACCGCCAATATACATCTGTCTAGGCACAAACCGCACAGCTGCTTTGTCCTGATCTTCGTTGGCTGCATTCTGCCAAGCTTCATCGTACTGCTGTTTAAGAATGTCTAAACGCTGTATACCGTTCGGTACTTTAAGCGCGATGTAGTACGCCAAGCCTGCTGCCAAACAAGGCAGGAAGCGAAAAGGGACGTCCATTGTGTTGATACCGTTACCGGCATCTTGGACGCGGCGCATGCGCCAATAAACGAACTGGTAGGTCTGTCCGGGATTCGGAGTAGGCCATACCGTAATACTTTGTTTTTGAACTAGTTTGATGGCATCGCCGGTAGTATGCGGTGCTGCAACGGTGTCGTCTTGACCACGAGCGCAATTCAACAAATATGCGGGGTTACCGTCGGCGGCTGCCTGAATCTCGTTGTACGCAATCAACTCGGTGCCAATACGGATGAAACCTGCCAAAGGAATCTTAGCGGTTGTAGTCACGGGTATCGATGTAGCCGTTGCCGTAATGTTTCCGTACAAAGTGCCGGGAAGCGTTGAATCTCCACCTGTTAGGCGTTGCACCCATACCTGAATCGGACGGCCTTGAATCAGTTTGTTCGGTATTGTCGCATAGGTAGACACACTAATACGCGTGATGGTCAAGTCAGCCTGATTGCTAGGTACATTGGCATTTGTGCGAATCACATGGTCAAGCAGATCAACCGTGTCGTCCGGCAGTGCGTATGTAGGTTGGCCTTCAACAAGCGTTATCGAGTTTTGCTCGAACGTCCACATGTTAACGCCGCGATTAGCCCAGTCTGCGAATAGCAGGTTTAAAGAACGCCGCGCAGTGCGCAAGTCATAGCCAGAACGGAGCTCCGAACCCGCACGTTCGAACGCTTCCTCAACGATGTCGTTAAGGTTTATATTGAACGCTGTAAGTCCGGATGTGCTCATTACTTTTTCGCCATTCGCATATTATCGACCAAGTTCGGATACGGCCTACCAGCAGCTTTCGCTGCAGCCTTCGCTGCGGACTTCTTAGCGGGGCTTAACTTCTTTGACTTACCAAGCTCTTTAGGTCTTGGTTTATCCCACAC
>ERZ650310.87-NODE-87-length-26967-cov-13.629868_pt1 | contig 26967 bp, 26 predicted proteins | sample MGYA00376246_ERZ650310 | MGnify/ENA primary metagenome ERZ650310 (study PRJEB26733, sample SAMN07839286) | wastewater metagenome | biome: small river; feature: stream; material: water | place: USA: North Carolina | collected 2016-03-01 ...
CCGATCTTATTTCTTGGACACATCAAGTAATTTCAGAAAATAGAATTGAACAGGAAGTGGAAAATGATTATCAATTCATTCCAAAATTGAAATATCATGCCAAAAAAAGAAACAGATTTGCTGACATAAAAGGTGTGTCACAAATTTTGTTAAAATATTTCAAATTTCCTAAAAAAGATTATTGTATTTTACAAAAAACACATTTAGGAGAATCGCATCATTATTTCTTTTTTAACAAAAATTTTTTACAAAAGAAATCTTTGCGAAATGTTAAAAGCACTGAATACTTTTATGTTCCCGAACCATTTTTTAAATATATAATGGATGTTGGCATTATGGGAAAAACGCTTGATAAAGGTTCTGATAACGAAATTTATGAATTTAAGGAAGGATATTATAACAATATAAGACAATTTTTTAATTTTAGATACACCGAATTGGAAAAATTGCAATATTTGGAACAATTACGTCAAGAAGGTCTTGACTATTTAGTTAAAAAAAATTTTTTGAAATGATAGAATTAAAAAATTGGTTATTTGATAATAATATTTTCTTTGAAACAAAAATTGAAGAAAATTGTACAGAAATTTGTTTCAAATTATTTGGTACAGAATTTTTTGTGTACTTTGTTTCACATAGTGATATGATTAGGATGTTATCAATATCGATGTGTCAAAAAATTAATACACAATATAGCGAAAAAATTGAAGACATTTTGGAATACGTTGCTATTTATAATAAAACAGCAACACAATGCCAATTCAAAACTGCGGTGAGCTTCACATAAGAACTTCGAGTACAGATTCAATTCTGTATCCAAATACTGTCACACAATCAATTGTCTCAAATGGTATGCGTTTGGGAATTATTCCCGAAAGAAGTGATGTTGGAGAATTTTTATACAATATTGTTGTAAAAAATTCGAGTGATATAATTATATTTCAAAATTCCGCACCAATTTCATATAGTGTATATGGTACGTATATCTATGTCATCATCCCATTTGCATCATTACCTAACGTAGGTGAAATTATTAATATCAGGTTATCTTCAACAGATGGTTGTACAACATCAACTGATTATATAGTTTTATCTTATAGTACAACAACAGATAATTCTGCATCTATTCTTGTTAATGGAGTAATTGAAAAATATATTAAATTAAAACCATCAATTAGTTATGGTGGATATTTTAAGGATAATTTTTATTACTTCAAATGTAACTCTAATACAGATAGTGATGACGAATGTTTCATTCAATTTAAACAAAATACTGACACATCAAAAGTATTAACATCATTACCAACAAATACTTCGGTAGTAGATTGTCCAGATTCATCTGATTGGAGTTATATTGACACATTATGTGTATCAAATACATATTCAACAACATCACCTACAACAACAACTTTGATTCCATGTGCAACAGGTTTGACATTGGATAATATTGTCTTTGATAGTGGTACACAATATAGAATTTCTTACACATCAACCGATGTGTATTCAATTACTTGGAAACTATTTGATTCATCAAATGTTCAAATTAAAACAGGTAATTCGGGAACATTAACAAATCCAACATTTTTTGCAGATTTTGGTACTTTAGTTGACGGTACGTACACCGTTTCAATTAAGTCGGATAACTGTTCTTCTAATCCAACAGATGGTGTTAAATCGTTCACAAAAGGTACACCTACTACAACAACGTTGACACCATGTGCAACAGGTTTAGTTTTAGACGATGTTGCAAATATTAGTGGCTCACAATATAAAATTTCTTACACATCAACTGATGTATATTCAATCACTTGGAAGTTATATAATAGTCAAAACATATTATTAAAGACAGGTAATTCGGGAACATTAACAAATCCAACATTTTTTGCAGATTTTGGTACTTTAGTTGACGGTACGTACACCGTTTCAATTAAGTCGGATAACTGTTCTTCTAATCCAACAGATGGTGTTAAATCGTTCACAAAAGGTCTTACAACAACATCTACAACAACTTCTGTCACAACCATACCAACAAATAATCCTGATGGATTTAAACTAACTGTTCCCAATAAACCGCAATATTATTTTAGTAACAATCATGCACCAAGTTATTACGATAATGTTAATAATTTACCTGCTATACATACAAGTGAGACTCATGTTGGAAGTGTACCATCGGGAAAACTATTGTCAGGTTTAACCATGCCAGCTCGATATGATATAAATAATGATATAGTTTGGTTAGAAAACAATTATATAAAAATAGGTATAAATTTGAAGAGAGGTGGTCACATAGCTTGGGCATCATTATCAGGTTCAAATACAAATATGGTGTATAATGGGTTTGATGGTGGATTTCAAATTGGATTGGATGCTTATGAAAGACCAGATGGATACACACTTGAAGGTCAAACGGCAGGGGTAGATGAAATTGGCAATTTAACGGGCAATCCAACAAGCTATAATGTAACACATGGTGGGGATTATAAAAATAATTCTGTATCATTAATTGATTATCATCCAGTTCCAAACGGATATTATATCAAATTGCGTCCAATACAATATGCAATGAGAGGAATGTTATCTGAATCATATATTGAAGCAACTTATACATTAACAACAAATGCCGTAAAGTGTGATTATGTATATACATCATTTAGAACAGATTCTCAACGAGTTGGTGGTACAGTTGGATGGGCAATTCCTGCCTGTTTTTTACTAAATTCATTAAATAAATACATAACATATAATGGGGCAAGTCCTTTTACAAATGATAGTGCTACAACAATAGGTAATGTATCAGATGTTTCCACAGGAGGGACTTGTGGAAGTCTTACTGCAAATACGTCGACCGAAAATTGGTTAATGTGTTATAATCCTACAACTAATTTGGGTATAGGTGTTTACAATGCAACACATCTTGTCGATAGAAGTCGAATGGAGGTTAAACAATGTTATGTATATCCACCAGATAGAACAAGTACAGAATTTGATGGGGGATTTACATATATGTCACCAACTTATACATTTAACATACCAGCTAACCAGCCATTTACCAAATCTGCAACAGCATATATCATAGTCGGTTCTCCAACACAAGTTAGAGAAAAAGCATATCAAATAAACAATCCACAAGTTATTAGTACACCAAGTGCTTCAAAAGTTTATTATGCGGGTGGTAAACATATTTATAATGGTAATGGTACAATAAATTATACACCAATAAATCCTGTATTAACAAATGATTATACGTTCACCGAAACTGTGTGCAGACCATGTAGAAGTGGTAGCGGTTATAGACTGATGTATAGTTTTGAAGAAGGACATGAGTTGGCAGGAGATTATGATGGGTGGAAATATCAAACACAAGGTCTTTCGATAGATTTATCCAAAATGGCTGGTAAAACTATATTATACAGAAGTGCTTGTGTAGGATACGCATATAATCAAATTGAGGATATACATTCGACATACATATATCTTAAACCAAACTCGGTAAATAGAAGTATTAATGGACTCACTTATGTAAATTATGCAAATAACTTCGTACCAGACTTTAGTAGAAATTTACCGTCGGTATTTTATGATAAAATACCAAAATTCACTTTACCTAATAAACATAATATTTATGAAGGTACTATGCCAACAGATGCTGTAAATGTTAATCTAAATGATTATGGTATAAAGGCTTGGCATTTAAAACGTAATGCTAAAATATTATTCCAATCATCTAAGAATTATATCACCGACCCTGATACGATATTTGCAGATGTTCAAAATTGGAATAAGTTAGATAATACATATCCACAAAATCTTATTAATACATTTAGTACGCAAGAAATGATTAATAGAGCCAATCAGTATTCAAGTTATGGTGCATTAAATACTTTGATACTTGATGATGAGCATAGACAAGGACGATATTACGATGGTAACGGTTTGACTAATATGTTAACATTTTTCACAAAAGTTAAACAAAATTTGCCAAATACAATATTATCGGCACACCATAATTTCCCTATAAAATGGAATAAGAATGATGAAAATGATGATAGAGATAGGAATTTATTTAATAATTATTATAGTAACGAGAGGGCAATTTATAATGATAGACAAAATGGATTATTAGGACAATATTGGACACAAAATGGTGCAGTCAATATTGGTAATTCATTGTTTGGAACAATAAGTTTGGACGCATATATACACTTTTATACAAACCCAAGTGAACCATATAAATGGGCAATGTTGTGTAAAATACATAAGAAATGGTATCCGAATCATATAATAACACCGACCATAGAAGGATGGTTAGAATTATTAGGAAATGATTTTGGTGGAAATAGCAAAGAAAAAGTTAGTTGGAAAATTAGTGAAACCCGAGCCGAAAGGAAAGGTGACTTCCCATTGATGTCTATTTCACAATTTGAGCAAGTGGCTATGATTGGTAATTTATTAGGAGACGGTGTAAATTTTTGGGGAGATTTCTTGACAAGACAAGATAATAGACCAAATTTATATTATGCAATAGATTCATTGACAGGATTACCAGAAGGGTACACCGATGAAGATGGATGTAATACTTACGGAGTATATCAGGCTTCACCTACACATGGCATAGACTATTGGTTCTTAGCATTACAAAAATTGTCACAAATTCCGTCAGGATATGATTGGAATACTGTTATAAACTATGATATTAGTTTAGATGGTGGTACAACTTGGGTTACTGGTGAGAATTTAATTTACGGATTTGCATTTAGAAGAAAACATCCAATGGTATTTGGTATCAAAAATGCCCAAAATAAATTTGTAATTTGTGCCATACATCCGTTCAATAATCCAATTGACACATTTACATTCAAAGTTAGAACAACTGGTATGAATCCAATTGATATAACAGTAGATGGTCAATTCCCACAATTAATCATAAATAATAATTAGAATGCAATTAACAATAAAAAATTCACGTAAAGCACAAGTATTACAGGTACTTAATAATGCTAAACGAAAATTTCTTACAATAGGAAAACAATTAAGTTTCAAAATTTTGAACGAAAATCCTTTGGATGATGTTTCAAATATAGAGATACTTCCCGAAGAATATGCAAAAATAATTGTTCCAAAATTGGAACAATTTCGTGCAGATTATTCTTCAACAAATTCGGATGTAAATAAACCAAATGTTGAAGATAAACTGCGACAAGCTATTCAAGAAGTGTTGTCAAAAACATTTTTTAAAAAACCTTAATGAAAATATTCCTACCGCCAAAAAAAGATTGTTTAATAAATTCGTCACTAACAGATGAAGAATTTTTTCGAAAAAATGTAATATATTTGGACAAAATTCGTTCATTAGTTTTTATTCAAGGTATGACAGAAGAAATTCGAGAAGTATTGAATGAACTTTTGAAATATTTTGAACAAATTGAAGAATACAAATATTGTACAGATATTCAAAAAATTTTTGAAATGAATGAAGAATTATTTGGTGAAAATTTGTAAAAAATAAAAAATTTTTAATAAATTTGGAACAAATCTTGTAAAAGGTTTGTTCTTTTTTTGTAGCCAAAATTTTAAACAAATTATTTTATGAAAATTAAGACAAAATTTTTATACGAACTTGTTACATTTCTTTTTGAACAAGCCTATGAAGATATGATTGTGTCAACTTCTGATATAGATGATAAATATTTTGAAGGAAAACGAAATGCGTTTGAAACAATTAAATTTTTGTTAGAAGGAGATAATGAAGAATTGTTAGATATTTTGGAACAAATTCGTGCAAAACGTTTGTCACAACATAATACAGGAGAAGATATGCCATTTTAAACATGAAAAATAATGTATAAAGAACTTGATAAATACAAAACTGGTAATATTGTTAAAGTTGAATATGAAGTTGGAAACGGATATGTTCCACTCATTTTTAATGAAGAAGAATATTTATTCAAATTAGGAGATTTGTTAATAGATTTTAACAAACATTTGAACAAATATTTTTTGGCAAAAAACTTATTATCACACAGATTTGACTCAAATTTATGTCAAAATTTTGAATGAAATTTCTTTTAAACGCAGTTTTTAGCCAAAATATGAAAGTAAAATTAGTATCATTAACAAACGCTATTATCGAAGGTAAACAATTAACACCCGAAGAATTAATTGTTTACACAGCAAGAGTTAGTAACCCATCGAATCAAATGAATTTTGAAACTTCCGATAAGTTAGTTTCATACTTAGTTAAAAATAAACATTGGTCGCCATTTGAGATGGTCGATATGACAGTTGAAATAACAACAAGTCGAGGAATTGCTCAACAAATTTTGAGACACCGTTCATTTTCATTTCAAGAATTTTCCCAAAGATATTCTAAAGTTAATACTATTGAACCTGTAAATCTTAGGTATAAAGGAGAAACCAATAGACAAAGTTCAAGCGATAGTTTATCAGACGAAGATTCGGAATATTTTACACAAAAAATGAATGAAATATTTGAATTATCTCAAAATGTTTATAATGAAATGTTAGAAAAAAATGTTGCAAAAGAGTGTGCAAGGTTTATTTTACCAATTTCTACTGAAACTACTTTATATATGAAAGGAAGTGTTCGAAGTTGGATTCATTATTTACAAATTCGTTGTGATAATCATACACAATTGGAGCATCGAAATATTGCTCAAAGTATTTTACAAATTTTTAAATTAAATTTTCCAAATATAATTAAATCAATTGAAATATAAAAAATATGAAACAAATAATTTCTACCATATTAAAAATATTTACAATAGGGTTTGCAACAATTTTTGTTTTTGTAACATTTTTTATAAAAATTTTAACACAAATTTTAATAATTCCATTCAAATTTGTTACAAATTATTTGGTAGAAAATGTGTTACAAATTGTTGAAAATAGACGAAAATATTTGGAAAATAATAACAATTTTGACCAAACCGATGTGATAAGATGTTTGGTGGAGATTGATAAAGACATATTATTTTTGAAAAATTTGAATAAATATATTCAAAAATATTTTTAACAAATAATTATAAAAATTTTTAACAAATTTGGAACTAAATATGTAGCTTATCAGTTTTCATAATATAACAACTAAATAGAACAAACATGAATTCACAAGAATTTCAAACATTAGTGGAAGGTTATTTAACAAACCTTGAATCATTTGAAACAAAAGGTGTTAAAATTGCAGGAACTCGTGCAAGAAAATTTGCACAAGATATTGTAAAAGAGATGAAAACTTCTCGCACAAATATTCTTGCCAAACAAAAGGCGTAAAATATTAAATCAATTTTAATTCAACTATTGTGGAAACATCTATTGTAATTATAATTTTAACATCACTTGTGATATTTTTAATATTTTTGTTGAGAAAACAATTTTTATTAAATGAATTGTTATTAGACAAATCTATTGAACACGAAAATATTATACAAAATGTTGATACAATAGTTGAAGAAATTGGTAAAAAATTGGATGTTCTTGACCATAAGGGTTCATTTTCATCTGATGACGAAATTGGTTGGTTTTTTAATGATATAAAAAATTTGTATGCAATTTTGAAAGATTATAAAAATTTGGAGTAAATTACATTGTGACGTATATCAGTAGATAGATTATTGGGGGCAAATCCCATCGTCACTTCTATGCACCATTGGACAAATGGTTAAGTCATATCACTTTCTATGATAAGTTCCGAGTTCGATTCTCGGATGGTGTACAAATTTTGTCACAAACGTTTGTTAAATTGGTCTTAATACAAATTGTTTGTGACAAAAAATATTTTTTTTTTGTTGTCTTATTGATTTTTTGGTTTTCATTTTTTGCAAAATAGTTGTGTCAAATTTTAATGACATAACTATTTTTGTTTAATGGCAAATAAGAAAAATTACTTCGGAATAGAAGTTGATAATGCAATTATCGAATACAATTCAACCCAAGACACCCAAATTCGTAACAAAGTTTATGAAAAATATATTCATAAAGCTGTTTACAAAATTTCCGAAAATTTAATACATAGGTATAAATTTTATCACCTACCTTCGGATACAATTAAAGATTCAATACATGAAATCGAATGTTTTGTATTAGAACGTTTGTGTAAAATTGATGCAGAACGTGGTAAACCATTTTCATATTTAACCAAAATGATTTATAACTATTTATTATATTCTTGTAAAGAAGTTTATAAACATAAAATAAATAGAACAATTTTATCGGAAGTAGATGATTCAGATATTTCTAAAAAAAGATATGTGATAAATGATTATATTAAAGAAGAACTTCGTACAGATTATTACACACCCGAATTTATTTCACATATTCGTAAAAATTTGAACGAACATTTTGTTAGAAAACTTGATTTAATTACTGCAACATCAATCTTAGACATAATTGAAGATAGACATAATTTGGAAATTTTTGATAAGAAATCTATATTTATTTATGTACGTAATATAGTAAAAATTTCTCAACCAAAACTTGTTAAAATTTTGACCAAAATAAAAGAATTATATTTCCAATATCAGGAGACATATTTGGAACAATTTGATAAAGTGATAATTGATAGAGAAGATTTTGAAGATTTTGATGATGAATCCGAATTTGATGAAGATTTTGGTGAAATTTTAGATGAAAATGAAATTGAAGAAATTTTAGAAGACATAACAGACTAATGGCAAAAAAAGATGGAATGTTAGGTACAAAATTGTTTGGAAATAAAACTATTGAAGACCTTAATAAAGAATTATATGAAGACTTTGTTCTAACAAAAGAAAATATTGATACATTATTGCAAAAAGGTATTCAACATTTAGATGATGATAATGTTCAAACAACTATGGTATTATTACCAAATTTAAAAGCATTACTTGATACAAGTTTGAAGAATTCGGCAAATATGAATCAATTGATTGCTATTAATACAAAAACTGTTCAAAGTGAAAAAGATGACGGTGATAGTATTTTAGATGGATTTGATGTTAAAAAACTTATGAAAGAACGAGGATTAATTAATAAAGAAGCAGGAATTGCATAAAATTTGGTAACGACATTTGTGTCGCAACCAAATAATTGACATATAAAAATGATTGAATATGGTTTAAATGTTGTGAATAAAAATACATCAAGGAAAGTTAAAAATTCTTTGGTGAATATGTTTTCGGCAGAAGTTGTGGATATTATTTTATCAAAAGACCACAAAGATTTTAATAAATTAGGTGGAAATAAATCAATTGGTTTGATAAAATATAAATTAATCGAATCTAATCGAACTATTAATACCAATTCATTATCCTACGCTATTCCGCTCCAACCAAATGTTAAAAATTACCCAATTGTTGGCGAAACGGTATTAATATATTCGGGATTACCTACATCGAAAACTTCAACAAAAGAGTCTTCTTCCGTAAACTATTATTTATCTGGAATAAATATTTTCAATGATTCTCAGATTAATAACTTGGAAGAAAATAAAAATTTTCCAAAAAATGATAATCATTCACCAATATTAACCAAAATTGGAGATGTTGTTACCGAAGGAAGATTTCAAAATTCATTAAAATTTTCGGCAGATGATAATGGAAATCCATTAACAATTATTCGAAATGGTCGAAAGAGTGAAAACGTTGGTGGAGAGTTTTCACATGAAGATTTTAATAATGACGATTCATTGATAATATTTTCATCAAATCAATCTGTTGATATGAATGTATCATTTGCCGATTTGAAAAGTTTTTCTGTATCAAAAACAAATGATGTATCAAAAATTTCACAAATTGATATTCAAAAAAATGTTGAAAAAATAGATTTGACACAAGTTTCATCAAAAGATTTGGTACAAGAAGAAGAAACGGTTGTGGAAAAAGTTCAATATGATAATGAGATTGTTGATTACGATTTACCTAAAAATGAAGGAAGTGTTGATGAAGTTCAATTGGATGAAGTTATTGTTGAAGAACACGCTTCAATAACAACGCAACAAAATTTCAATGAAATCGTTAGTGGTAGAGAATTGAAAAAATTATCAAATCCATTAGATTTAACTAAAGCTATTAAATATATTGGTGGTTTGGAGCGTGATATACCCATCCATATCAAGGCTCTAATGGAAGTTTTAGCTTTCTGTGAGGGTACGTTAGGTTTGAATCAACATAATGGCTACGATACGGTTGTATTGAATTGTCGAACAATACTAAATTGGACAAATGATTATCAATTGGGCTGTCCATATCAGCCAGTTTATTCCAAAAAAGGTAAATTATTTCAAAAAGGTGGGCATTGGGGTCGGTATCAATATCAAAAATCAACTTGGATGTTAGATGCAGGTTCTAATATATCATTTTCAAAAAGAAATCAAGATTTAATTTGTGCAAAAACTATTCGTAGAAGACTTGGTTCAATTTTATATGATAATTTATATAAAACTATGCAAGATATAAATGGTGTTCATAAAGTTTGTACCAAACTTGCTCCCGAATGGGCAAGTATTCCAAACGGTAACTCTATTTATTCATATCATTCAAACCAAAAAGTTAGAATTTATGGAGAAGATATTCAAAAATTATATAATACTGCATATAAAATTTATCAAACAAAATAATGTCACAATATATTCCCGATAAATCAACAACATACTCAGGAAGTCAGATATTATTTAATTCGGGACGCTTGATATTAAATGCAAAAAGTGATAGTGTATTCATTTCGGCAAATAAAGCAATATCATTAGGTTCAAATGGTACAATAAATTTTGATTCAAATTCTTATACAATATTCAATTCTCCTAAAATTTATTTAGGACTTGATGCACATAACGAAGAACAGCCATTATTACTTGGTCAAAATACTTATAAATTATTTGAGAAAATTATTTCAACAATAGAGTCGTTATCAAATGATTTGTCAAATGTCATTTCAACACCAACAGGAACAAACATTGTTCAATTAACTATTGCAGGAAAAAATATAAAGGCAAAAGTTCTAACAATGAAAAAGGATTTGGAAAAAATTAAATCTAAGACAAATTTTACAACATAATGTTAAAACCAATAAGTAATATAATTAATAAAAATATTGGTGAAATTCAAGACAGTATTTCCACAATCAATGAGATAGATTTTAGTGCTTTAAATCAAGAAGATTTTTTAAAATATCAAAATATTGTAACAAATGTTAATAATAAAATTGAGCGAAACAATCGTATGGTAGATACTTTGAAAAATTTCACTTCAATTTGTTCAAACATTATTTCAATATTATTAGCTTTACCAATACCAACTGCACCATTTCCGATTACAGTTGGATTAATTTTAACATCTTCTAATAAATTAAATTATTTACAAAAATTATTAGAAGATATTAATTCATATTTGTCAATTTATGATACAATAAAACTTGTTCAAGATATTAAATTAACAGAATTTGAAACAAATTTTATTAATAATACTAATAATTTTCTAATAAATTCACCCGATTCACAAAAAGTTGTAACAAATTTGAATCAAATTGTTACGGAATATAAAAGTTACGATATTTATATAAAAGAGGATAGTTCAACAAATTTTATCAAATATTATGCAGTAGCTTTTGATAAATTTGGTAAAGAGTTTTTACGAACAGATTCAAGTCATTTAACAAATAAACAAATTTTGATTGATAAAATCAAATTTTTAATAGATAAATATTTTTAAAAAATGAGTGATTTACAAAAATTGACAAAAATTATTCGAGAAGTTGTTCGAGAAGAAATTGAATACGCAAATAAAAAAATGATAAATGAAATTCAAAGTAATTTGTCACAAAATAATGCTCAAAATATTCGTGAAGAATATGTTGCACCAAAAATGTTCAATCAATTTACTCAACCATCTGTTCAACGTAAACCCGAAGTTGTGAAACCAACTGGTATGGGTAGTTTATTGCAACAAATGGCTAATGAAAAGATTAGCCATCCTGATGATGAATTTTTGGCTCAACGCATACGGTAATATCCAATGAAAGTTTTAAAGGTAAATTTGGATAGAACAACAAAGATTGGAATCTCATTACCAATGGATTCGTCAAGCGTTTTTCCAACAACTTTGTCACAGCGTGACCAAATAAAAAGTAACATTCTGAACTTTATTTTAACAAATAAAGGGGAAAGAATTTATAGACCCGAATTTGGTACAGATATTCGTAAAAAATTATTTGAGCCAAATATAAACACGGAAGTATTTAAAGAAGGATTATTTTCCGATATTTATAATCAATTTAGTGACATCATTGAATTAGAAGATGTTATAGTCGATTACAATATCAATACCGATGTCATAACAATTGTTATACATTATAAACTTAAATCGGAATTTACTTCGGATTTAATTAACTTAACATTTAACTAAGAAGTGGAATCAAAAGAGATAAATTATGTAAATAAAACTTTTAATGACTTCAATACATCATTTGAAGAATTTATTAAAGTGTATTATCCGAATTCGTATACAGATTTTTCGGAAGCATCTGTTGGTAAAATTTTCATGGATTTGGCTTCTATGACAGGTGATACATTATCTTTTTATCAAGATTACCAATTTAATGAAACTTTATTACAAACCGTAAAAGAACGAAAAAATATTTATGCGTTGGCATATCAATTTGGATATAAACCGAAAGTTTCTTCTCCAAGTTTGGTCACAATGCGTATAAATCAACAAGTTCCTGCCAAATTTGACGGTACAAAATATGTTCCAAACTTGGACTACGCTATCATATTAAATTCAGAAACAGTTGTATCATCATTATCATTTGGTCAAAATTTTTATATAAAAGATTTAGTAGATTTTAATACGACATCTGTTACAAACCCACGTAAAGACCAAATATTCACATCGGATGTTAATAATAATCCAACATATTTCTTATTAGAAAAAAATGCAATCGCTATTAGTGGAACTATAAGTACAAAAACATTTGATATTGGTTCTCCGACAAAATATTTGACATTAGATTTAATTGATGACAATATTATTGAAATATTGAGTGTAGTTGATTCGGATGGAAATAAATGGTATGAAGTTGATAATTTGGCACAGGATGTTATATTCGAAGATTTCACAAATACTTTTGACAATGACCCAATTTTATATGGTGATGCAACAACAACCCCATATTTACTAAGATTAAAAAAAGTTCCAAGAAGATTTGTCACAAGATTTAAACAAGATGATTTGTTACAATTTGAATTTGGAGCAGGAATGACAGATAGTCCCGATGAAATTATTACATTAAATCCTGATAACATTGGATTGAATACATTCGATTCGTTAGGTAGTTTGGATAATTCATATGATATAACAAGTTTTTTGAATACAGGAACGTATGGTATTGTACCTAAAAATACAACACTAACTGTTAGATATTTAGTTGGAGGGGGTATCGAGTCAAATATTGAATCAAACAGTATTACAAACATATCTACATCAAATATTGTACAAAATACATCATTAGATTCAACTATGTTAACGTATGTTAGAAATAGTATTGCTGTAACAAATCCTGCACCAAGTCGTGGTGGAAAAGGTGCTGACACAATTGATGAGATTCGTTTAAATAGTTTATCGACATATACCACACAAAATAGATTAGTTACAACCGAAGATTATATAACACGTAGTTTATCAATGCCATCAAAATATGGGTCGATTGCTAAAGTGTATGTTGATAAAAATTCGGCAAATATAAATTTATACACACTTGGATATGATAAGAATTATAATGTCACCGAACTATCATTAGCATCTAAAGAAAATTTGAAAACATATTTGAGTAAATACAAAATGCTCAATGATAGTGTTCAAATAAAGGATGCTTTCATAATAAATTTCAAAGTTTTTTATGAAATTATCGTATTACCTTCGTATAATTCAAACGAAGTATTATTAGAATGCAACAAATCGTTGATTAAATATTTTTCAATAGATAATTGGCAAATAAATCAACCAATTATACTATCAGATATTTATTCACACTTATCTCAAATAAAAGGTGTACAAAATATTCAATCAATTAAATTTGAAAACATTTCGGGAGATAATTATTCACAGATGTCATATGATTTCATATCAGCAACACGAAACAATATAATATATCCATCTAAGGATTTAATGATTTTTGAAATAAAATTTCCAAATAGCGACATAAAAGGTCGTGTTATAAATTTCTAATAAAATGACTCGTGACCAATATAATAAAATTGTAAAAAGAGTTGGTAATACAATAGATGATATTATTTATAAAGAAATAAATGATATGTTTTCATTAAATGGATTTAACACAGTTGAAGAAAAATCACATTTCATGTCACAAATTTGTCACGAAAGTAATAATATCACAAGATTTATAGAAAATCTAAATTATTCGATAGATGGATTATTGAAAACATTTCCAAAATATTTTGATAAAAATTCTGCAAAAATATATGCAAGACAGCCACAAAAAATTGCTAACAGAGTTTATGCCAATCGTATGGGTAACGGTGATGAGAAATCGGGAGATGGTTGGAAATTTCGTGGTGCATCACCGATTCAATTGACAGGAAAATCTCAATTTATTGAATGTGGTAAATATTTGGGAATAGATTTAGTTAATAATCCCGAATTTGCACAAACACCCGAATGTGGAGTGCAAATTTGTCTGTGGTATTGGACTAAAAACAATTTGAATAAAATAATTTCAAATTTACCGAAAGATATTAATGATGATATTATATTAAATAATGTTAAAATTGTTACAAAAATTGTGAATGGAGGATTAAATGGTATAAATGAGCGATATATGTTGTATAAATTTTGTAAAAATATTTTGGCATAGAAATTGTTAATGAAATTTCTACGCATAGCGTAGAATTACTCTATTTATCAAAAACACAGTTAAATATGTAAATTATTTAAAATTTTACTCTATTTATACAAAAACATTTTTATATAAAATGGCAGTAATAAAACTTATCCCAACAAAGGATGGCACTATAAATTCTCAATTTGATAAAAATAATGGTATAGATGAGATTTTGGACATCGGTGTAGATGGTACAAATCATTTTGTTAATAGAATATTATTAACATTTGATTCAAATGAAATTAGTAATTTGAAAAATTTATACACAGACTCTATTCAAAGTTTGAATTTATATTTGGCGAATGCTGATACATTACCTTCTAACTACATAATCGAATTATATCAATTAATAAATTCTGATTGGGACAATGGTGTAGGCAGTTCCACACAAGACGATATTAATGGAATCAAATGGTCATCATATTTAACAAATTATGATTCAACCAAGACAAAGTTATTGGAACATCAATTTTCTATTTATGATGATAAAGATATTAAATTGAGTCTAAGTGGTTCAACAACATATTCATATATGTTATCCATTAAAGATGATTTAACGCTATCTAACAGTCAAACATTTGGTTTGAAATATTATAGTAAAGATACAAACACTATTTATCAACCAACGATTGATTTCAAGTTTACCGACTCAACGTTTGATAATACATTATCGGGTAGTGTTATAACTAAAGAAAATTTTACAGTATCTTTAAAAAATAATTGTTCAAAATTATATTCCGATAGCAAATATAGGATAAATATAGGAACAAGATATACATACCCTGATAGAAATTTCTTTAAAAATTCAATATTTAATCAAAAAAAATATTTACCAAATACTGCATATTACGCCATTAGAGATGTTCATGCAAATTATAATGTAATAGATTTTGATTCTATTTATACTAAAATATCTTTAGATAGTAATGGAAATTTCTTTAATATATACACAAAAAATTTTGAAACAAACCGATATTATAGCGTTGATATAAAAGTTGTATTGAACGGAAATGAATATATTATGAAAGATACATATATTTTTAAATTACATGATAAATGAAATTAGAAGCAAAAAGCCAAATATTATCTAAAAGAGATTACAATAATATTTTGAATAGAAATTTTACGGAATTAATAATAAACATACCAACTATACAAAAATCATCAATTACATCAGTTGATGATTTTTTTAATATATTTGAAGAAATATTTTATGCAATAGATAAAGAGGGAGAAACTAAATCTCACCGCTATTTATATAAAAAGATTTCCGATTATTTGGGTGAAGTTAATTCTGAATATAGTGTAACAGAATTGATAGATGAAATAAATACACTAAATCAACAACTTTTGGATTCATCGAAAGAATTAGAACAAATAAAGAATGCAATTAAATAGAATTTCGGATAATGATTTACAATTAATTAATAATAAATTAGTTGGATACGATTTTGGTTATAATAACGATATTGCCGAGTTACATATTTATTCAAGTTCAAATATATTATTAAAAAATAATAGTAACTATAATGGATATAAACCAAATCCTGATTACGGACTAAATGGAAAATATATCCAATCATTAGAAATAAATCCCGAACTTGATATAATTTCAGAAGGATTTGGTGATGGCATTTATAAACTTGTCTATAATTTTTTTAGAAAAATATCTAACAAAGAATTTTTTTTAAAATCAATATCCTCAGATAGAACTGAAATAATTGTAACAAGTAATTCTCTCGATAATATTGAAATCGAAACAATTTTTACTAAATTAAAATCAAATTTTGAAGACTATAATTTTATCAAAAATTATTTAATAAATTTTGATAATAATGATACATTTTTGATTACAAATATTGCATTAGATACTAATGAAGATGTTTATTCAATTTTTCTAAAGTTATATTCACCATTAACAAAAAATATTTCAACAAAATTATTGGCTTCATTTTGTGAAGAAATAATTCAAACAAATGTTGTTGAAGTGGAGATAAAAACTCCCGAAGTTGTTGTACCCAAACCATTTTTACGTTCGGCAAATTTTGATTTAGACTTTGATAGTAAATCTGCAAATTCTACTGAATTTTTGGATACAAATGCTATATTATCAAATGTTTTACCAACAGATTCTATACAATCGTTATTAAACAAATCATCAATAATACTTAACATTGATTATACAAATTTTGAAGATTTTTGTCATTTTGGTAATGTTGAACAAAGAATTTTAAATTTTGTTTACAAAATAAAACAGATTGAATCATATACTGCAAAAATTGGCTCAAATTTGGGAGACAGTTTATTATTAAATGATAAAATTTCAAAAATTATATCAAATTTCGATGGATATGAATATTTTTTATATACATCATTTGATACAAAGTCATATCCCAAAAATATTAATGGTACATTAAAATCCACAAATTCAAATGATGTGGTAAATTGGTTGGGTGACACAAATGGTGAAAATTTGACAGGAATTTTGGGTGAAGCCAAATCATTTGACACATTTAATAAAAATTCTTTAATCAATAATATACCCGAATATTTGATTACAGATACTCGTAACAAACCATTTACGATTTTTTGTAACATGATTGGTCAACATTTTGATTCAATATGGATAAGTAGTAAAAAATTTACGGATATATATGAAGCAAATAATAATTTATACAAAGGAATTTCACCCGAACTTGTTGAAAATGTTTTAAAATCATTTGGTGTAAAATTATATAATTCAATGTCAAATGTTGATGTCAAAAATATTCAACATAAATCTTACAATAAAGAAATATATAAAAGAATTTATCATAATTTACCATTTTTACAAAAATATAAAGGTACGAAAAATGGTCTTAGACAGCTTATAAATATGTTTGGGATACCTGACACCTTATTTAGAATTTATGAATATGGTAGTGTCAAAAAAGGGGTAAATTTGGGTGAACATATTGATAATGTTTTCAATTATTGTTTAACATCAAATCGAAATGGTTTAATTAATATTCCATATAAAAATATAAACTCAAATGATATTCCAAAATCTATGTTATTTAGGTTAAAGTTGAATTCAAAACGAGTGCCAACAGAAACTGTTGTGGGCGATTTTAATGTAAATGATTTTAATATAAATGATTTCTACACAACTAAATCAGCGGCAAACTATTCTGAAAATATAGGATATATAAAATATGATGGAAATGCTTATATAACGATAGTATCCGAAACTTTCGATAATGATATTTCATCAGTATATTTGAAGCATAGTGATGGTAATACATCTCGACGAATATATGTTAATTTATATGATGGTTGGTTATTATTTAACATAAATTATACAAATAATACAGAATATTCAAAATCTATATATGACCTAACAATTGGGCAAATTATAAATGGTAAAATATATAAAAATAATACGAGTTTAGATATAAATAATGATTTTTCGACAACATATTCTAAGGAATTTATTTTTACAATAGGTGAGTCATTGGATTTTTCAATACAAAAATTTTTAATGACGAATGTTACATTAGATGGTAATATTATAGATGCACATATATTAAATCCAAATTCAATTGAAAGTGGTCATAATACATTTGATGATAATATTTTGTGCTATATACCATTTGGAACAGATTTGAAAACATATAATCATCATAATTTGACAACGCTTCATTCCAAATTTGGTTCAACAGTTGTATCTCTTAGTAATTTTGAAAATAAAAATAATTATGTAACAAATTATGATAATATTTCATACAATTCACCAAATACATTATCAACAAAGCGTGTAACAAATAAAATAACAATTCCAACCAAACAATATTATGGAAATGTGTTATCAACTTTTAAACAAATTGAAACTAAAAATAGCGAATATGTTGATTATAAATTTTTAGATGCAGTTTTTTCACCAACATTTGAACAAGATGATGATATAATAAACACATTGGGATATTTTAATATTGATGATTATATTGGCGACCCAAATGATTCTCAAAAAAATTATTATCCAAATCTAAAAACTTTACAATTAGCATATGGTGCAAAACTTATAAACAAATATAGTGTCAAAGATTATGTTAATATGATTAACTATATTGACAATTCTTTGTTCAAAATGATTAAAGATTTTGTACCAATCTCTAATAACACATCGAGTGGAATATTGGTTAGACAAAATATTTTACATAGAAATAAAATAAAATTAGTATCAACTCAATTTGAACAATTTTTTGTAAATGATATTGTATTATCTAAATTTAATATAGAAGGTTTGTTACAAAATATTGATAAAGATTTTGATATAAATTTTAAACCAAATTTTGACAAATTAAATTATAATAAATTTTTAAAATATCAAAATAAACCAAATAAAGATGAATTTAGAACATCATTGTTTAATCAAAATATAACATTTTTGAATAACACATTTGATTATTATTCGTCAATAGATTTGTCAAATAAATATTTGGGAGTACGTGTTTCAAATGCTAAATTAAACGAATATGTGCCAAATGATATTTCATTCGATAAAACAAGTAATATCACAAGTTATGTTGATAAAATAGGATTATTCACTAACATATCAAATAGTGAAATATTTGATAGGAAAAGTTTGATACAATTAAAATATTTGGTAGATAAAGATGGTGGATTAACCGATTTGAATAAAATGAATAAAAATTTCTACGACGTGCAAGGAATTTTTGTGAAAAATGATATGGCAACTATTAGTTTATTTGATAATATAAAATATTCAAATCAAAAAACTCTCGATGGAAACAAATCTATTTATTCTTCGGGATTTAATTATTCACCTGTTTTATATTTTTCAAATACCGATAAATATTTCAAATTTGACACAACAGATGAAACATCTTCAACATATTTTAGATATTTTGAAACAACTGGTCGAGATATAAGTGATATGAAGTATGTGTATGACATATTTAATACCAAAGATGTTGACGTTCAAAATAAATATGTTGTAGGAAATAGTAGTAAAAGTATTTTTTCAACATTTGAAATCCCTGACTATGGACAATATGAATTTAATGTTGATGTTTTATTAAAAATAAATTCCATAAATGTTGACCTAAATTTTAAATATAATTTAACAACATATAGAAATTATGTATCAAAGGACACTATAATAGATAGTGTATCATATATACATCAACCATCTAAAATCGAATATGGTAATTATTTAGATTTGGTAAAATTTGATGCAATTAAACCTGTATATAAATTATTAGAAATACCAAATCTTGGTCAAATTTCTATGACATCGTTTAATAATTATTGGTCAATTGAAAAAAATTCATATAATATAAATGGTGTATATATACCATTTGATGCAAACCGAACTTGGAAAATATTTGAGAGAGGGATTGATAAAAATCAAGATAAATATAGAATATATGTATCAGATGATATTGATGCTTATAAAACAGGATATATTTATGAAATATATGATAGTAATGGTAATGTCGAAAAATTACAGGATGTCTATTATGATTTATATGAAGAAACTGTGTCGCTAACATTACCCGTAAAAGAATATAATTATTCAATGAATAATCTTGTCAAATTATTCATTGAACAAAAAGGTCGAGGAATAATTATGAAAGATTACACATCAAATGGTATAAATAACTCATATCATAAGGGAGAGAAAATTTTATTTGTTCTTGAACAAGAATATACCAACGATATTACACCATATACAATTATGTTACAAAATTCATCTTCGGTATATGCAATAAAAAACAATTTCAATTTAAAATTAACATCAACAGAATCTTTAATAACATCAATTGATAACAGAAGTATGACAATAACATCAAAGTTGTTGGATTATATGGGAAATGGTGTGTTCAATATGTCAGGTTCAACATTATACGAAAAATATGGAGATGTGAATGAAATATTTAATATTGATATTGGTGATATAATCTGCATAAATGATATAAAAACTACTACAAAATATTTTATAGAAATTTCTGATAAACAAGTTATTGGTTCAAATATTATACTATCATTTTTGAATGAGATACCAACATTTGTATTGTTAGAAAATATTTCAGAATGTGTATTTATTAATAAAATACGAGACGAAAGTAATATAGTTATAAATTTTGCCAAGAAAAAAGGTGAAACATCATATGGATTCATCATTCCTAAAAATATCAATCCATATTTTATGCAAAATATTGATAAAATTACCAAAGAAGTTAAACTGAAATTATTAAACGATTATTCGTTGAATAAAAATTCAATCTAATATTATATTTATATAAAAAACGCAAATGAGTTTTCTATCAAATAAACAATTCACAATAGACGCAATATTGACTAAAAAAGGTCGAGAATCATTATCAAAAAATGATGGAAGTTTTAATATATCATATTTTGCATTAGGTGATGATGAAATAGATTATACATTATGGAATCCAAATCACCCAAAAGGCTCGGCATTTTTTGGAGAAGCGATTGAGAATACTCCTATTATGGAAGCAACTCCAAATGAGAGTCAAGTTATGGTGTCAAAACTTATTTCATTGCCACGTGGAACATCAAAAATACCTGTAATATCTATTGGTTCAACGTCAATTTCATTGAAACAAGGTGCATCAATAACATTAACTCCACAAACATTAAATTACAATGGTTCTACATCAACATATGAGAATTCGGGATATATTGTAACCGTTAATGATATTAGATTGTTATCAAAATTTGTGGGAGTTGGAGTTACAGATTTCATATCGGACACAATTATAACAACATCTGGTGTAAATTTGACAAAATCTGAAATTGGAACATCATTCACAATTACGTCAACCCAACTTGATACATTATTTACAAGCAATCAAACACAACTGATAACAAATATAACTATTACAGGCAGAGATTCGGGAGCATTTTTAACAGTACCGCTAATAATCCAAAAGAAATAAAATGACATATATCAAATTACAACCAAGCGATTCTGTTGTGGATTCGGAAAAAATTGTAACACCATCTTGGAGTAATAATTCATCGGTTTTAACAAATTTTTATACTCCAAATATTAGTGATAATGGTTTTTATATTGATGTTTATAAAGAATCTTTATCAATAAATCCACTTGCTGACATTCAATTTTCATTATCTTATGCCAATTTATCAGGGTCAGGTAATTTATCAGGGTCATCATTTCAAACATCCGATAACACAAAATTTACTAAAATCAATTACGGAACATTTCGACAAAAAATTCTGAATTCCGAAACTGAATATTTTAATTTTGGGTCAGACGTTGCTTCAAATGATATTTATGTAATATCTTTATCACGAAGTTCTTATAAAGAGTCTATTAAAGGTGGGTTTAATTTAAAATTAAAATCGGGGTCAAATATATTATCACTGACTGACGATTCAAATACTGATATTGTTAATAATTATATTGGCTCAACTCGCTATTATAATATCATTTCTGGAAGTAATGGTTTATTAGCAAGTGGTTCATCAATTATCAATACAACAGCAGGTACATATGGTATGGTGTTACCTGATTTGGGACTTATTGTGTTAAATCCGTCTGCACTTGCACTACCCTTTGTATCAAAGGGTATTGGTCTAACAACCTTATCAAATCCGTCAAATATTTCTCAAAGAAATGAAATGGGTTTATTGGGATTGATACAAGCAGGTCAATATTTTGAAGCATATGCCGAAGAAACGGTTACGTCCAAATATTATTATTGTAGAGCATCTAATAGCGATTGCAATTACACAAATAATCCATCTTTTATAGACGGAAATGGTAATATTTTTACACAGTCTTTAATAGATAGTCCAACAACATTTATTTCAACGGTAGGATTGTACAACGATAAGCACGAATTGGTTGCAGTAGCGAAAGTATCAAAACCTATTAAAAAACAATTTACTTTAGAAACTTTATTAAGAGTTAAACTATCTTGGTAGTGTCAACATTCAAACGAATACATAGTGAAAATATTTCAGTTATTCCTTATGAAGCAAATAAAACTTATGATTTAACATATGATAAGTTACCAAATATTTGCCAAAATGGAAGTGATGATGATATAAAAATACTCACAGGTCAAAAAATTTCAACAAATTTTGTTGCAGATTTTGAACCAATGACCCAAAATCAATATCAAAAATCTGTATATAACACTATAAACAAATTATATTATAATAAATTTTCTTCATCCTTTGATTACGATTCTAATAATGAATTGATAAAAAATTTTCCGTCAAACGAAAATAGTTTTATTAGAGTTATTCAGATACCACAATCAAAATATGGTAATAATATTTTTCCAAATAATTTTGAATTAAATAGTGATATTTTTTCAATAAAAGATGATGGAAATGGTAATTTATTTGATACAAATTATTCTCCAAGTATTCATGTAGGAAATATATTTTACAATCAAGGTTTGGCTATTATTACAAATCAAGATTATAAATGTTTATTCCCAATCGAACCTACAATTTTCAATAAAAAATATTCATTTTATATAAATGATGTAAAAAATATTGATTTACTTTCCGATTCAATATCATATTGTAATCAAAGAATTATTCCAAATACCGTTGAATTGATAAATTATGGTGCAGATTTTTTATTTACACTATCAAATGGTATTTTAAATTTTACTCAAAATAATGTTGGAACATATTTTGCCCAATTTTTAGTAAAAGATTCTTTAAATATATGTTCTAATATTGCAACTATTGAAATTGAAATAAAAGATAATTGTGATTTTGATTTAACAATTAGTGGCGAAAATATTTCACAAGATTTGTGTCAAACATCTGTTGCAAATTTTGAATTAATTCGTATATTACATTCCGACTGCAATAATTATTCAAATGGTATAGATGGATATTTAATTGATACCATTAAATTAAATGAAAGAGTTAATGGAATTTTTGATTACAAGTATATTTTTAATTCAAATATTAAATGTGATTGGAGTATTTCCATAGACGGAGGATTATCATATTTTGATATTTCAAAAAACGTTACAAAACTTGAATTTACCACTGAATTATCCAATACATTATCATTCTTAAAAAATTCATTTTTATATATCTTAAAATTAGAAGTAGGTGAATCTTATACAGAATATCGAGTTAAATTAAATCCGTTAACAGATGAACATGATTTTGTTAAAATAAAGGAATATAAAGATATTAACCTGATTGATAAAAATTGTTTATTAAACCGTTATAAAGTTGTATCAAATGGATGTGATATAACCTCAATTAATTGGTCATTTACCGATGAAATGAGTGGTGTTGTAACGGGACTTGATGAAATAGTTTTACTTGGATGTAGAGGTAACGTTATTGCCGAAATTGAGAGTAGATGTTGTTCAACTGTCACCAAAGTGTTAACCTTCAATGGTAACTGTATTGAACCAAGTTGTGATATGAGTTCAATTGATTTGGATATATATTTAACAAAAACACCAAATAATTATATCATTTTTGCTAATACAAATTTTTATTTAAAAAATTATCCAAATTGGAAGTTTTATGGCAATGTTCAATATTTATCAAATATTAATTCAAATTTTTTAGAGATACAAATAAATTCAAGCGATATTGCTTCTAAAATTTCATACGAAGCCCAAGATTTTTGTAAAAATTTATATAGTGAACATATATTCAATAAAAAAGAAACTGTTGTTTTAACAACCAAACCTCAAACAACAATACATAACACAACTGTTTTAGATAGACAGATTCCTACGGCAGATTTGAGTTTAAATATTTTTAGTAACAATTTGTACCCAATAAAAAATGAGATAGTTCAAATAAATATATTAATTCAGAATAAAGGGTTTATAGATGCAACAAATATTGTAATAAAATTTGAAAGTGATGAATTTTTTAAAATAAATGATAATACATTATTAAAATATCCATATCAAAAATATGATGGTGTATATTTATTAACAATACCTTTATTAAAAATTGGTGAATATTTTTCTATAAAGTTCAATGGTACAATACTTGGCAACAATTATGATGTAACATTAATAAAATCGGAAGTGTTCCAAGTTGACCAACTTGATATAAATTCTGTTGTAGGAAATGGATATGATACAAACGAAGATGATTCAAAAATATTAAAATTATTTATAAAAGATATTTCTAATACAACTGTATCAACAACATTCAATTGCTTACCTATTGTGCGTCAATATCCATATTCAAATTACACTTGCTCAATTTATGGCGACCAACGTGGTTCAATAATAATTAGTGCAATAAATCCATTCACAAAAGATGGTTCGGATTTAGAATATTCTTTTTTGGGAGATATTGACATAAATTATCAAGAAAATAATATATCAAATTTATTATCAAATGGTTTATATGAAGTATTTATTCGATTGAAGAGTAATCATTTATGTAAAACTTCAACTAAAATTAGAGTTAGCTGTTTGAATGGACAGGCTTCAACGGATTGGACATTTGATGGAAATATTTGTTTAAATTAAAAAAAATAATGGCAGTAGTTACACAATCAAATTTGGTAAACGAATTAAATGGCGTATTATCGAACAATAGAAGTCCACAAACACGTGGTGACGATTTAAAAGGTTTTTTGAGAGATTTTGTTGATACAATATTTCAAAATAAAGTTTTTTATCAAACAAATGTTTCTGCACAAAGTGTTTTTGAGATACCATATGAAACACATTTGTTACCATTTGTGACAGGGGTTCATATAGAAGATTTAAGTGGAAATGAAATAATTATTCCACATAAAATTGATTCGGTATTAAATAAAGTTACTATATATTCTGATACAAATATTTCATATAAAATTAAATTATACTAAAAATGTCAAATTATTCAACAAAATTTTATGGAAATATTGAAGGAAATAATGAAAATCTAACAAATATTTCGAATTATACATATCCGATATTTTCAACTATGTTGGAAGTTAATAATTATTTAGTTAGAGATGGATTAACCTGTATATATAGTGGTAGTTTATATTATAAAAAAAGTGGCATAACGTCACCTGTTAGAATACTTGAATCAAATTTTGATGGAAATGTTATAAACACTTCTGTCAAAAATATTAATAATTTAAGAATTGATTCAAATAAATTAAAATTTGATATAATTTTTAATAGTGGTTCTAACGCCACTTTAGAAACAGATATTTCATCATTTTTAGCAGATGTCCAAGTTGTTGATGCAACAGTAAATCCGACAACATACACATTTACGTTGACGGAATCAAATGGTGATGTGAACGAAGTATCGTTTGGAACATTGATATTAAATTATGTTCAAAATAACATGATTAGTAATAATGTTGATTTGACACAAGATGGTACAAAATTGGCAACTCGGTCTGTCATAAAAACATTTATATCAAATTATATAGGTAGTCAATTATTCACAATTGGTCGAGGATTATCAAGTCGAACATCTGGTAGCACAACATTTATTGATTTTGGTGAGGTTAGTCCAAGAACACCAAATATATCAAATGGTAGTAGAATAATAACATCATCGTCGTTTGGTGACGGATTTGGTACTATTACCACATTTGATGACTACGGTTCATTTAGAGTAGAAAGTTATTCATCACCAGATGATTTAATTAAAGTTTTAGATGAAACTCGTAGTGGTGGGTGGTCATATCAAGCATCCGAATTATCCGTAGATTGTGCAACAAATTTTGCTTATTTAAAAAGCGTTGATGCAAATTATACAGATGGTTATACATTAGGTTCAGTAATATCTGCGACACCAAGTTCAAACACATTTTCTTCTGAACGAAGTGTTAGCGGAAGTTATCTTGTTAATTTGACAACCCAATATTATGATAAAACTGTATTTAATAAACCATATCAATATGTAGGATTACAGGCTGAGATGGTATCGTCACCATTAAATTTAGTCACTAAAGCATATGTTGATTCATTTTTTAACATAAGTGGTTCAAATTCAACAGGATTTGCACCAATTTTTAATCCAATTTTTAGTGGAAGTGTAACAAATAATGGAATTTCA
>ERZ650310.88-NODE-88-length-26710-cov-10.760495_pt1 | contig 26710 bp, 38 predicted proteins | sample MGYA00376246_ERZ650310 | MGnify/ENA primary metagenome ERZ650310 (study PRJEB26733, sample SAMN07839286) | wastewater metagenome | biome: small river; feature: stream; material: water | place: USA: North Carolina | collected 2016-03-01 ...
TCGCTCCCTCCAAATTCGCTCCCTCCAAATTCGCTCTCACCAAATTCGCTCCATATAAATTCGCTCCATATAAATTCGCTCCATATAAATTCGCTCCATATAAATTCGCTCCCTCCAAATTCGCTCCCTCCAAATTCGCTCTCACCAAATTCGCTCTCACCAAATTCGCTCCATATAAATTCGCTCCCTCCAAATTCGCTCCATATAAATTCGCTCCCTCCAAATTCGCTCCGCTTTTAATTGCGTTTTCGATAGTTTCTTTAATGGTATTATTTTCTTTTGAATATTCGAAAATAATACTCCCAGTAAATCTGTTTTTAATTTCAATTTTAATCATAATAATCTCGTTTTGTTTTTGCAAATATACAAAATTTTTAATACAAAACACAAATACGAAAAAAAAATACAAAAATTTTTGTAATTGATAAAAAAACGTATATTTGCAAAAACGAAACAACTGGAAAAATGATAAAATGTAAGTTTTCAAAAGAACGAATTCTCGAGGTTATCGAGATTTTAAAAGAGCAAACGGATAAAACGTTTCTCGAATTTTGCGCCTCTCACGGGGACGACCATTCGATAACAAAACACGTGTACGAGCGATGTCGAACGATGAACGAATTAATTAACCGACTCACTCCAGAACCGAAAAAACACTATGTAAAAAAAAGGAGCGTCGAAAATCTTAAACAATGTAAATAAATAACCTATGAAAAAAGTAAACAATCAATTAACCGCGCTTGTTCAATCGAGCGGGGTTTCAGTAGAAAAAACAAAGGAAATTTCCGAGGGTCTTTCCAAGTTCTTCGAAATGGCGAGCGAATGGTCGGACAAAATCGAAACTATTGTCGTAAACGACCCAACGCAAAAACGCGAAATGAAACTAGCGAGAGAGTCCCGTTTGTTGTTGCGCGGTTATCGTTTGGACGCCGAGAAAAATATCAAAGAGAAACGCGACGCGCTTAAACACAAAATGGCGGACGACATTCTTTTCGATAAATTGCTTTTGTCGGCAAACAAAATGATAAAAGCGACTTTCGAAAATCTGGAGACGAAACTCGAGGAAAAGGAAAAATTCGCGGAGCGTTACGAGGCGGAACAAAAAGCGCTTTTGTTGGATAACCGCCTTAATCTGGTTTTGCGTTATTTGTTACCAGACGAAAACATCGACCAAGTAAAAGAATTTTGTCTGGAGGCAAGCGAGGACGACTTTAATAAGTTTGTTTTAGTCAAAAAACAAGCGTACGACGACGAACAAAAGCGTCTGGAGAACGTTCGTCGACAAAATGAAATATTACGCGCTGGATTCATTTACGACACAACAACGGGCGGAAAATTCTGTTTCCAGTCGGTTTGTGTTACTATCGACGAAATCGTTAATTTATCGCGCGAAGACTTCGACCAAAAATTAAAAGACGCGTCGCAATTAATCGCGGAAATTCAGCGAGAGCAACGAGACGAACTTTACAGAAAGGAACAAGAAAACCTCGAATTAAGAAAGGAACTCGCGAAAGCAAAGGAAACACCAGCGCCGAAACCAGAACCAACGCCAGAACCGAAAAAAACGGGTACAATGGACGACATTCTTTTGGAGGGATTGACGGAGAAAGAAAAACTAACTTTCTGGGTCGGTACTTTTAGAATCTATGCGTCTCCAGTTGCGTCGTCGACGGCGTTCGATATTTCCTCAAAATTTACCGCGTTTAAAAAATGGGCCCTAGAACAAATCGAGGCAAATGTCAAAGCGTAGATTTTATGAGGGTCAAGTTATCGACACGGCGACCCTCGATAAAAATTGTTCGATTGTTTTCGATATTCAGAACAGAAACCGAAAACTCGACAAAATGGTCGTAACTTGTATTTGTCGAGATTCGAAAAACTATATTTTAAACACCAAGGAAAAAACAATTCTTTAATACCGATAAAATGAGAATTCTATTAAGACACTGGCTATCTAAAAAGCCGTTAACCATTTCAGAGACCGAGGAAAAAACCTCGTTAAAAGTTATTCGAGCGAATTCGAACGCCGAATTAAAAAAACTAATCGAGGCGGACGCTTTTTTCGACGCGTTCGACTTCGAACTTTATTACAAAATAAAAACCATTAAAAATTCGTAGTATGTTAAATTTAAAATTCTGGTCGGTTCTTACTGGATTGACTTTCTTACTTATTCCAGTTTTCGGAATAGCGTATTTCTGGACTAAAAGCGATTTAAACTGGAAATTACTCGTAACCGACGTTTTAATCTTTGTTTTTGCGGTCGTAATGTATAACATTTTAAAAAAATAACCATGGAGAATTTGACTTTAAAAATCGCGATTCCTTACGATGAAATTCGTAAAATGGTCGTTCGTATAAGTGGCGAAATCTGGGACGACAAAAAAATAAACGAGTATTTTTCGAAACGAAAAACGCTCGAAATTTATAAAAAAGAAATCGACAGACTGGACGACAACGCGTTCGAGGTATTTGTCGCGCTGGCGGTCTCGATTGTTGAGGTAAGGACAAAAACCGCAAAACCCATAAAACCCACCATAAAACCCATAAAACCCAAAAAGTAAACCTATAAGTTGATTTTATTATGAAAGAATATATTGTAAGTATCGAGGTTGGAAACTACGATTCGCCTAAAAATTATGAGTTAAAAACAAGTTTTACGCTTATTCAGATAGGCGAAATTTTACAAGAAACAAGTTTTATTTCAGCAACTAAAAACGGAACTGAATATTTGATAAATACAAAATATATCGTTTCAATTTACGAGCGTAGAACCGAAATAAAAGAAGTAGAACGCCCACAATCTATAAACATGGTATAATATGAAAACAGAAGATTTACACATCGGACAAAAAGTTTATTCGCTCGACCCGACAACGCCAGAATTTAAGATTTCAGAGTTCGAAATTTGCGGAATACGTTCGACACACGACGACAATATTTTCGAGGTTTATATCGAGAGCGAAAAGTTTAACGGGACGAGTATGCACTTCGAAAACGGAAAATTACACGGAAACCATTATTTTTTCACTCCAGACGAGGCAAAGGAAAAATATAAAATTCGATTAGTCGAGAAACTTAACGAACTCGAAAGCCAAATAAAAGAATTACGTTTAAAAAACTGGGAATTATTATGCAAATAGAATTAAGACCATACCAACAAAAACTAAAAAACGACATACGCGAACTCTTTTCCAAGGGTTCGCGTTCGGTCATTCTTTGCGCCCCAACTGGGAGCGGTAAAACGATTACATTCGCGGACATTTGCTCCGAGACTATTCGCAAAGGAAATAAAGTCGCTATCGTTGTCGACCGAAAGGAATTACTCGACCAAGCGACGAACAAACTAAACGAATACGGACTATTTCCAGAGGTTATAACTGGAGGAAAGAAACGAATTAACTACGATAAAAGCGCGTTTGTTTGCACTATTCAAACACTTAAAAAACGACGTTTCCCAAAGGTCGATTTATTGGTTATCGACGAGGCTCACAAACAAACTTTCGACGAGGTCGCGAAACACTATCGAAATTCTGGGTCGTTCGTTATCGGAGCAACCGCGACACCGATTCGCAAAGGAAAGAACGCGGAACAATTCGGAAATATTTATTCCGAGATTGTTAAGTCGGTCGATATAATCGATTTAATTAACGACGGGTTTCTCGCCCCAGCCAGAACGTTCGGAGTTGTGGTCGACATGGGCGACGTAAAGCAAAAAAACGGAGATTACGACGCTGGACAAATGTTCGACGTTTACGATAAACCATTTCTTTACGACGGACTATTCGAGAAATGGTACTCGACCGCCATAGACCGAAAAACAATCGTATTTTGTATTAATGTAAAACATTCAATCGCGACCCGTAACGTATTTATTCAAAACGGAATACGAGCGGAACACGTAGACGGAAAGACGCCAAAACAAGAACGCGAGAGAATTTTACACGACTTTAAAACGGGCGCGATTCAAGTTCTTTGTAATGTCGATATTTTAACGACTGGTTACGACGAACCCTCAATCGGTTGTGTTGTGGTTAATCGCCGAACGAAGTCCGTTCCGCTATGGTTACAAATGACTGGACGAGGTTCGAGAACCTATCGAAACAAAAAGGATTTTATTATTCTGGACATGGGAGGAAACACTACGGAACTCGGTTTCTGGGAGCAAACGAGAGAATTTTCCCTCTGGCATAAAGTGAACAACTCGTCTGGCGTTGCTCCGACGAAAGAATGTCCGCCCTCAAAAATTGATATTAACGAAGACGGAACGTTCGAGGAAATCGATTTTTCCAGATTGATAACGCCAGAAGACCGAAAGAAATATGGGTGCGGTAAAATCGTACATTCGTCCGCGTCGGTTTGTGAACATTGCGGACACGTTTTCCCAAAATCAACCCTACAAATGAAAGAGGGCGAATTTATCGAAATTGGCGAGGGTTTTAAAGAGATTCCCGAACACTTACAAAAACCTTATTCGGAAATGTCGATTCCAGAATTAATCGAAATTCAAGAACTCAAAGGATTTAAAAGACATTGGATTTTGCACACCCTCGAAAAGACCGACGAGAACCTCCGAGAGTTCGCCCGAATAATGGGTTATAAAGAAAATTGGATTTATTACGCCAAAAAGAATTTATTTAAAAACGAGATTAAAATCAAACAAAATGAAAATTAAAGTTTTAACAAAAGAAGAAATCGAAAAAAGAAAGAGCGAACACGCGAGAGTAATTTCTGATTTGACAAAAAAAAATCGACGTATTGCAACAAAGAAAAAATTACCATAAAAAGAGGTTAATCCATTTTAATAAAATGGTCGAAAACCAAATCGAAATGGATTTTTAACTTACATTTGCAACCCTTAAAATTTTAAAAAATGAATGTATCAATTTTCAAAACAATTAACGAAACGACTGGCGGAATTGAACTCAACGTCGAGGAAATCTTCGAGGGAATTCGTTCGGGTCATTGGGTGCAACACGTCGAGCGCGTCCGCGGAGCAAAGGATAAGGAGGAACAAAGGAAGTTAAAAAAGTCCGTTCCTTACTTTACCGCGTCGGGGACGTTCACACACCGAAAGGATGACGGACTCAAAAACCATTCGGGAATTATCGCGATTGACTTCGACGACCTCGAGGACGTAAACGACGCGAAATCTTATCTCTGTTTCGACCGATATTCTTGGTTTACTTGCGAATCGATTTCAGGAAAGGGTCTTTGTGTTTTCGTTAAAATAGACCCAACCAGACACCGAGAGAGTTTCGACTTTCTCGAACGTTATTACTTCGATAATTATAAACTCGTTATAGACAAGGCTTGTAAGGATATTTCGAGACCTCGTTTCGTAACGTTCGACCCGAACTCGATATTAAACGAGAGCGCCGTTCGTCTATCTCTGGAGAACGAGAAACAATTCGACCCAGAACGAATAATCGCAATCGCCGAGAATATGATTCGCAACGCCACGGACGGAGAACGACACGCGCGCTTGTTGAAAGCGTCGCGACTTATGGGCGGTTATGTAGGCGGAGGTTTACTCGATGAAATGGACGTGGAACAACGCCTTAAAAACGTCTGGAATGAGCGCTCGTTCGACGCGTCGTATAACTACGAACAAACGATTATCGACGGGCTGGATTACGGAAAAAACGCTCCGATTACCTTGGAACAATATTCCGAAAAAATCAAAGAAAACGCCGAGGAAAAGAAAAAATTAAACCACATTTTTAACCATGCCAGAGAATTAAATCGAGCGGGGAGAAACTGGAATTCTCACGACGTTATTAATATGGGAGAGTTGCACTTCGTCGCAAAAGATAAAATCGAGAAAATATTTAAAAAAGTATTTGACGAGGAAAAGGCGTTTTTCGGTTTCGAGGACAAGCCAAAACACGTAAAAACGGAAATAATTGTCGCGGACAAATGGGAATTTAGACGAAACGTCGTAACCCAGTCGACAGATTACAGAGTCCGAGCGAACCCGAACGCGCCGTTCGAAAAGGTAAATTATGACTCCGTTACGCGTTACGCGTTACATTGCGGACAGAACACCAGCCCCGACAAAATAAAATCTTTGTTACGCTCCGATTTCGTCCCAGAATACGACCCGTTAAAAACCTACTTTTTAAATTTACCAAAGTGGGACGGAAAAACAGATTTTATCGGTTTGCTGGCGGAACACATAACCACCGACAACCAAGAATTTTTCGTTTCAATGTTTCGAAAACACCTTGTCCGCTCGGTCTCTCAAATAATGAGTTTATCTGTAAATAGATTCGTTTTTGTTCTCGTAGGGGAAAAGCAAGCGAGCGGAAAATCGACGTTTATTCGTAACCTTTCGCCGTTCAAAAACGGAATGTATTACACGGAGTCAAAAGTTCGCGACGACAAGGACGGACAATTTTCTTTCGCTGAAAATTTTATTTATAACATCGAGGAACTTTCCGACATGAAAAACACCGACGTAAACAGATTGAAAGCGATGATTTCTCAAGCGATAATTAAGGAGCGAAAACCATACGCCCACGACGTCGAGGCGGTCGCTCGTCGTTGCTCGTTTTTCGGTTCGACGAATAACGCTCAATTCTTAACCGATACCGAGAATACGCGCTGGTTATGTTTCAACGTGAAATCGATAAACTGGAATTATACAAAAATCGATATAAACGACGTCTGGTCGCAAGCGTTCGCCCTCTGGCAAGACCAAGAATTTAACGACCAACTTTCGCAAGAAGAAAACGAACACCAGTCCCGCCAGAATAAAAACTACGAAGTTGCCGACCTTGGAAAAGAACTAATATCGAAATACTTTAAAAAGTGCGGGAAAGAGGACAAATATGCGAATTTTTACACAATCGCGGACGTTGTATCTTTATTGGTTAACGAAACGGCTGGAATGGTAAAATTTAACGACCGAATTATCGGAAAGAATTTAATTCAATTAGGTTTCATTCAAGACCGAAAAAAGATAAACGGACAAATCGTTCGAGGTTATTACGGAAAACCGATAAAAGGACAATATACCGACATCGAGGACGCGGACATCGAAATCGAGGTCGACGGCGACGGGTTGCCATTTTAAACGGCAACCTCAAAACGTTAATGGCAACCTCTTAACCCGCGTCGATAGTGGGTTTCAGCAAAAAGGTTGCCATTAGACAACGAAATCCGCAAACTTTTACCTTTTATTATTATATTTTTTTTGAAAAGTTTCCAGATTTTAGAGTTAATGGCAACCTTTTAGACTTTAAGCCTTATAAACAAAGGGCGGAACGAGGTTGCCATTAGGGTTGCCATTAGACAAAAATCGGTTTTAATGGCAACCTCGAAAAATCGCAAAATTCAACATTATGCAAAAAGAACACGATTTACAAGTAAAATGTTATCAATTCGTAAAAAACAACTTTCCGCAATTCTCGAGAATGTTTTTCGCAATTCCAAACGGAGGAACAAGAAACAAAATCGAGGCGTCAAGAATGAAACAAAGCGGAACGACGTCGGGAGTTCCAGACTTGCAATTCGTACACGACGGGAAAACGACTTTCTTCGAACTGAAACGCGAAAAAGGGTCGAGAGTATCGGACGAACAAAAAAAGTTTATCTCCGACGCCAAAAAGAATAAAGTCGCCGTTTACCTAATCAAAACGGAAAGACAATTTATCGAAATATTTTTAAACTTAATTTACAACGAAATGAAACCCTTTTATTCCGAAGACCATATTCGACAATCATACACCGATTTACTGAAAATTTACGAAATTCCGCTTGCTGGAATGACTTTCCCAGAATGGCAATACCAAAACAAAGTTTGGACGTTTATTTTCAAAATGGAACTCGATTCTCGAATAATTATTTCCGATATTTGCGAAAAACAAAATATCGAAACGTTTACAAATATAGTTCGTAAATTTATCGTTCTGGAAATGGACGAGGCGAACGGATTCACGCTCCAGTTTTCCGCCGATTATTCCGCTTTCCAAAAATTGAAAAAATTCAAATTTGATATAAAATGATAAAATACTTTTTAGAAAGAATTAATCGACAAGTTTCTCGACTCTGGTTATGTTATCAAATGAGAGTCGTTTCCGTCGACCAGATAACGTTTGTCGACGAAGTTTATACATTAGGACACGAATTCGTAAAAACTCCGAAAAATGGCTAAAAAGAACACACCTTCACCAACCGAGAAAAAACTCCGAGGAAGACCGAAAAAAATTCCCGCTCCGTTCGACCTTTGGAACGCTTTCGAGCGTTACCGACAATGGGTAAAAGACAACCCTCTCAAAGTTCACGACTTTAAAGGAAAGGACGCCGACGAGGTTTATATCAAAAAAGAACGCCCTCTCTCGCTGGAGGGGTTCTCGAATTTTTGCTGGGAATATAAAATTCACGGATACATAGACGACTACTTTCACAATAAAGAGGGACGTTACGAGGACTTCGCCTCTATCTGTACGCGTATAAAAGCAATAATTCGCGAGAACCAAATCGCGGGCGGAATGGCTGGAATATTTAACCCGTCGATAACGCAACGATTAAACAACCTCGTCGAGAAATCGGAGGCAAAGGTCGAAACGACGCAAGTAAAACAAGTCTTTAAGATAGGTAACCAGATTATAACATTCGATTAATAGTAGGTATAGGCGCACTAACTTCCTCTTTTCTTAATAGAACGCAATTAGCCGTAATTTTTTTACGGCTTTTTTTATACAAAAACCTTTGTAATACAAAAAGTTTTGTATATTTGTAGTGAGTAAAGACAAAAGTTTTACTCGATTTTTTATTAACCAATTAAAAAACAAATTATTATGAGTAGAGTAACAAAACAAATTTCCGAAGAGGTGGCAAAAAAAATGGTCGCAAAAAAGAGAACGGAGGTAAAAGATGATTTTAAGGATTTGTCGAATCAAATCGCTTTACATCACGAGAGTAATTATCCAGAAATAATTCTTGAAAATACAGATTCTATTTCGGAGTTTTTAGCATTAAGAGAGTCTGTTTCTCTTGGTTGGGATTTTGGATATTTTAACGTAAAACTATCCAGCGGTAAAAAACTTATAGTTGAACCTAAAGAAAATCGTGTTATTTTTAAAAATGAAAATTTTAGAAGTAAATTTCACCAAGAATACCAGTCGATTCAAAGAGGTTAGACGAAGTAGATTCTTTAGAGATTGAAATCGCCCAAACCTTATACAATTTAAGAACATACGCCAATGTAGAAAAACATTTCATTGATGCTTTTGATTTGTTACCAGTAAAAACAACAAGCGCTATTCAAATAAATGTTAGTTCTTTACTTGAAAAATTAAAATAGGTAAAATAAACAAAAAGAACAAGCGTCAAAATCAAACGACGTTTGTTCTTTCTTAATTTGACAATAATATGAAAGCGCTATACAACGGACACCACGACGGCGACTTTTTTAAATGCGGAAAGCGTTACGAAGTTGTCGCGATTGCCGACTATAAATACAAGGTTCTCGACGAGAACGGAGTCGGTCGCTGGGTCTCAAAGGTTAACAAATTTTTCTTACTTTTGTAGTCTAAAAATACGGAGACCATGGAGGAACGAGACCCAAACATCGAGGAAGCAATTAAAGACGCTTTAGCGTCAATTTTTGCCATAGCAACTACATTTATTTTGTTGGTCGTTTTTGTCGTTTTATTAATTACGCTTTCGTCGTGCGCGACACCGAAAAGGAAATGTCCAGCATACGGAACGAGCGTCGAAAAAACGAATTACAATGTCTGAAAAAACGGAGGTATTATTCGACCCTTTCCCGAAACAAGTCGAATTTTTGGACTCCATTTTTTCGGGGAACTTCGATTTCATTCTTTACGGCGGTTCGATTCGTGGGGGAAAGACGTTCGCGGGTCTCGGCGCGTTAATGTTACTTTGTTACTTTTACCCGCGTTCACGTTGGGCGACGACTAGAACCGACCTCCAGACGCTTAAAAAGAACACGATTCCCTCGTTTTTTAAAATCGTTCCCGAATCGTTTATTAAGAATTATAACCAAGATAAACAAATCGTAACGTTCACGAACGGGAGCGAAATTTTGTTTTTCCCAGAGAGTTACGATTCCGACAAAGAACTTAACCGCTGGAAAGGTCTCGAGGTTAACGGCTTTCTTTTGGAGGAAATAAACGAGTTACAAGAAAAAACGTTTTACAAGGCAATCGAACGGGCTGGGTCGCACATTATACCCAACGCGCCCAAACAACCGCCTCCGCTTATTATTGCCACGTGCAACCCGACGCAAGGCTGGGTTAAAAAATTGATTTATACGCCTTGGAAACTTGGCGAATTGAAATCGCGCTGGAAATACATTCCGAGTAAAATTTTCGACAATCCGTACATACCAGAAAAGTATCTGGAGAGTCTTAAATCAATGCCAGCGTACGAGTACGAGGTTTTCGTGAACGGAGACTGGGACATCGAACTCAAAACGGGCGGTGAATTTTACAAATGCTTTAATCTGGACGACCATACTGGAAATTTCGAGTACGACCCAGAATTACCTCTCCATATTTCATTCGATGAAAACGTAAACCCGTACATTACGGCGACGGCGTGGCAAATACACGGCGAAAACAAGAAAGACCTCCGCCAGATTAAGGAATTTTGTATTCCGTCCCCAAACAATACGATTCGAAAACTTTGCTCGATAGTCGAACGAGAGTATTTCGGACACGAGGCGGGAATGTTTATTTATGGCGACGCCACGTCCAAAAAAGCGGACACGAAACTCGAAAAGGGACATAATTTTTTCACGCTTATTTACGACTATCTGTACAAGTTCCGACCAGTCCTACGAGTTCCAGCGTCGAACCCGTCCGTCGTTATGCGGGGCAATTTTATAAACCAGATTTTCGAGAAAGGTTTCGAGGGTATAACAATTCGAATCGATAAAAGTTGTGAAAACTCGATTTCCGATTATAACAACGTAAAAGAAGACACCGACGGGACAAAGAAAAAAGAGAAAGCAACGAACCCAGAAACGAAAATCTCTTACGAGAAACACGGACACACCTCCGACGCGAACGACTATTTTATTTGTATGGCAATGATAAACGAATACTCTATTTACAAGAACGGACGACCAACGTTCGAACATACAATCTTTGGAGGACAAAGTTTCCGAGAAGAAAATTCGTATTAATATTTTATCGTAACTTTCCCGAAATTTTCAGACTATGCCCTTTTTAATTCGTCCAGATTTTAACACGTCAATCGAAAGCGCCGACCTCGACGTTATTACGTCGGCGAACGATAACACGTTGAACGACGCAATCGACACCGCGGAAATAATGTTTAAATCGTACATTTCCGACCGATACGACGTTGACGCGATATTCTTTCCAGTATTGTTGTACAAGTACGAGAACACGTTCCAGATAGGAAACAACGTCGTTTTAACGGCGGACGACTTCGTTCTCGGAAAAGCGTACGTCGTTGGAAATCTGGCGAACGACCCAGCGACGGGACTCGTTTATCGTTCAATCTTAAACGGGACGAACCAGCCATTAAGTAACGCGACATATTGGACACTTTACGGAGCGAATAAGTCGGTTTATGAATGTATCGCAACGGCGACAAATAAAAGACCCAACGAGACCGCCTTTTTTACTTTGAAAACGTCAAGAAACGCCCTCGTTATTCGTCTTATGGTCGATTTAGTAATTTACGATTTACATTCCCGACTTTCGCCTCGTAATATTCCAGAACACCGAATCCACAGACGCGACGACGTTATAAAATATTTAAAAGACGTTGCGAACCCGCGCTCGAATGTTAACCCAGATTTCCCGCTTAAAACTCAAGAAGAAAACCAAGGTCTCGACATTTCGTTCGGGACGACTACAAATCTAAACGCTTACTAAAATGAAAATATTCGGACTACAAATCGGAAAATCTGAAATCCAACAAGTCGAGAACGTTTCGAAAACGATTCCAGCGGGTCAAGGGTTGAAACAAAAGGTCGTTGTTGAACGCGAATTGACGCGCTCGGCTCAAAACGTCCAGAAATGGAGAAACGCGACCATTACGGCGGAAAGTATTATTAACCCAAACAGAACGGAGTTACTTCGAATTTATAAAGACGTCGTTCTGGACGCGCACTTGTCCGCGTTAATGAATACCATAAAATTAAAGGTTACGTCTGGAGACTTCGACCTTTGTAACGCCGACGGAACAGAGAACGAGGACGCCTCTCACTTGTTGAACTCGGAATGGTTCACCTTTTATCTGGAAACGTTCGTCGAATCGTTATTTTATGGACATTCACTCATTCAGTTAGGAGGAATAAAAAACGACAAATTTATCGATTTCGAATTGATTCCCAGAGAACACGTCCGCCCCGAATTTAAAATGGTTACGCCCGACCAATGGACGTACGCGAACCAAGGAACGCGCTACGACGAACCGCCTTATTCGGACTGGTTAATCGAAATCGGAAACAGATACGACCTCGGACTTTTGCACAAAGCGACTCCGCTCGTTTTATGGAAAAAAGGCGTTTTAGGGGCTTGGTCTCACTTCGCGGAGTTGTTCGGTACGCCGTTACGCGTTGGAAAAACGAACATTCTGGACACGAACTCGCGTAAAAACATGGACACAATGCTCAAAAACATGGGCGGGTCAAATTACGCGGTTTTGAACACGGACGACGTTATCGAACTTGTCGAGCGTTCGAACTCTGACTCGTACCAAGTCTTTAACGCTTTCATCGACCGACTGAATTCGGAAATGTCGAAATTAATTCTCGGTCAAACGGGGACGACAGACGAGAAATCGTTCGTCGGGTCGGCTCAAGTACATAACGACATTCTCGCGACATACATAACCGCGATTAAATCGAAAATCGAGAACCACGTTACGGCGGTTATATTGCCAAAAATGGCAATGTTCGGAATGATTCCGCAAGGGTTGAAATTCCGCTGGGACAACGAGGAAAGCGTTACATTATTGAATAAATTCGATTTTACGAAAGAATTATTAAAATACTACAAAATTCCCGCGGAATGGATAAACGAGACTTTCTCGATTCCAGTCGAGGACGGAGTCGAAACGACGTCTTTAAACGCGGACGGGTCGCCAACTTCGAGCGTTATTCCAGAGATTGAAAACCTTTTAAAAATGTAAAAATGTCGATATTTGACAAGGTCGAACTCGAAAGACTTTTAACGAATCTTTACTCTGGAGCGGTTAACTCTACGAGGTTGCCCGTAGACCTCTACAATGCTACGTTATTGCTACTTTTAAAAGCCGTTTATAAAGGTTTCGGCAATAACGCAAGCGAACTTGTCGACGGGTCGCCAGAAATGGATTTGCTAAAACATTACGAACATAACATCGCGATTTTTTCGGGAGCGAAGACGTTCCAACAAGTCAAAGATATGTCGTCGCTCGTATTTACTGAAAACGGATATAAACGCGACTATTCGGAATTTAAAAAGTTGATTACTGGAGACAAGTTTCACGAGGGAATATTCGCGAAGTACAACAAAAACTATTTAAAGACGGAATATAATACGGCAATCTCGACCGCTCAAATGGGGCGCGAATGGTTACAAATCGAGGACGACGCCGACGTTTTTCCGTACTTAAAATATGTAACGGCGCACGACGAACGCGTTCGACACGCCCACCAACAATGGGACGGGGTCGTTCGACCAGTCGGAGACGCTTTTTGGACGACACACGTTCCGCCGAACGGCTTTAATTGTCGTTGTCGATTAATGCAATTAAACCCAGATGACGACATTTTCTCGGTAACGCCAGACGACGTAATTAAGACCATGCCGAAAACGGACTCTCCGCTCTTTCAAATGAACCCAGCGAAAAGCGGTTATATTTTCGACCCGTCAATACACCCATACACGAAAAACGTCGAGGAACGATTCAAGGTTTCAGCGTCGCAAAATTTCGGTTTTCCAACACCTCCGAAACCCGCACCATTGAAACCGACGCCGAAAATAAAACCACCAAAAAAAAATAAAGAATAATGTCGAAAGGTAAACGCTGGGACATAAAAGGCAAAATCGAGGCTTTCGAGCGATTCGAGAAAAACGTTCCGAAACGTGTCGGGAATATAGCGTTAAACCACTTTTTAAAAAGTTGGGACGACGAGGCGTTCTCCGATTCGACGGAGGGTTCGTCTCCGTGGGCGGTTCGTAAGACGCCAAACAAAGCGGACAGAACTACGGGTCGCTGTCGCCAGTTGTTAATTGATTCGGGCGCGCTTAAAAAATCGATGAAAGTCGAACGACCAGCAACGTTTAAAAGAATCGCGGTCGGGTCGTATGGAATAAAATACGCTCAATTTCACAACCGAGGAACGTCGCGTTTACCGAAACGGCAATTCGTCGGAGCGTCGAAAATGCTTAATAGAAAAATAATGTTACTAATTAGAAACGAATTAAAACGTATATTATGAATAAACAGATTTTTATAGACATACGCGAACGAGTAAAGACAAATCCGCTCGTTAAACATACGGCATTATTTAACAGCCAGTACAGACACGACAAGGACGAAAAGGTCTATATTTTCCCCGCCGTTTTTATCGAGTTTTCACGTATCGACCACCGACCAGAAACTTACGGAGTTGTTAAAGTCGACCTCGAAATAACGTTACATATTTGTTTTAATCAATACGTCGAAGACTTAACGCTTTTCGATACTATTCAAAGCGTTATCGCGTCCGTACATAAGTGGGGAACGGACGACTTTACGCCGTTACAAATAATTTCCGAGGAACACGATACCGACCACGACAATACGAGTGTTTGGAAAGTCGTTTTCAAATGTACGGCAACGGACGACAACTCGGTCGACACAAATAAACTGGTTCTGGCTGGTTCTCCGCGAACTCTCGAATTAACTGGTTCGCTCGACATCGATAACGACGTCGTTCGTACTGGAGACGGGGAGAACTGATTCTCTCGCGTTTTTTAAATCGTTCCAGATTGTCGACGGACGCAAGTAAAGACGTTCGGCAATCTGGTTAATAACATATTCCGTTTTTTCACTTTGGCGCGCGGAAACCTCGCTCAAAATGTCCCTACGACGGCGCTCGATGTCGCAACTATTTTTTTTCCCAGACATATTACTTTAATGTATTGATTAACCCGCGCGAATATACGTTTTTTTTCTGTTTTATTCCCTTGTTTTGTAACATGAATTTAAAACACGTTAAGAACATTTTGTCGTCGGGCGTTGCTGAAATGCTTATTTACGACGTTGTCGGGCGTTCTTGGAACGACGAGACTTGTTGTTTTGAGGGAATCGACGGACAATCGTTCGCCGAGGAACTGGCGTACTTAAACCAACGCGAGGACGTAACAGAAATAAACGTTCGTATTAATTCCGCTGGCGGTTCTGTTTTGGACGGCTGGTCGATATTTAACGCGATTCTGAACTCGAAAAAACCTTGTAATACATTTATCGACGGGCTGGGAGCGTCAATCTCTGGAATTATATTCCAAGCGGGGAAAACTCGTTACATGAATGATTTTGCAAAGTTAATGATTCACGACCCGTCTATCGGTTGCCCTATGGAGTTAATGTCGGAAAAACAAAGAAATATGATTTCAGCGTTCAAAGACTCACTTTTGCAAATTCTCGAAAATAATTGTAAACTATCGAAAGACGAACTTTCGACTTTAATGTCCGCGGAAACGTGGCTCACTTCGTCCGATTCTTTGGATAAAGGATTTTGCGACTCGGTTATAAATACGGGGCGCGTTTTAAATACGTTATCGACCGACGAAATTTTGTCCGTCGCGAACGAAATCAATTCTGGCAATAATGCAAACAATATAAAAACCCAAAAAATGGAATTAGTAAAAAATCATTTGGGAATTAATGACGCGAACGCGACAGAAAAAGAAATTATTTCCGCAATCGACGGAATTAAAAATTCTTTGAATGTAGCGAACGAAACCATTACGACCAAAGAGGGCGAAATCGCAACGAAAGACGCGGAAATCACTCGTTTAACTAACGAATTGAACGCGAAAAATGAAAGCGTTGCAACGTTGGAAGTTGAAAACGCTATCGAGAAAGGAATTTTCGACGAAAGCAAAAAAGAGGAATTAATCGGACAAGCGAAAAACAACTTGGACGGGTTTAAAACAATGGTTTCAGCGTTTAAAAAACCAGTTAACAAAATCGTTAACGTAGTTAATAAATCTGAAAACGGAGCGGGCGCGAAATCTTTGAGAGATTTAGAGAAAGAAAATCCAGCGGAGGTTTTACGTTTGAAAAACGAAGACCCAGAAACGTACAAATTAATGTACAAAACTCAATACGGAGTTGAACCGATAGTTTAATTATTTACCATTTAAAATTTAAAACAATGGCTTTACAAAAAGAAGTATGGATTCAAGACATACAAGAAACGTTACACCAAGGTAGCGAATTTATTTTACAAGGAACAGACCATTCGGCGTTCGTAAGTAACAAAGTTGTTCACGTTCCACAATCTGGCTCAATGTCGGCAATCGAGAAAAACCGCTCGTCCTTGCCAGCGACAATTTCTCAAAGAACAGATACAGAGTTGACGTACAACTTAAACGACTATACAACCGACCCAGTTTTAATAACTGATTTAGACGAGTTGCAAACGTCGTACATGAAAAGACAATCTGTTTTACGTCAACACTTGGACGCAATGAACGAAAGAATCGGTAACGAGGTTGCTTACGAGTGGGCTGGCTCTGGGTCTACTGATTTAGTTTTGAGAACTACTGGAGGCGCGACGTCTGTTTTACCAAACGCAACGGCGACGGGAACTCGTAAACTAATTACGAAAGAAGACATTTCGAGAATGGCTCGTAAATTAGATTTAGACAACGCGCCAAAGAACGACAGAATCTTGTTGTTACCAACGTCTATGTATTACGAATTATTTTCGACAGACGCTTTAATTCGTAACGATTTTGGTCGTGCGTTAAACATGGTTAACGGACAAGCGACAGAAATCTTCGGTATGAAAGTTTTCGTTCGTCCTCAAGTTGTTTTATTCAACAATACGACTGGCAAAAAAGCGGTAGGAAGTGCGGACGCGGTAACAGATTGTTACGGGGCTATTGCTTTCCAAAAAAATGCGGTTGCTCAAGCGTTGGGAAGTATCAAAGTTTTCGCAAACGAAGATTTACCAGAATATTACGGGTCTGTTTTCTCGGCTCAAGTATTCCACGGGGCTAAAATGTTACGTTCTGATAATAAAGGAATCGTTTCTATTGCTCAAGGTTACGTCGCGCCATAATTCATTTAAGAAATGGAAAAGATTAACGAGTTTTTCGCGTCCCACGTGGGCGCGAAAGCCGTTTGTCAAACGACAGACGGAGCGTTTTTCCACTTCGAGGACGTTTCTTTCGCGAACGCTCACTCGTTCCGATTAGAAGACCAAAGCGTTAAAATTTACGCTATTGACGAAAGTATCAAGGAGGAAAACAAAAGACTATTTTTCGACGGCTCGAAATTCGAATTCGTTCTGGTTACTCCAGAGGCAACGAAGACGACAACGAAGTTCGACGAATTAAGCGTTTCAGAATTACGCGATTTAGCGGAAAATCTGGAGGGCTACACTACAAAACTGAACAAATCGAAATTAATCGAATTACTAATTAAAAACGAGGGCTAAAATGGGACAACCTAAAATAACAATAAACAGAGGACAAGGCGGTCTCGGTCGTCCTTTGACTTCGAAAGACCACGTTTCGGGTTTCATTATGCCGTTTGTAAACGCAAGTTTACCAGCGGGATTTTCAACAACGGACAGAATTAAAGTCGTTTTTTCCGTTGCTGAATTAGAGGCGTTGGGCGTAACAAAAGCGGGCGCGGACACAAAGGTTCTTTGGTATCACGTTAACCAATTTTTCGCAAAACAACCGAAAGGAAAACTTTACGTTATGCTTTTGGATTCTACCGCGGTAGATTTAGCGAGCGTAAAAACGTTACAATATTACGCGGAGGGAGAAATTCGTCAAGTTGCTTTCTACAACCCGTTAAGCGCTTTTGCGACGGCGACTTGTAACACGTTACAAACACACGCGACAACTTTGGAAACTGAAAGTATGCCGTTGTCGATTATTTACGCTGGAAATTTCCAAGCGATAACGTCGATTTCTGGACTTGCGGACTTAAAAGCGTTATCGAACAAAAACGTTTCTGTTGTTATAGGAGAGGACGGAGCGAATGAGGGTAAAGCCTTGGCGGACGCGTTGTCTTATTCAATTACTTGTATCGGTGCGGTTTTAGGAACTATCGCTCTGGCGGAGGTTTTCCGTAATATCGGACACGTTGGAAGATTTAACCAAGTAGACGGAGCGGAATTCGAAGTTCCAGCGTTGGCAATCAACACGACGACGACACTTGTAAAAGACCAATCGAGCGCGTCTCTGGACTCGTTACACGATAAAGGATATATTTTCTTAAAAAAATATACTGGCTATACTGGTTCTTTTTACAACGACGCGCCGACGACTATCGCAAATACAAGCGATTTCGCGACAATCGAGAACAACCGAACAATGGATAAGGCGGTTCGAGGAATGAGAACTTATTTGTTACCTTTCCAAAACGCGCCATTATACGTAAACGAAGACGGAACACTTACGGAGGACGTTATCGCTCTTTACAAGAACGAAACCGAACGCGCTCTGGAGCAAATGGAAAGAGAGGGAGAAATTTCGAAATTCTCGGTTACGATTAACCCAGCCCAAGACGTTTTATCGACTTCGAAAATCACAATCGCGGTTAAAATTGTTCCCGTTGGCGTTGCGCGTGAAATCGAGGTTAATGTCGGGTTCGCCGTTAGTTTATAAACTTTAAATTTTTTTAGAATATGGCAACACCACTAATTAACGGACGCGCTTACGATTTTACACAAATTATCGTTACCATTTTGGGCGTTCCAGTTGTTTCGGTTTCGAAGATTTCGTACAACCAGAAACAAGAGAAGAAAAACAACTTCGGACAAGGTTCTTTCGCGGTCTCCAGAGGTCAAGGAGTTATCGAGGCGGACGCAAGTATCGAAATGTCAATGAATGACATCGAGGCGATTCGCGACGTTGCTCTAAACGGGTCTTTGTTGAACGTTCCGTCTTTTGACATTACGATATTTTTCGGGAACGCACAAAAACCAATTACGCACGTTTTAAAGAATTGCGAATTTATTTCGGACGGGTTGGAGGCGTCGCAAGGCGACACCGATATAAAACAAAGTTTCGACCTTGTTTTGTCCCACGTTAAATTCAGATAAAATTGTCTTTACAACAAAAAAACCGCTCTAATAACGAGCGGTTTTTTTGTATATTTGGGTTTTAATTTTATTAACTAATTTTTTGACAATGGAAAAGGAAACAAAAAAGGAAAATGTCGTTCCAGTTGGGGCGAAATTTGAACTCGAAATCGAGGGGAGAAAGGCTTATTTAAAATCTGTACCGAGAGCAGTTCTCGAAACGGCAATGGGTTTAATTATGCCAACCCACGGAGCGCCAAAATTGATAACGGCGGGAGAGGTTATTTTAAACGCTTGCTGGATTTCTGGAGACGAAGAAATTCGAAAAGATAACGATTTACTCGTCGAGGCTTGTCTTCAATCGGTTGCTATAATCGAAAGAAAAGAGTCGTCGTTAAAAAAGTTATAAGTCGATACAAAATAAACCCCGACGAAGACGCGGACGAACTTCGAAAAATGTCCGCGTTACTTCGTTTTTATTTTAAGGTCGACCCCGACGAACTTTCGGACGAAAAATTCGCCAAACTTTGGGGGGACTTACAATTTAGTTTAAAATATGAGGCGGACAGATTTCAGATTTCGAACGCCCTCACTTAAATAAAGCAATATGTCGCAAAACAGAGAGGAATACATAATTTCATTAATCGACCGAGGCGTTACGTCTGGGTTGAGAGATACGCAAGCCCTCGTAACCCAGTTACGAGACAAAGTCGACGTATTGAACGACAAAGTCGGAAAAAAGGGACTCTCGAAAGGTTTCGGAGACTTGGCGGGTTCTCTCCGTTCTTTGGGCGCTATGGCTGGAGTTGGTTATCTGGCGAAACAAGTCTGGGACTTGGGTACTGGAATGGAGCAAACGAAAGTCGCTTTTTCTACATTTATGGGAGACTCTGAAAAGGCGAATAAATTAATCGGAGAGTTAAACCAGTTCGCAAACGTAACGCCATTCGATAATAAAGAGGTTATCGATTCTGGTCGAGCGTTGTTGTCGGCTGGTCTGGACGCTGGAAAGGTAACGGAAACGCTGGGAATGTTGGGAGACATCGCGTCGGGCGTTGCTATGCCGTTGACAGACCTCGGACAAATTTATTCTAAATCAATGAATAAAGGGAAGTTACAAGCGGAGGAATTAAACCAACTTTCCGAACGCGGTATTCCGTTAATGGCGGAGTTAAAGCGTATGACTGGACTCGAAAAGGGAGAACTTTATAAAATGGCGGAACAAGGAGCGATTACCTCCGACGTATTACAAACCGCTTTCCAGAACATGACAGCCGAGGGCGGTATGTATCACAATTTAATGCAAAAACAATCGGAGACAACCGCGGGGAAATGGTCGACTTTAATCGGTCAACTCCAGACAATCGGAATCGCGGTCGGAGAGGCGCTTTTACCAGTCCTTTCGGGTTTTGCCGACTTTGGTATCGCAATCACTTCAAACAAAGAATTATTAAAAGACATCGGAATCGTTATCGGAGTTTTGACGGGCGCGCTTGTTGTTTATAAAACGGCAATGTTAATCGCGTCGATTAAAACGGCTGGTCTTACTACGGCGACCGCTATTTTAAACGCCGTAATGTACGCGAACCCTATCGGAGCAATAGTCGGAGCAATCGCGTTGCTTGTTATTGGCGTCGTAATGGCGATTCGACATTTCGATTCTTGGGGAGCGACATTCCTCTGGTTGCTCGGTCCGATAGGTCGAGTAATAAGTTTCTTTAAAAAACTTTACGACAACTGGGACAGAATTCGCGACGCGTTTTCTGGCGGAGGTATTAACGGAATGATTAAAGGGCTAAAAATTATCGGAGCGTTAATTCTCGACGTATTTTTGCAACCTCTGGAACAAGTTTCCAAGGTCTTCGATAAAATCTTCGGGACAGACGTCGCGGGAGAGGTTAGAGGCTGGAGAGAGGGAATCGGAGCGGTTGAACAGACAGACAAAACGCCAGCGAAAACGTTAAACAAAGCGTTATCCTATAAAAACCCTATTTCGCAAATGTACGGCGATAAATTAAGCGTTAAGATTGCGCCGAGCGTCGATTTAGTTAAAGGAATGGCGAACGTAAAAGGAACGACTCACACCAGAACAAAGGACGGCGGGTACATTATTCCAGACGCGGGGAAAGACAAGAAGAAAAAGAAGTCGAACCTAAAATCTGGACTTTCCGAGATTACCGCGTCCGCTCCGAAAACGTTTAATATACACATCGGCTCGCTTGTAAAGGAGCAAAAATTCGAAACGATAAAAGATTTAAGCGAAATTAAAACAATCGTTAAAAACGAAATTTCTCGAATATTGCTCGGAGTTACAAACGACATACAAACGACATAATTTTTAAAACATGGCTCAAGGAACTTATTCTCTCGTCGGCGCTGGAATATCGCAACTAAAAACGAAACTTTTCGTTATGCCAGTCGAGGCGACGGCGTACTCGGAGGACAAAAAGTCGTCCGTTTCTTATTTCGGTACGCCAGTTTTTTCGAATTTAAAGATTAAACCATTCAATTACGAAGACCTCGACGGAAAGAAAATTTCGATTAATAACGGAATAACAATAAATTCCGTTTTGATTACGATAACACAAACGAAAAATATTGTTACGACACCGATACAAGGACGAAACGGAACGGAAAAGGAATACATTTCGGACGGAGACTTTCAAATCGAAATCGAGGGAAAAATCGTTTCCGAATCGAACAATTATCCAGAGGCCGACGTAAACGAATTAATCGAAATTTGTAAAGCGCCCGTCCCTATTCCGTCGGGTTCTCTTATTTCCGAGTATCTTAATTGGTTCGGAATTCATTCGCTTGTTATCGAGAGTTATTCTTTCCCACAAACCGAGGGGACAAGGAACGAACAAGAATTTTCGATTTCGGCAATTTCCGACATTCCTATCGAGTTCGAAACCGACGAATTTTAATCGCCATGAAAAGACTATTCTCAAAAATAACGATTAACGACTCGAAGACTGGGAAAGAGTCGGTCTTTACTTACGTCAACGAAATAACGATAAAATCGACGTGGAAAGAGTTCGTCGATACGTGCGAAATAACGCTACCAAAGAACACAACGAAGAACGGAAAACCTCTCGTCGCTGGACTGAATTCTTTGTTCTCTAGAGGCGACAAAATTAAGGTCGAACTCGGTTATTACCCGAAACTCGAAACGTACTTTACTGGGTACATTTCAAAAATCGAATTAAATACACCGATTAAATTAATTTGCGAGAACGAAATGTTTCTTTTAAAACAAAAAACGTTTACGAAATCTTATAAATCGGTTACGCTTAAAACTTTACTTTCCGACATAATCGACCCGTCGATTAAGGTATCGACTCCAGAATCGGTTCTCGGAGGGTTTCGAATCAAAAACGTAACTCCGTTACAAGTTCTGGGAGAAATTAAATCCACGTACGGAATGGAGGGTTTTTTCAAAAACGGAACTCTTTACGTCGGTTTAATGTATTTGCCAGAGTTTTCGAAAGTCTGGAATATTACCCACGAAAGAAACGTTATCGATTCGTCGTTGAACTGGCAAAACGAGGAAGACGTAAAAATCAAAGTCAAGGCAATTTCGATGAAACCAGATAATTCGAAAATCGAAATCGAAGTCGGAGACGAGGGAGGCGAACAAAGAACCGCCCATTATTTCGATTTAACCGAAACACAACTCCGAGAGATTGCAACGCGTGAAATTGTTAAATTCAAATTTACGGGTTTCCGTGGCGGGTTTACAACGTTTGGAAATTCGAAAATTTCCCACGGCGACATAATAAATTTGAGGTCGAAAAAACTATCGGAGCAAAACGGAACGTATTTCGTCGATTCGGTCGAGACTACGTTCGGACAAAGCGGGTTTCGACAAGTTGTCGAACTTGGACGAAAAGCAATCGTAAACGCTGGAGCGTCGGTTCGAGACCTCGAAAATTCACATATTACACTCGACAAAGTATTTAATTTTAATTAAATGGAACAATCAAAAAAAAGTATCGGAGAACTTTTAAAGGAAATCGTTAACGACCCCAGTGTCGAAGTTTATTCGATTGTTTGCTCCGTTGTCTCGGTCGATGAAACGGAGCGCACAATCGACGCGAAACCGATAAACGGGGACGCCGAAATCTTTGGCGTTCGTCTTCAAAGTTCCATTAATTCGAAAGTCGGTTTTGTGGCAATTCCGAAAAAAGACTCGTTTGTCGTTGTTACGTTCTTAAATAAATTAACGGGTTACGTTGCCCTTTGTACTGAAATCGACAAAATATTAATCGACACGCCAGAAATAATAATTAACGGCGGAGAAAATGGCGGTTTAATGAATATCGAGGACGTTGTCGGAAAATTAAATTCTCTGGAGCAAAAAGTCAACGACTTAATAACGGCTTGTTCCTCCGTTGTCGTAACTTTAGCGCCGACGGGAACTTTTCCGCTTTCGACTTTTTTCGCCAGCGTTTCGCCGTTAACACCGACCAAAAAAGCGGACATCGAAGACCCAAAATTTAAACATTAATCGAATGGCAATTTTTAAAGACATTATAACGGACACCGATTTCGATTTAAGTATCGTTAACGGGGACATTTCCGTTCTGGAAAGCGATTCCCAGCATATCGACCACATTATAACGGCGGACAAAGGACATTTCCGACAATTCCCTCTCGTTGGCGTTGGAATCGTTAATTTCTTAAACTCGTCGACCGAGGAACAAGAAATTCGCCAGATAATTAAATTACAACTCGAGGCGGACGGATTCGCGGTTCGTCAAATAAAAATAAGCGGTTCGAATATTGAAATCGACGCGGAACGTAAAAGCGTATAAAAATGGAATTCAAACCAAAAGAGGGACAAGATATTTTCGACGTTTCGCTCCAGTTATTCGGGAGCGTCGAAGCTGGTCTTTTTTCGCTAATTTCCGAGGCTGGTCTTAATCTGGAATCGAGAAATTTATTCGGCGAAAAAATCACTTTAAACAATAACAACAACGGCGATAAAAAAGTAATTTCTTTTTTCTCAAATAATAACTTTACGCCCACGAATAGCGGTTTCGATGTTTCGTTCGTTGTTTTAGGAGATTTCAACGACGATTTTAATAACGACTTTTTAATCTAAAAAAAGAATGGCAACAAGAACGGACATAAAAAATTTAATCGCGAATTATATCCAGACGAACGGCGTTAAATCAATTACGGCGTCACAAGTAAAGGAAATATTCGATTTAATTGCCGACTACTACCGACATAAAGACGACGCAATAAACTTTGGGTTCACTCCCGAAAACGTCGCAAATAAATCGATTAACGTAACCACAGACGGCGCGTCCGATATAAAATATCCAAGCGTTAAAGCGGTAAAAACATACGCGGACACAAAAGAGGCGTCGTCCAACAAAGCGACGGATTTCTCGGTCGTGAATAATACGAAGTTCCCGACAACGCAAGCCGTTCAAACCGAAATATTTTTAAGAATTGCGAACCTTGTCGATTCGTCGCCCGCAACTCTGGACACGTTAAACGAACTCGCGAACGCTCTGGGAGACGACCCGAACTTCGCGACAACTATTTCGACCGCTCTGGGTCTTCGTGAATTGCTTTCCAATAAAGTAACGGCGATAAACAACGGAAACGACGACTCAACGACTCTTTATCCATCTGTTAAAGCGGTTGTCGATTTTATTGTCGGTAGTTTTATGGAAATAGGCAATACGGCGCAACTCGGAGACACAATCGAAAACGCTTTACTTATCGGGTATTATGATTTAAACGATAGCGACTCGCTGGGATTGTCCGACGCGTCGAATTCTGGCGACGTTTACAAATTGACTCTGGCGAACTTAAAGTTATGGTTAAACCAGTACTACGAGGACATCGACAATAAGATAAACGATTTCTCGGTCGTGGATAACGTTCGATACCCAACAACAAGCGCCGTAAAAGACGAAATAAATAAAAAATTGTCGTCGCTGGTTAGTTTCTTTTTGTGGGATACTTCGTCCGACATAGGAGGTTATAATTATTTAAAAAATTCGCCTTGGACGTCTGGAACAAATTTCAGCGCTACAATAACGACAGAGGGACAAGTTGTCGCGTCTTACGTTACCGAGGCTGGATTCCCGAACGCGTCCTTTATTCCGAGCGGAGTTTTATTGCTCCATTTACACGGCGAAAAAACGGCTGGAGCAAAAGACGTACAACTTTACGCGGAAATTTACGCTCGAACTACTGGGGGGACTGAAACATTAATTAATTCAACAACTTATTCTGAAACCCTCGGTTCTTTTACTGGAGGCTCTATTTTGTCGGAGGGAAATGTTTCTATTCCGTACACTTTAAACACCTCCGACCGAATTGTCGTAAAAATTAAAGCACACCTAATAGGGACTGGGTCGAACCCGTCTATTACTTTACGAAATGGAGTTGACGGACCGAATAACTATTTCAGTCGTTTAGTTATTCCGTCGGCTGGAGGTACTTCGTCTCTGGGTTACACTCCAGAGAACGTTTCCAACAAATCGACGAACACGTCTCTCGGAACGTCCGACACGTTTTACCCGTCACAAAAAGCGGTTAAAACATACGTCGATAATAGATTTGACCCAAGAGTTCAAACAGTTACCAGTTCTTCTGTAGTTACTCCAGTATCTACAAATGATTTAGTAACTATTACAGCACAAGCAGAAGCACTTACACTTGCTAATCCTACTGGTACATTCGTAGAGGGTCAATCATTAATGATTAGAATAAAAGATAATGGTACAGCTAGAGGTATTGTTTTTGGAAGTAACTATAGAGCAATTGGAATAACTTTACCATCTACTACAGTAATAAGTAAAACAATGTACCTTGGAATTATTTACAATTCTACAGATGGTAAATGGGATGTTTTAGGTTTAAATCAGCAAGCATAATGTATTACTATAGATTAATAAGTTCGATGTTAAAAGCTACAGTGAGTACATTACTTACTGGGCTTTACGCTGTATATAAAGCAGAATCAAATGCAAATGATTCATTAGGTGTTTACAATGGAACGCCAAATGGAGGACTTGGATATGGAGCAGGAATAAGTGGAAATGCGGTTACTTTTAATTCAGTTAATGCGTATTTCTCACTTCCAAATTCTTTTAAATTATCAGATAGTGGGTCGAATGCTTATTCAATATCGTTATGGGTATATTTGACAGATGTTACAAATTTAGGGCATGGATTATTTACAAATTTCATGCAAAATGCTGGAAATGGTTGGGGTTGGATGCTTTGGTATTATCAACGAAAAGTTTATTTTACAAGGCGAGATGGAACATCTACATCTTACGATATAATATCTCCAACTATTGCTTTAAACTCATGGTATAATATAGTAGCTACTAGAAAAAACGGGTCGACAAAACTATACATTAATGGTAGCTTAGTTGCTTCTGATACCAGTACAGTTAGTACACAATAAGATCGGAAGAGCGTCGTGTAGGGAA